>WBZQ01000214.1_pt2 | contig 21286 bp, 19 predicted proteins | sample 5204251 | NCBI WGS metagenome assembly WBZQ01 (sample SAMN12412402, study PRJNA552823) | activated sludge metagenome | isolation source: activated sludge from nitrification reactor of wastewater treatment plant... | place: USA: Virginia | collected 2017-09
GGGCCACGAAGCCTACCACCGAGACGGCCTGTTGTAGTCCAGGTTGCTGTTCATAGTGTGCGATTGAGATGGCAACAGAGGGGAAAGCAATGGAGGTAGCGCTTGGTGTTCCGGTTGCCGTTGAACTCAAACGCTTGAATCTGTTCGAGCGGTATCTGACTGTGTGGGTGGCGCTTTGTATTGTCGTGGGCGTGCTGGTTGGTCAGGCCGCCCCGGGTCTTGTTGGGTCGCTTCGCGCGTTGGAGTTCGGGAAAGGCAGTCATATCAATCTGCCGATCGCCGTGCTCGTCTGGCTGATGATCATTCCCATGATGATGAAGGTCGATTTTCGTGCCATTCGTGGTGTCGGAGAACGGCCGAGGGGATTGATCATCACCCTCTTTGTGAACTGGGTCGTGAAGCCATTTTCGATGGCGCTGTTTGCATGGGTATTCTTCCGATATCTCTTCTCCTCCTGGATCACCCCCACTGATGCAGAGCAGTACATCGCCGGATGCATTATCCTGGCGGCCGCGCCCTGCACGGCCATGGTCTTCGTGTGGAGCTATCTTACGGACGGAGATCCGGCCTACACATTGGTTCAGGTGGCCATCAACGATCTCCTCATGCTGGTGTTGTTCGTGCCCATCATCGGCTTCCTGGTCAGTGGCGCGTCGTCCCTGGCGGTTCCGTATTCCGTCCTCTGGTACTCGGTCTTGGCGTTCATCGTCATTCCGCTCACCATCGGTACGATTGCGCGCGTCCTCCTCACCCGACATCGCGGGGAACAATGGTTCATGAACGTCTTTCTCCCGCGTTGTTCTCCCATCACGATTGCGGCGCTGCTGCTGACTTTGGTGCTAATTTTTGCCTTTCAAGCCGACAACATCCTGGGAAAGGCCTGGCATGTCCTGCTGATCGCCGTGCCGATTCTGTTGCAGGTGTACCTGAATGCGTCGATTGCGTATGTCCTGATGCACAAGGCAGGAGTGCCCTATGTCGTCGCGGCACCGGGGGCATTGATCGGCGCGAGTAATTTCTTTGAATTGGCCGTGGCCACGGCAATTGCGTTGTTCGGGGCGGAGTCCGGTGCCGCGCTGGCGACGGTGGTGGGCGTACTGGTTGAGGTCCCCGTCATGCTGTCGGTCTGTGGTTTCTGCAATCGGACACGCCACTGGTTTGTCCGGGAGGTAGGGGCATGAAGAAACGCGTCTTGTTTTTGTGTACGGGAAACTCAGCTCGAAGTCAGATGGCCGAGGCGCTGCTCGGTATGATTGCCGGAGAGCAGTTTGATGCGCAGAGTGCGGGGACGCATCCGGCGGGATTGAATCCTGTCACCGTCGAAGCCATGCAGGAGTTGGGGCATGACGTCAGGCATCATCAGTCGAAACATGTGCAGGAGTTTCTCGGGCAGTCCTTCGACTATGTCATCACTGTCTGTGATCGCGCCAAGGAGACCTGTCCGGTCTTGCCTGGTGCACGGGACATTCGTAACTGGTCGTTTGACGATCCGGCTGCTGCGCCGCCGGAGAGCCGGTTGACGGCCTTTCGGCGGGTCCGCGATGAAATTGCCTACCAGATCTGCCGGTTTCTCATCGAAGAGTGCCGGATGCCTCCATCGTCCTTCCGCTGCTATTGCTGCTGATTCAACGTACCGTTTGCTCCGCCATTCGCGTTGCCTGAACCCTACAGCCGGGAATCACGGCCCGTACGGGGCCCGGTTCCACGGCGTAGTCCTGGAATCCCGGCACGGCTTCTTGTATAAAGGGAAGGCGACAGGGGTGCAGAGCTGATTGCGGGTGTCGGGCTGAATCACGGATTGCCCGAAGGAAACGCCCCTGAACACTCCCGGGATTGCCGGTGGAGTCTAGATCTCCGAGGTGACTGAAACATAACGCGCGCCCGTAGCTCAGTCGGATAGAGCATCAGCCTTCTAAGCTGAGGGTCGTTGGTTCGATTCCAACCGGGCGCACCACCTTCCGTCCCATTCCTGACATGGCGTTGTTCGCGCGGTACCGAATTGTTCTCCTCCTGCTCTGCGGCTGCCTGGCGCTCTACGCGTTGCTGGGTTTTGTCATTGCGCCCTATGCGGTGCAGACCTATGTCATTCCCGCCTTGTCCGAGAGAATACGGCATCCCGTGGTGCTCGGCGATGTGCATATCAATCCTTTCACCTTTTCCGTCGCCTTGACGGGGTTCGAAATTCAGGAGCCTGACCGGACACCGATGGTCGGGTTTCAAGAACTCTTCGTAGATTTTGAGGGGACGTCTCTCGTTCGTTCCGCGTATACCTTCGATGAAATTCGTTTGACGCTCCCGTTTGGCTTGGTGCATCTGCGCGCTGACGGCACCTTGAATCTGCTGGGCCTCGCCCCTCCGGCCTCTCAGCCGGCAACCCCGCCGGTAGTGCCTGACGCGAAGACGGAGAAGCCGCCGCTCCCGCCGGTGGAGATTCGCCTGCTCAGTATCAAGCGGGGTGTGATCGAGTATCGAGACGATTCCAAACAGCAGCCTGTCACGATCGACGTGGTACCGATTGAGGTCACCCTGCGCAACTTTACGAGCCGGCGGGGTGGCGAGAACGCCTATGCCTTCACGGCGGAGTTTGATGAGGGAGAGGTCCTGGCCTGGGAGGGCACGCTCCACCTGGACCCGCTGGAGTCGGATGGTCACGTCTCCCTGTCGCATGTCGACCTGAAGACATTCTGGCCTATCCTGCGGGACCGGTTCCGGTTTGACATTTCGAGCGGGACGTTTCTTGTCGACGCACGCTACCACTTTGATACTAGCCAAGCTCCGGTCAATCTCCAACTCAATGATGCCAAGATTGAACTAGCCGATTTCCGATTGTCTCCGGCGGGGAGCCGGGATCCGGTGGTGACTCTCCCCGCGTTGGGCGTGCATGGGATCCACATGGACCTTCCCAAACGAGCACTGAGTATTGGTAGGGTGGCTCTGAGCAGTGCGGAGATTCGAGCATGGCTGGCTGAGGACGGTGTGATCAATTTCAAGCCACTATTTGCGACAGTGCCTGTGTCGCAACCGGCTCCAGAACCAGCGGAGCCGCCAGCTCCTGCGTCACCATCGCCATGGACAGTCGATGTCCAGGCCGTAGAAGTCGAGAACGCGCAGGTCGAGTTTGAAGATCGAACCTTGGCCACTCCGGCGCAATTGACCATGGAATCTCTGCAGCTTACAGCGAAGGACCTGCATGTGCCGCTTCGAGGCGCGATCCCTGTCACGCTTGGCTTCAAGCTGAATCAGCAGGGGACCGTCGATGGTCGGGGCACCGTGCAACTCGATCCAATGCACGCGGCGCTCTCGCTCAAATTGGCGCACATTGCCCTCCGCCCATTTCAACCGTACATTGATCGCACGATGCAGGTGGACATCACCGACGGCGAATTGGAGCTGGACGGCGAGGTGGCCTATCAAAGCCGATCTGAGTCAGGACCCATGCTGCGTTATACAGGCCAGCTGGGGGTGAACAAGCTGCATGTGACTGAGAAAGTGTCGGGAAAGGAGTTTCTGGGCTGGACCGCGTTGGGATTGCGCAAGGTGGCGCTCGACGTCTCACCGACCAAGGTCAAGATTGGTGAGATTGCGCTTCGCGATCCGGCGATTCGTCTGGTGACCGGCAAGGACGGCTCCCTGAACCTGTCGCAGGTGATGCGTCAGCCGGAGGCGACCACGACCGGGGCAGCTCAGCCAGCAGCTGCTGGGCAGCCCTCCGCCAAGAAGACGACGCCCCCCACACCGGTCGACATTGATCTGGTGCAGTTGTCCAAACTCTCGGCCACGTTCATCGATGAATCAATCGATCCGGTCGTTGCGACAGGCATCACCGGCCTCAGCGGCACGATCAAAGGCTTGTCGTCTAAGCAGGTGGCCAAGGCCGAGGTGGCGCTGGCCGGTGAAGTCGACGAGATCGCGCCCATTAAGATTCGAGGCCAGATTAATCCGTTGAGTGAGGATGCCTACACGCACCTGACATTTCTGTTCCAGGGACTGGATCTCACAGCGGTCTCACCGTATGCGGGCAAATACGTCGGGTATCCCATCACCAAGGGAAAGCTGTCGCTGGATTTGATGTATCAGGTGTCGAAGAAGCAGTTGGTGGGTGAGAACAAGGTACTTGTGGACCAACTGACCTTCGGTGAGAAAACCGACAGTCCGGATGCGACGAGTCTGCCGGTGCGGTTGGCCGTGGGGCTGCTCAAAGATCGGCGCGGACGCATCGACATCGACTTGCCTGTGCGTGGAGACTTGAACGAACCGGATTTTCGCTACGGTCGGGTAGTGCTGAACGCCTTGGTCAATCTGATTGCCAAAGTGGCCACGTCGCCCTTTTCGGCGCTTGGTGGGCTCGTGGGCGGAGGCGGGGACGACCTACAGTTCGTCGAGTTTGTTGCCGGCAGCGAAGATGTGGCAGAGGCGGAGCAACGGAAGATCGATTCGGTGGCCAAAGCGCTTCAGGAGCGACCCGCGTTACGAGTGGATGTGATCGGGGCGGCAGATCCCTCGCGGGATCGCGATGCGCTGGCGATGCAGAAGATCTCCGCCGACGTGCAGCGACGCTTCACACAGGGCGGCACCAAAAATCTGCAAGCGGTCCTGTCCCCCTCGCGCGAGTTCGAGCTCCTGAGTGATCTCTATGCAGAGAAACTGGGCAGACAGCCGATGAAGAAGGAGGAGCTACCTGGAGGAAAATTCGTTGAGCGCGTGCTGACGACTGAGGAACTACGTCAACAGTTGGTTCCGGCCATGCCGGTGGAGGAATCGGAATTGCGACTGCTAGCGCAGGGGCGTGCTAAAGCCATTCGCGAACACTTGATCGAGCAAGGGGGGCTGGGGGAGGATCGCGTGTTTCTGGTGGAGGTCGAGCTAGTTGCGTCGGAAGGCAAGCAGGTGCGCGCCCACCTCAACTTGACGGGCAGTTAGCGCAATGGCATAGCTAGGGCTTGGTCTGATAGCGCATCCGCGTGCCGTGCAGCAGCGACAACTCGATTTCGCTCGCACTCAACTCCTCTGGAAAGTAGGCACCGGAGATTTTCGCTGCGTTGATACTGGCGCCTTGGAGACGGGCTTTGCGGAAATCGACACCGCGGAGATCAGCCTGCCGCAAGTAGCTGTCGGTTAAATCCAGTCCATCGGCTTCCAGGCCTCGTAAGTCCAGCCCGCGCAAATCGCACCGGGTCAGGTCCACCTTTTCCCCGGAAGCCCGCTTGACGTTGAATTCCTTGATGCACCCCTCTCGGAGCAAACGGTACATGGCATCGTTTGACATCCGGAGTCCGGTTGCGGGGGGGCGTGAGTTTTCCATGGGATCTCCTTTGGCTCCTGGCTTTCTTATCGGCTGGAGAGACAAAAACTTGAGCGCATCCTGTCCAGGGTGGTTGTCCGACGAGCTCGAAGCCTCCTTGGCTCACTTGCGCTTGCACCACACTTGTAAGACACGGTAACCTGAAGCGTTTTTTATGCTGTCATGGGCCGTGAGGATCAACTTAGATCGAACCGTCATTGAAGGAGGGAATCATGGGACTACGATTGGGCGACGACGCCCCAAACTTTACAGCTGACACGACCGAGGGGAAGATCAATTTTCACGAGTGGCTCGGAGGCGGGTGGGGAATTTTGTTCTCGCATCCGAAGGACTATACCCCTGTCTGTACGACGGAGCTGGGCTATATGGCCAGAATCAAGGGGGAATTCGATAAACGTGGAGTGAAGATTCTCGCCATCAGCGTGGATCCGCTGGATTCCCATCGCGGCTGGATGAAAGATATCAACGAAACCCAGAACTGCACCGTGGCCTATCCGATCATTGCCGACCCGGAAAAGAAGGTGGCTGACCTGTATGACATGATCCACCCGAACTCGCTGGATAGCATGACGGTGCGATCGGTGTTTGTGATCGGGCCCGACAAAAAGATCAAGTTGATGCTCACCTATCCGGCCTCCTGCGGGAGAAACTTCGATGAGTTGCTGCGGGTGGTGGACTCTCTTCAACTGACTGCCAAGTATAAGGTGGCGACCCCGGTGAACTGGAAGGACGGGCAGGATTGCATCATCACGCCTGCGGTCAATGATACGGAGGCGAAAACGCTCTTCCCGAAGGGTTTCAAAACCATCAAGCCCTATCTGCGCGTCACGCCGCAGCCCAACAAGTAACCATTTCGAAAGCGTCGCTGAACCACTCAGAGGAGCCGGCTAGCACCGGCTCCTCTGTCGTGTAGGCAGACGAGATGTTCTCCGGTCCTCCTGCCGTCCTGTTCTTCCTACACAGTTAGTCCCCTCATCTAGTCACCGGCATCCAGGCGGCGTTTCCTGGGCCCGCATGGGTCACTCCTGCGCTCATTCGATACTCGGCAGGAACAATAACGGCCGGGGTAGCTCAGCTTGAGTCAATGCGATGTATTGTCCCTTGCAGGAGGGAATGGGGTCACGTGACTGTAGAAGTGGGCAAAGAGGGGAAAGAGAAACGGGGAACTGGCCTGAAGCCAGTTCCCCGTTTTACGTGGATCACGTGAAGGAGGTACGCCTAGTGAGGCAGGAGGGATTTTCGCCTGGCCCAGACTAGCACCGCCAGGCCGCTTCCGAGGAGCAGCATGGCTGCCGGGGCGGGAACGGCCTGTGGCTCCCCGTAGATGAAGTCATCCAGTGCGACAAAATCGAATCCGTCCAATCCGGACAGCGCGGCGTTGCCGGCGGTAATGCGGACTCGATTGATCAGCGCCTTATCGAGCGAAAGCCCAAGGAAAGACAAGCTCGTGACGCCGGGGGTGTTGAGGACAGTCTGTTTGCCCAGACTGTTATTGTGGAAATCAAAAAACTCGATAGTAGTCGGTCCTGCCAAATCAACGTCAGTGAAGACCGACCCGAACCCGCGTACCGCGCCGGGTTGATTCGTCCCAGGCACGAAGAAACGCACGTCGACAATGTTGCTGTCGATGGCCGTAAACAGCTTTTGCTGGCTGAACACAGAAAAGCTGCTTGGAAAGGAGGGATTGATCGAGCCGAAGCGCACCGGTGTGGCAGATCCGGCATTGGCGCTGACCTGAAACCCGGATCCCGGGGTCTCGAAGACCGCGCCACGGGAGTTGAAGAAGTTGCCTGGCAGCTTATTCGGGTCGGAAAAATTAGCCGGTACGCCGTCCCAGTTGATCTCGCGGCGGCCGGCTGGGGACGGGATGCCCGTGTTCAACGTGCCCAGATCGGTCCGAAAGCCGTTGACTGCGCTCTGAATGGATGACGCACTGGGGCCGGAGGCCGAATACACGGCGACGGCGAACGCGGAGAGCGGCGAGGAGCACATGACGCCGGTCGCGACAAGCAGTGTGACGAGTCGTGCACTGAACATAAGACGTATCCTCCGTGATATTGATCAATACGTAGCTGCCACATGTAGTTGAACTACGCAATCATGTCAACGCTATAGAGTGGAATTCTGGCGAATCGACACAAGAATCATACTACGTACTACATGGGATGAGTCTGTGTGTCTGAATGAAACGTGTGTCGCAATACGAGACAGTGCGTGGATGATGCAGGCGTCACATGCTTGTGGGGAGTCTACGTAGAGAATGTGGTGCGCGAGGATGGACGGGCGTCAGGGCCGGTGTATCACACGAGGAGCAGTCCCGCCTGCCTGATGGTGTGCCAGGCGGCGGTGGTGGCAAATCGCTTGAAGCTTCGACTGCCTGAACCGGGAAAAGCCGCCATCGCGTCGGCGATGCGTGGGTAGGAGCAGTCTGACGGATGTGACGCAGGCGCGGAGTCTTGGAGAAGCGCGAGGAGCCACTCGGCATGGGGACGGGGAAGGTTGAGCGAGAAGTCTTCCGTGCGGGTCGGAAGAATGATGCTGGTGCGCGTGCTTCCGTGCGAGACGACGACGGGCCTGCCCCCGATCCACACGCAACGGCGTTCGGCGGTGAGCGGGACTGGTGCGGTTTCGTCGAGGGCCTGCTTGAGCCAGGTGCGGGCGACGCGTGGTGGTTTCACACGATGGGAGAACCATCGCTGCACCGGGAGGTCAAGCCCCGCTTGTTCGATATAGTTGAGGACCGCGTGGCGAAGACCTTCCCCAAGCCAGGGAGGGCAGTCGGCACGGGTGTCGACATGGCGAAGGTCGTTTTCGGCAAAGCCGGCAAACGCCGGGCCGAGAATGGTGATGCGTTCGGCTGCGGGATTGAGCCCAATGGGACTATGGGCGGTGGCCGTGAATTTGTGCCAAAAGGCGGATTGCAGAAGGTTGCCCGCGAACAATTGGCGCACGCGCTCCAACGAATCCACGGTGTCGGCGATCGTCTCACCGGGGCACCCGTACATCAGGTATGCGTGGACGAGGATCCCGGCCTGACGAAATGCCGCCGCCACTCGTGCGGTCTGGTCCACCGTAATCCCCTTTTTCATCTGTTCAAGCAGGCGGTCTGAGGCGGCTTCCAGTCCGGCGGTCAGCGCGATGCAGCCGGATGCGGCCAGGAGTCTGGCCAGATCGGGCGAGAAGGCTTCCTCGAAGCGAATGTTGCCCCACCAGGAGATGGTCTGACCTGTCTCCAGTAGGCGAAGTGCCAGCGCTTTTAACGCGGCCGGCGGTGCGGCTTCGTCGACAAAGTGAAATCCCCGCTGCCCTGTCTCGTGGATCAAGGTGTCGATCTGTCCCAGTAACACGTCGGTGGGCGTCGTCTCGTAGCGCGCAATGTAATTCAATCCCACATCGCAGAAGGTGCACTGTTTCCAGTAGCAGCCGTGTGCCACGGTGAGTTTATTCCAATGCCCTTCAGACCAGAGGCGGTGCATCGGGTTGAGGCTGTCGAGAATGGAGAGGTAATTGTGCAAGGGCAGTCCGGCATAGGTCGGTGTGCCAATTTCGTGCATCGGTAGATCGGGCTCAGTGTTCCCGTTCTCAAACGAGACCCGCCCTTCGACAAGGGTGAAGGTGCGGCAGAGCTTGCTGAGTGGACGGTTCCCCGCCAGGAAGTCGAGGAGGCACAGAAGCGGACGCTCTCCGTCGTCCAGGGTCACATAGTCTACATATTGGAATAATCGAGGGTCCTGCAATCGCCGCAGTTCCGTATTCACGTAGCCGCCGCCCAGTACGATCTTGGTGCTGGACTGCTGATTTTTGATCGCTTGGGCAATGCGCATGGCACCGAACAGATTGCCGGGAAAGGGTACGGTGAGGCCGACAATGTCGGGAGCTGTATGCGCAAGGTGTGGCCTGAGGACATCGAGGAGCAATTCGTCCGTCAGGCTCAGCGGCTGCGAGAGGGCCGTTTCAATCCGGTCAAAGGAAGATGTGGCCTCCATGATCTGTTCGGCGTAGCGATTGAGGAAGAGGTGTGGCGCGACCGTTTCGTGAAGCAGGTCCGTCAGGTCCTCGATGTAGAGCGTCGCCCGGTGGCGGGCCGCATCGGCTGGTGAGCAGACATGCAGGGCCCCTCCAGGTCGCTGATCGGCGTCAAAGCGAGGGCCTTCCGGAAGAAATCCCGGCCTGGCGAGGTGCGGGGCCAACATCGGATCTTTTCCTTGGAGAAAGGCGATCACCGGCTCGATGGTCTCGAGGTAGGCGTCCTCGAGGGCGAGAATCTGCTGAACCTCTCCGGGCCAGGCGGCGTCCGTCTGCTTGATGCGGTGAAAGGCTTGTCCGAGCCCGGGGCGTGAAAAGAGGCGGAGGATCATTTCAAGGCCGAGATCCGCCTGTTCCGCCTCATACCCGCGGGAGCGCAAGAAGCCGGTCAAGTATGCTGTGGCCGGATAGGGTGTGTTCAGTTGTGTGAGCGGCGGAATGATCAGCAGAATGCGGGGCTGCGCCATGGCTCGGACATACCACACTGTACGCGGTGGCTGCCAGTCGCCTGTGAGGCGCTGAGGAAGATGTGATTAAGCGGCTCGGATGGAGGATTGGATGAAGTAGCCGGTCCACCGTTTGAGGCGGAAGTACTCAACGATGGGGCGCGGCAATTCGTCGCGAGTCATGCCCCGAAGAATCGTGAGTTCGGTTTGTGATTGAAGGTCCGCCGTGACCGGTTGGTCGGCGGGGGCATTCTTGTCGTATATCATCACTAACGGCTTCAACCGATACTTGAAGTTAATGTTGAGCACCTTCGCGAATCGACCGTCAGACAAGGCGAGCACCGTTCCCGGTGGATATACGCCCAGGGTCTGAATCATGGCCACGAGCACATCGGCGGCGAACATCTGCTTCTGGTATTTGTACATGGTCGAGAGCGCTTCCGCCGGGTGCTGGCTGTTGACCAGCGAGTCGTAGTGGTCGACTGCGCTCACGATTCTGGTGGGGAGGGAGATCTGGTCCCCTTTAAGTTTTTCGGGATACCCGGAGCCGTCCAGGCGTTCGTGGTGACTGCGGATGACATCCAGAACCTCTTCCGGAATATGCGGAAACTTTCTCAGCATCTCTACACCCAGGTACGGGTGAAGCTGATACTTCACGTTTTCGGCTTCTGAGCGGCGTGCGCGGGTTTGTAGGATGTGTCGCGGAATGCGATGCTCTCCGATATCCAGGAGTAGGCCGGCCATACCGATCATCTGCAGCGCCTCCTGGTCAATCTCGAACTGCTGAGCGACCAGCATGGACAGGGTGGCGACATTCATGGCCCGGATGACCGACGTATTCTCGACATCTTCGGAATCGAAGGCGCTGGCGACAGTACTGGCCGCTTCGGTGTTCGTGAGGAGCGTGGTGAGCCCACCGATCATGGATTCCGCTGAGCGAATGCCTTCCTCCGATCCGTCGGATAGGTCCTTCATCATCTTTGAGCTGCTCCCGAGTAGCTCGCGATAGGCCTCGGACGCCATTTGCGCGGCCTGATGGTAATCCCCCTGGGTCGGCAACTCCTGCTCGATCGAGGGAGCGTCTGGCTCGGGTACTGTCTCCTCGGGGCTCAGCTCAGTGGTGACTTCCGGTCCGGGCAGATGCTCTCCGGCTGCTTCGATCGGTGCGCCGTCTGCATCGGTCTCAGGGTCCGATTCCCGCGGGTACACCAACACGGTCCCCAGCCCGAGCCCTTTGATGGTGTTGATTTGGCTTTGTGATGTCAGTTTGAAGGATCGTCGCGGGAAGGGGTGTCGAAACCAGGAGCAGTTGAGATCGACATACATGCCCACGCGAAGGTACTCGGGTGTGAGCTTCATGCTGTCCGACTTGTCGAGCTTGCTTGTATCGCTGGCCGATTTTTCGAGCGGCATGACCTTCTCGTGTGTCAATCGAATGCCCTGGCTTACGTAGGGACTTTAGGCTATGGGCTGTATCGGTGTGGGCCGAATGAAACTTGATAAAAATCAGAGGTTTTTGCTGGGGTGATATTCTGCTCGGGCAGAAGTCATTCATCTGAAGATGCGGATGCGACGGTGTGATGAGGGAGATATGTGTGAGATTCTGTTCTGTGAAAAAAATAATAATAACAATATGTTAAATGCATAATGTGAAGTGTTTCTGGATGTGTGGCTTCGAAGGTTATCTGGCTTCAATGAGGTGAAGAAACTCTCGGCATGCGGTTTGGATAGCGGTGGGATCTCGACGGATGTCGCTGCCGAGTATGAAGACGACATCGGAGCCATACAGCGTTGTCATCTCCTGGATGCGTGATGCATTCATCCTTCCTGCGGCAGTGGGAAAGATGGGGGCGAGTAATCCTAACTGAGTTCGGCACCCGTTCGCGATGCTGCGACAATCTGCTTCCGAGAGGGGATAGTTCAAGCCATAGGTGGGGTAGATGGAAATGTCCGCCCCGGCGAGCCGAGGGAGCAGGCCGAAGAGGGCTGATGGCGCGATGCCGCTGTCCGAGGAGACGTAGTGACTGCCGAGAAAATCCGGATGCAGGACCAGCGGCAGGGACAGGGCATCGAGGCGAGCGAGTGTGGCGACGGCGTCATACCCTATCAGTCCGGGACAGAGGAGGAGCGCGCCTGCTCCGGCCTTCTTGGCAAGGCTGGCTCGTTCCAGCAACTTCGGCCACGGTCCGAAGATGTGGGGTGCATACAGGCAGGTGCGGCCGGTGTCCCGTGATGCCGCAGCGATCGCTTCCGCACAGCGCATCACGCGTTCCTCAAACGGACAGAAGGAGTGATCGCCAAGGCTTTGGTCGTCTTTGATGAGGTCGACCCCGCCGAGGACGAATTCATGTGCCAGCTTGGCCAATTCATCGGGGCTGAAGCCAAGTGGTTTCAGGACCGCACAGATCAGGGGACGTGTTGGAACTTGAAGTTTCTCACGAAGTCCCGCGACGCCCAGTCGAGGGCCTGCCATTTTCGTGAGGACTGAATCGGGAAGGACGACGTCCGCGAGCCGGACACCGCCCTGCAAGCTGGCCATGCCGAAGCTCATGTGCAGTAGGGTGCTCATCGTCCCATCGAGGAGCTCGACGGGAAACGTCAGTGTGGCGGAGTGTGTCCCGTGGCCTATGACCTCGAGTCGCTCGACCCGGCCTAGTAGTTCATCTCTGATCGGGCCGGGGGGAATGACATGGTCCGCTGCCTCGACAGTCTGGTCGATACAGAGCAGATGCGTCCGACGGCGAGCCTCCTTGGCGGATCCGCGGAGATGGTACACAACAGAGAAACGTTGCCCTGAGAATCGTAGCTGGTTACCGCTCATCATGCCGTTCGTCCATTGCACTTCCGGAGGGCGACAGGGTACCGTATCCGCGCATTGGAGGCCAGGCCTGGCCTCTCAGGTAGCAAGTTGTCATGACCACAAGCGAGGAGCAGGGCATGAGTCAGAAGGTTGCCGCACGACGATGGGGTCCGGTCAATGCCGTTCTGTGCTGGCTGATCGCGATGGTGATTGCAGGTGGCCAGACTCAGACGGTCCATGCCGCGTCCCGGTTAGTTGACCTGACGTACAGTTTTGACGAGGCGACGCTGGTGTGGCCGCAGAATCCTCCTTTTCACCGGGACGGGAGCCAGCGTGGGGGAACTGCCGACGAAGCGTGGTATGCGACGGGACAGGTGGTGCTGTCCGAACACGCCGGGACTCATATGGATGCACCGATCCATTTTGCGCAGGGGCAGGTGGGGATCGACGGAATTCCGGTTGAACACCTGATGGGGCCCGCGGTGGTCATTGATGTACGTGCCTCTGTCACCAAGGAGCCCGACTATCGGCTGTCTCTGGCCGATCTTCGTCAGTGGGAGGGGCGGTATGGCAGTATTCCGAATGGTGCCATTGTCATGATGTTCACTGGCTGGGGCACCCATTGGACGAACCGTGCACAGTATTTTGGCAGTTCCACCCCTGATGTACCTACGACGTTGCATTTCCCCGGATTCTCCGCGGAGGCGGCACGGTTCCTGGTGGCCGAGCGACACATTGCCGGAATCGGCATCGATACGCCGAGCATCGACTATGGTCCTTCGCAGGACTTTGTGGTGCATCGCATTGTGAATGGCGCAGGTCTGTACGGACTGGAAAACGTTGCGCGACTCGATGACGTGCCGGCGTTCGGTGCCACCTTGATTGCCCTCCCCATGAAAATTGCCGGCGGCAGCGGCGCTCCGGTGCGAATCCTCGGGATTGTGCCCGAGTAAATTCTGAAGAGATTCCCTCACCATCTTCTGTGAGTCAGCTGACGCGACGGCGGTGATGCTATAGGACTAGTCAGTCCGGCCTGACGCATGAAGGGACGCGTGGAGCCCATGGATATGTATCAACTGTTCAGCGACTTCAATTGTCCCTTTTGTTATGCCTTGCATGAGCGGCTGCATAGGCTCGACCTCATGGCGCAGATCCGGTGGCAGGGGGTGCAACATGCCCCGCATCTGCCTATCCCGATGACAACCTGGGCCGGACATTTGAGAAGCGAGTTGCAGCAGGAAGTCGAGATGGTCCGCCGGCTTGCACCTGAACTCCCGATCATTGTGCCGAAGGGGAAACCCAATACCGGGCGTGCGATTGCCATGGCCGCCCAGGCCCTGGACATGGATCGCCTGCGAGGCATCCAGTTTGTGCGCGCCTTGTATCGGCTATTATGGTGTGACGGGCAGGACCTATCGGACCAGGCTCTCCTGCGGGATGAAGTCATCCGTCATGGCTTTGCACCGGATGCGTTTTTGGAGGCGAGCGCCCCACCGGTGCAGCAGATCCTCAAGGCCTGGGGTGACCGGTGGGAACAGACGGAGCATCAGGGGGTGCCTCTCCTGCAGCGCTCGGATGGCCGGTTATTAGTGGGGCTTGTCTCCACGGAGTCACTGCAGACGTTTCTAGCTGGCAAATAAGGACTCGCTTCTTCTCAAGTCGCCTCTTGCAAGAGAAGTACATCGTTTCCCTTTCATGGCCCTCCCTTGCTCGCAGTCTCATCTGCCTGCAGCAAGTGCCGAATCGATTTGTCCTGGAGCGCTCCCGTGTTAAGAGTGAGCGAGGGCAGGCGCTCCGGACCTGCCGTGCCGTTCATCTTGGGAGAGTGATCCATGAAGACAGCATCGTGGCCCCTGGTTGCGGGTATCCTTACGGTCCTGGTCATGCAGGCGGTGACGTCGACAACGTGGGCAGCAGATGCCGCACCAACTGCTGCCAAGTCTCTGACGGTGTCTTCTGAGAGCAAGCAGGAAGAGGCCAAGACGGAGTGGTATGTGAGTGTATACATGCAGGGAAGCCGTCCGTTGAATCGTCCGGTGCGATTGCAAGAAGACCCGTTTGCGAATACCGACGTACAAGGCGGACTGGGCGGCGGGCTGAAAATTGGGTTCTTCCCCGCCTTTGCGGGGCGGTTCGTTGGGTTGGAGGCTGAACTGTCCGGTCTTGATGGCAAGGTCAATGCACCGACCGCGACCTCCGGCGGTGTGACCAGAAGCGCGAACTTTCGGCTCCAATCGATCAATGCGATGGCGAATCTCTTGTTGCGCTATCCGGGCGAAGTCATTCAGCCCTATGTCGGAGTCGGCGCCGGGTTATCGGGAGGATTCGCACGGGATTTGAACCTGCAGCACAGCTCCATCGGCGTGGTACATGAGAATGCTGCTGACGGCGCGTTTGCCTATCAGTTTATCGGTGGACTCCGCGCCAATGTCGCCGAACGTCTGTTTCTTTTTACCGAGTACAAGTATTTCGTCGCGAACTATCAATGGGAGAGTGAATTCGTGAACGGGTCCCGTGGTCCGTCCTTTACTCTCAACTATCGGACACATTTGATCGCCGGGGGAATCGGCTTCCAGTTCTAGGGCGTTTCCTGAGTTCCTTCAACATGATCTCTCCGACATGTTCCGTCCCGTCTAGTGTCGACCGATCTCCCTCCATGTGGCTCACGCCGTTGCTCCACGCCGCCATCCGCTTGCAGGGTGGCGGGCGTGAAGCATAGAATACCCTCCAGCAGGCGGCGCATGTGAAGACCGGGAGGCATGCACTGTGTTCTGGGACCGGCGGCATTCTGCACAAAAACCCGACCGTCTCTGTGCCTTCTGTGGCAAACCCCAAGACGCTGTTCACGCGTTGATCCCAAGTCCCGAGCCCCACACCTGTCAGTCCTGCCGTACGTCATCTCCGCTCTTGATTTGTGAAGAATGCATCCAGCGTTGTGCCTTGTCGTTTGCTCAGGGCAGGCAGGGTGGCTCGCAAGGCCCACCGCCGTCGCTTCCGCTGGTCTTGCCCAAGCCCACCGAGATCAAGGCTGCGCTCGATGACTATGTGATCGGACAGGAGCACGCCAAAAAAGTTCTGTCCGTCGCGGTTCACAATCACTACAAACGTATCGCCAACAGGGAACGTCTCAAACACGTCGATCTGCAGAAGGGGAACATTCTGATGATCGGCTCGACCGGGACCGGGAAAACCCTGCTCTCCCAAACCCTTGCTCGCATTCTCCATGTGCCGTTCACGATTGCGGATGCGACGGCGTTGACTGAGGCGGGGTACGTGGGGGAAGACGTCGAGAACATTGTCCTCAAGCTGCTGCAGAGCTGCGACTATGATGTTGCACGTGCAGAGACCGGCATCATTTATATCGATGAAATCGACAAGATCAGCCGGAAGTCAGAGAACCCTTCGCTGACCCGAGACGTGTCAGGCGAGGGTGTGCAGCAAGCGCTGCTGAAGCTGGTCGAGGGAACGATGTGCAATGTGCCTCCAAAGGGAGGCCGAAAGCATCCCGAGCAGGACTATATCCGTGTGGATACGACGAACATTCTGTTCATCGCCGGCGGGGCGTTTGTCGGACTCGATCAACTCATCGGGCAACGGACGATGCCCAAGAGGCTGGGGTTTGGGGCGCTCACTTCCGGACGAGAGATCGACGGACATACCGAGATGCTGCGCCATGTGCAATCTGAAGATTTGCTGAAGTTCGGTCTCATTCCCGAGTTCGTGGGAAGATTCCCGGTCTTGACCACGCTAGCCGATCTGGATGTGCCGTCGCTCATACGAGTCTTGACCGAACCACGCAACGCGCTGGTCAGGCAGTATCAAGCCTTGTTTGAGATTGAGGGCGTGGATCTCCAGTTTACCGATTCGGCGGTCAAAGCGATCGCACGGCGCGCGGCGGTCATGAAAACCGGTGCCAGAGCACTCCGTACGATTCTTGAGGAAGTGATGTTGGACCTGATGTATGACGTCCCGGCATTGACCGGTGTCAAATCAGTGGTCATCACGGAAGAAGTGATTGCCGGGACACAACTGCCGCAGCTGTTGTCCTAAACACCAGCCTCGATTCGATGCACAGTCAGTTGTGTGAGTGGGTTCAACGCGTCTCTCCTTGCGCAATCCTCTCCCCTCGCTTCGGCGGACCAAAAGCGTGAATCTGCGGCCGGCGATCGGGCTAGGCTGCGTGCCTGGCTCGCGGTTGGCTTGCCGTGGCCGTGTGACTTCGAAGAGAGGAACTGAGCCGCCTCTTCTCCGACTCACTTTCGCCCGCCATCGACCAGGCGATCAGCCATACCAGCGCAACGAACGTTCCGAGACCAATGAGCTCGACCATAAGGCACCTCCTCGGAATCTGGCGAGCAGGCTCGCGGAACCTGCTCATGGAAGACTATGCAGCGTGACGAGAAGTGGCTTTCACGTGTGTGCCAGCCTCCTTCGTTCCCGCGATGCTTCCATTCGAGTTCTTAGGCGACCCGTTTCTGGAGGAATAGGTGATGTCGATACACACAAACAGGGTAGCCACCATCGCCAAGAGTCCTGCTACGATTCCCCAATACACTCCTGACATAGATCACCAGCTCGCGGCGATCGCACGCGAGTCCTTTTGTGCCACGCCCTGACGTTCCGACCTCAACTCTTACGGCGTTGCGTCGAAGGAGTGGCTTCCTTACCGTGGTTGATCCCGATGCAACAGGTGATGGGAATTCATCAATAGCGCAGGTCATGTGGAGGGTCGGTGCCAGTACCCGCGCGATTCGTGTCTCTGGTGCGCAAGTACGTCGTGCAGCCTGTAAACCGGATATCGCATGCTCGTCTCTGCTAGACCGCCCAGGTGTGGCTCCAGACCCTGAAGATGCATGACTGATGAGTGGAGCAATGCGGCAGCCGAATAGGCCAAGCCCATCCTGAGAAGGTAACTCTGCATGAACATTGCGAAGGGTGTGGAAGGAGGAGAGATCACACCCCGGATGTCCGTCCCGCTGGAATCGTGCTCCACGGAAGAACATCACGGCCACCTCCTGCATGAGGCGGATCGGGCATGAATGAAAATAAATTCTATGCTTTGGTTCCGGACCAGTCAAGCCTGAGAGCAGCGAGGGCATCTCGATGTGCGGCCATGACGGTGAGCGTACATCCACCGGCATGTTCGTGTGCTGATCGGCAGACCATCAGAGGAATGGACAGGTAGGGCTAGATCGAGTCTTGATGCAGGGGAGAGTCGGTGTGTTGAGCAGGTTTAGAAGATTTGAAGCGTAACGTGAGCTCATGTTGCTCGGTCTCGGGCGAAAGGTTGAAGGAGCCTTCTGCGCTCAGGTGGTCCTGCGAGCGGGATTTGCCCTGTGGAAAGAACTTCAGTCGAAATTCTCCCGTTCGTTGTGCTGCGGATCCGTCGATCTCGACATGATTCCGCAAGGTGGCCACGGCTTGGTTGTAGAGGTCACACAGGAGTTTCTCAGGGATCAGACCTGCGCAAGCAGTGCCCTGGTCAGAACTGTGCTCGTCGCCGTTTGACGCGGCGTGGAGGCCAGTTGTTGAGAGGGAGAAGCCGAGGAAGATGGCTGCGCAAATGGTCCAGCGACGCATATGATCACTCTATCGGGAGAGCCATCACTGAATCAAGCCGCAGGCCATCACCTGCGGGAACGTGTCGGTAGCCTTGTCGGCCGGTCTAACTAACAACGGGTGAGAAGCTTCTCGTTTCGATTCCACTGGGACACTGTGCCGCTGCCGTCGGTCAGTTCCATTTTGTCTTGGGCCAGGACACGGATCGACAGTGGGGTAGTTTTGCCCTGCCCCACGACGAGACGGAACCGGTCCTGTTCCTGTTCAAGGCGGCCGGTCTGCGAGGTCGCTTTATAAAATTCAGATACGTTGGCTGCGGTAATCGTCCAGACAAATTCCTCCTGGTGATCGACGAACTTGGCCGATCCTTCCCAGGTTCCCACCAGAGAGGGGTCAACCGGTGGAAGCCGTTTGACGGCCACCTTGTGCGGAACGGCCGTAAACGATTGCCAGAGGAGAGGGTCGAATTTGCCGGGCGCTTGATTCTTGGGGAGTTTATCCCAGGTCACGCTCAAAATGCCGGTCGTGGAAAATCGATCTGTACCCGCCAGCTGATAGGTTCCGTGCAAAATCTCCGGGTAGGACTCCGCTTCCCAGCGCCCGCGGCCTGCGGTGACCGTACCCGGCATGACGATCGCGGTCGTCAGTGTCCAGGTCCCGCGTTCGGTCAATGCGAGATGTCCCTTGCCGTACATGAGGCCCACGGGCATACAGCCGTACCAATCACCAGCCCATTGAGAGGGCGTCCCTGTGATTCCCGGTTCTGCCGATGCCGCGGCTGTGCGGATTGGGCCACCGAGTCTCGTCGCTGCAACCTTAGCGAGGTTTGTGACCGCCGCTTGCGGATTTGATTGTTTGGGCGAAGTGAGCGAGAGCGTCACGAGCGCATCGGCTTTTAAGAACGTCAATTGGATCCCGCCGATCGGGGAGCGCAGAGTGAAGGCGCCGTCGCCCACACCGGACACCGGCTGATGGCCGGCTTTGCCTCGCTGATCCTGGAAGAGGCTTTTCTTGTCTCCCTCAGGTCCCTGGTTCAGTTCGACCGTCACAGTCTCCTGCGGGTTGCGTTTGGCTTGATAGAGACATTGCCGGTCATTCTGACGCAGCCCGGGGGTCACGGGAGTTCCGATGGCGAGTTCCACGTCAGCCTCGGTTACGATGAGGCAGGCGTTCAAGTTGTTTGAGAGCACGTCGTTCGACTGGGAGCAACCGGACATCGTCGCTCCCAGCAAAAGGCCATAACAGGCAAGGCGTATTGAGAAAGAAGTTTTCTTCACCGCGGCAGTCTAGAAGCGTTCTGCGACAAATTGCAAGCTGGGTCCGTGAACCATGGCCGGTTCGGCGCCCGGGCTTCGAGGCACGGTGTGACACGGTCAGGCTGCGACAAACTTTAAGGACACGCCGTTGATGCAATACCGCAACCCCGTGGGTCTGGGGCCGTCGTCAAACACATGACCTTGATGACCCCCACAGCGGGCGCAGTGGACTTCCACGCGGGTCATAAAGAACTTGGTGTCGGTGCGGGTCTCCACCACCTTGGCATCGATCGGCTGCCAGAAACTGGGCCAGCCGGTTCCGCTGTCGAACTTGTGCTCTGACGAGTAAGCCGGGAGGTCGCAACCGGCGCAATGATAGATGCCGGGTTGGTGATTCTCGTGCAACGGGCTGGTAAATGCGCGTTCAGTGTCCTCGTGCCGCAGAACCTGGTAAGCGGCAGGTGTCAGCAGTCTTTTCCACTCCTCGTCGGTCGTGGTGACTTTCACGATTGGTCCGATCTCTATTTTGGCTGACATGGTGATCTCCTTGGGATGAGCTTCGTGGATGGACATCACGAACACACGTGATGTCACCTTACAGATGTCTTTACGGAAGGGCAAGGCAAGCGGATGGGACGCGAAGGTGGAGAAGATCCTGCGCCGGCAGGGGCGCGAAACATGGAGGGGAAAGGCCCCGGCTCAGGAGCCGGGGCCCTAACCCGTATGATTCATGAACACTTCTGTTGCAATCGCCGACTCACTACTACGACGGGCCTTCGGCCGGCGGGCTCGCCCCTCGGAACCTCACCGTACTACATGAGTACGATTCGGATCCTCCCGGCTCCGCGCGCCGGTCTCGCCACGTGACTCGGCGATTTCACGACGAACCGTCATGAACCATCCGGGTTCTGGTTACGAGGCGCTCGACGTCGTCAACGGTTCGTGTCGTTCAAACGGACTGAGGCCGTCCTGATTGAATGCTGCCGGCAAAACCTCCTCGATCCGTTCGACCGGGAGGACCGTCAGTTCATCCCGTACCTCCTGCGGTACCTCCTTCAGGTCCTTCTCGTTGGCCTTCGGGAGAATGATCCGCTTGATGCCGGCTCGATGGGCCGCCAGGACCTTTTCCTTGATGCCGCCGACCGGCAAGACCAATCCCGTCAAGCTGATCTCCCCGGTCATGGCCGTATCGCTGCGCACCGGCTTGCCGACATAGGCCGACGCCAACGCGGTGGCCATGGTAATTCCGGCCGAGGGGCCATCTTTGGGAATGGCACCGGACGGGACGTGAATATGCACGCCATTGCGTTTGAAGCGCGAGATGTCGAGCCCCATGCTCTCGGCATGCGACCAGAGGTAACTGCGCGCCGCGCGAGCCGACTCCTGCATCACATCCCCCAATTGTCCCGTCAGGGTCAGTTCATGACTGCCGGGCAACAGGGTGGTTTCGATGTAGAGCACATCTCCACCGGTCGGTGTCCAAGCCAGTCCCGTCGCGACGCCGGCCGGCAGATTCTTCCGTGCCTCTTCCGGCTGGAAGCGTTCCTGGCCGAGCCATTCATCCAGGAGAGTTTGCGTGATGTCCACCGGCGCAGCCTGGGAATCAGCCGGGCGATCAGCAAAGGTCACGGCGACCTTGCGCGTGATACGGCCCAGCATCTGCTCCAACTGCCGGACTCCAGATTCCCGGGTATACCGGCTGATGATGTGGTCGAGCACCGTGTCCGGCAACGTGACGTCTTCTGCCCGCAATCCGGCTTCCTTCAGCCGTCTTGGCCACAGATACCGCAGTGCAATCTCCCGCTTTTCTCGCTCGCTGTAGCCGTTGACCCGGATGATCTCCATCCGATCCAACAGAGGCTGGGTGAGCGTCTCCAACGTGTTGGCCGTGGTGATG
>WBZQ01000931.1_pt1 | contig 21282 bp, 15 predicted proteins | sample 5204251 | NCBI WGS metagenome assembly WBZQ01 (sample SAMN12412402, study PRJNA552823) | activated sludge metagenome | isolation source: activated sludge from nitrification reactor of wastewater treatment plant... | place: USA: Virginia | collected 2017-09
GGTGTAAACGAATCGAAGTAGGGGAGATCTGGGGAATAGGGCGGCGTCTAGCGCCCAAGTTGCAACAATATGGTATCCAGACGGTATATGACTTGAAATGCGCATCTCCAATCATCATGCGCAACAAATTCTCTGTCGTGATGGAGAAAATCATCCGCGAACTCAACGGTATCTCTTGCATAGAACTGGAAGAAGTCGCGCAACCTAAGAAGGAAATCGTCTGTTCCCGATCATTTGGCGTGAGGGTCACGCAATTAAGTGAATTAGAAGAGGCTGTATCTCTTTATATGCGCCGTGCAGCGGAGAAACTGCGCCGTCAACGATCCTATGCCGGCGTGGTATCCGTATTCATAAACACCAGCCGATTCAACAAACCGCAAGAAAACTACTGGAATGAAACGACAATTCCGCTGCCAACTCATACTGACAGCACGATTCTTTTAACAAAAACCGCCCTGTGGGGTTTGAGAAGAATATATCGCTGGGGATTCGAGTATCAAAAAGCAGGGGTTCGCCTATCCGGGCTGGTGAATGCCCAAACAAAGCAAGCCGACCTGTTTGGATTGCTTCCCAAGGGCTACACCTCGCAAGAATTGATAGCAGTCATGGACAAGATCAACAACCGTATGGGGGGTGGCACGATTCGCCTGACATCGGAAGGTATCCAGCAGAACTGGATGATGAAGCGGGAGAAAATCAGTCAGGAGTATACGACTAACTGGGATGAACTTCTGAGCGTGTCCTAGATAGCTAACATTGAAATCAGAATAGCCTGGATCGGGCTGTTCTATGACGCTGATTCAATTCATATCTCACAAGATTTTTAAACAATGCCAATTCAAAACATTTTAGAAGGTCAAGTCAAAGATCTGGGCGGATTTTCTGTTCGGCGAATTTTGCCAAATGCCAAACAACGCATGGTAGGGCCATGGATATTTTTCGATCACATGGGACCGGCAGAATTTAAGTCTGGCGAAGGGATCAATGTAAGACCTCATCCTCATATCAATCTTGCAACAGTGACTTATCTCTTTGAAGGAGAGATACTACACCGCGATTCTCTAGGGAATCATCAGTTAATTCGCCCTGGAGAAATCAATTTAATGGTTGCAGGCAGCGGAATTACGCATTCTGAGCGTGAGAGCGATGAAACGCGCAATACGGTGCATAAACAGCACGGATTGCAGCTCTGGCATGTTTTGCCCGAAAAAGATGAAGAAACAGCCCCAGCGTTTTATCACTATGCGTATACGGATCTTCCCGCAGTGACGGTTGACGAAGTTGTAGTGCGTGTATTGATGGGTGACGCCTATGGGGTCACTTCACCCGTTATTAGCTTCTCTGAGATACTGTATATCGAAGCACAGCTACAATCTGGCCAGATACTTACATTACCTCAAACTGCTGAAGCAGCGCTATATGTTGTGGAGGGCAAGGTGTCTATACAGGATAACGAGTTACAGCAATATCAAATGATGACAATGGATAATGCTGGTGAATTGACGGTTACTGCCACCCAGGAGTCACGAATTGTTGTGATTGGTGGTGAGCCGTTAGGTGAGCGGCATATTTACTGGAATTTTGCTTCAAGCCGAAAGGAGCGGATTCAGAAAGCAAAACAGGACTGGCGTGAAGGGAGATTTGCCAAAGTAAAGGGTGATAAAATTGAATTTATTCCTTTGCCGAGTAATGACTAAAGTGATTTTTCAAATTGAGTAAGCTAAAACTCCGGAAATGTAAGTAAGCTTTTTGATGGTAGGGCTCATTTTTCTCTAAGACTTAGAAAATTAAAACTCTTTCACGTAGAATCAATAGTTAACTAATTAATTTTCATAAATTAACATGAAAGCAGTTATTTATTTCACTTAGGGATTATTTTTTAATTACTCATGAGGATTATTATGGCAGATCCAGTGTTTACTTTAACTACAACCAATCCATTTGGGCTGCGCGATTACGGCGATGCTGGCTGGTTTTATGTTAATCCCGTCTTTGCTGATATAAATGGTGATGGCGCTTTAGATGCCTTTGTAGGTGAGTACGATGATGGCTTGGCGTTTTATTGGAATATTGGCACAAGAAATAGTCCGAAATTTGATTCTCCAGTTTTAAACCCGTTTGGAGTGGGTCTTGTACGTGAGTACGCTCATCCTACATTAGTTGATATAGATGGCGATGGGGATTTAGATTTATTTGTGGGTAGAGGTGGCTATTATCATTCAGGAGAAAAATATTTTTTTGAAAATACAGGCACATCGACCATTCCAGAATTTGCTGCATCAATCATTAATCCATTTGGCCTAGTTTACGATGGCTACCGTGCCAGCCCCTCCTTTGTTGATATCGACGATGATGGCGATCAAGATGCCTTCGTGGGTGAATCGGATGGCAATACATTGTTTTTTAGAAATACCGGTACAGCTACTAATCCAGTATTTGCCGCTGCTAGAATTAATCCGTTTGGATTAAGTGATGTAGGATTCGACGCTAATCCAGCCTTCGTAGATATCGATGGTGATGGCGATCAAGATGCCTTTGTTGGTAAAGAGGACGGCAGCACAACGTTTTTTAGAAATACAGGCACAGCCAATAACCCGGTATTTGCCGCTGCCCACACTAATCCATTTGGATTGATTGATATAGGTTTGGAATCTAGTCCAAGCTTTGCAGATATTGATAACGATGGTGATCAAGATGCCTTTGTAGGTGAAAGGGGTGGAAGTATATTTTTCTTCGTAAATGGTGGTTTATTACTCGTTAGTACATCAGGAGACGATGAATTGACTGGCACACCGTCGCTAAAAGATGAGGTCACCTATGCTAACTCCTCTGCTGGAGTAAATGTTTCTTTGCTGATTACAGTAGGGCAAAATACCATTGGAGCTGGACGAGACACTTTAGTTGATATCGAAAATCTGACGGGTAGCAATTTTAATGATGATTTGACCGGAAATGAAAGTAGTAATGTTCTTAATGGAAGAGCCGGTAATGATATCCTCAGAGGATGGTCCGGCGCAGATACCATGACTGGTGGATTGGGTAATGACATTTTTTTTGTTGAAAATATCGGAGATAAGGTCATTGAGAAACTCAACGAAGGAAATGATAATGTAAATAGCAAATTGACTTATACATTGCCGATTAATGTCGAAAACCTCACTCTTAGCGGCACTACGATAATTAATGGAACAGGTAACGGATCGGCTAATGTGCTAATAGGAAATAATGCAGTCAATCAGCTAACTGGAGGAGGGGGAAACGATACTCTTGATGGAAAACTTGGTTCTAACAAACTTACAGGTGGTTTGGGAAATGATTTTTTCCGATTTTCTACCAAAGGTCACATTGATACGATAACGGACTATAACGTAACCAATGACACGATTCAGTTAGAAAATGCTGTATTTTCAGCATTAACAACTCCAGGCATCTTAGCGCCCGCTCAATTCAAGGTTGGTACTCAAGCAACAGATGCAAATGATTTCATCATTTATAACAAAACAAGCGGTACTTTGGCTTATGACGCTGATGGTAATGGAGCAGCTGCTGCCATTCAGATTGCGAAAATTGGAATTGGATTAAATCTAACCAATGCTGACATTATGGTAATTTAATAAGATTTTGCCCATACCAGGTCTAAAGTATCTATTTTATTTAAGGAAACGCCGATTAATTCATCGCACCCCAAGAGCAAAGTGAGCAGTTTAGAGATATTAGAGTCGTACAATTATTTATTGATTATTAACTAGCAGGATTGAAATATTTGGCATACTCACGATTAATGCCGCAAACTTGATCTGATAAAAACTATTAATGACATCACTTTACCTTTCCCGTCTCAAGCCTGATGAACGTCAAGTGCTGATTGCCAAATTGCATTCTTTGCAGCATGGCAATTGCTTTATATGTGAGCAAGCAATAGATCTGGAAATACATAAGGACTTTCTTGATGTTGATCACGTTGTTCCACTTAATGATCGGGGCAAAGATGATCCTGTTAATTTTGCGTTGACCCATGCTAGCTGCAATCGTTCAAAGCAGGCATCCAACCTTGAGGTTGCACGAGTGTTGCATCGCTTCAAACAACTTAAAGAGAAGCTGGCTAACGAAAATCGAAGTCCGAACCTAGGTGACTTGCTGCAAAATGCCAGCGGTGGTAATTACAAACTAGATTTCAAGTTATCAGAGAATATAATAACTTACAGTATGGGGGAGCTTGGCGATAATTCGCTCCATTCCCTGCCGGTATACCAAGATGAATTGAGTGGGTTCCGTTTCTTTTTTGCTAATATTCCGATTCAGTACCTTGCGCATGACGATCATATTAATCCACGTACTATTGGGCCCAATATCTCAAAGCTGGTAGAAGAATTCTACAAAAAGCGGCCGCAGCTTCATGTGCCGCTAGCTTGGATGAATAGTGAAAGTGGCAAAAGCGCTATACATGTTTTTGATGGTCAACATAAAGCGGCTGCGCAGATCATGTTGGGAGCAAGAGCATTACCTGTTCGAGTATTCATTGACCCTGATCATGATACGCTGATCACAACCAATACGAATGCGGGTACTACGCTCAAGCAAGTAGCTTTTGATAAATCGGTTCAACGTCATCTTGGAAGTTCTCTATATCAAGATCGTATTCAGCGTTTCCTGAAAGAGACGGGACGGCCAGAAGATGATTTAAGTTTCTCCGAACGCGACTTGGTTAATCATTTTAAGGGGCAATCGAAAGAAATCAAACGCTATATTCTTGATGCGGTTCGTAATGGTGTAACATCAGATTCTGGTAATAGGCTTCGTGACTACATAGATTTGGGCGGACGAGGGAAGGAATCACCATTGTCATATAGCACAATAGAGAAAACCTTCTATTCTTTTTTTATATACCAAGAAGTGTTGGATACACCCATCAATTTCCGAGCAGAAGAGGGTGAGAATCCCCGTATTGTTGAATGCAAGCAGATTCTGCACCTAATGAATTTAATCGCGGAGCTGATTTATATTGACAAGTTCGATCCGGAGGTTGGCACTGACAAAATTGAAAGCAAACTACAGAAAGGTGAAACCTTCGCGCACGATCATCTACGAGCGTATCGTATGAGCAAGGAGGAAATTGTTTATAACTGGCTTCAATTGGTTGGACAGGTTGCACGAACATACTTTATAACATTGGGAAGGCCAGATCCTATGGGACGATTATTCCAAATTCCATTTCCTGATCAAGTTTGGGAGAATATCCGAAAATTCCTTGAGAACCTTATGGCTATGCCGCTTTGGGTGAACACGGACCTTTCGGATACAGTGTTCGGCGGCAAACAAAATAATGGTTTTTGGAAAACTGTTTTTGAAACAGGACGAACGCCCCAGGGCATGACCGTGTTGGCGCAACCCTTAAACCTTATCGAGATGATTCGGTAATAGACTGATTGAGTATTATGGATACCTTGTTTGCAGAGACCAACAATGCTTATTTGGTTTGTACAAAAGCTCTATGAAATAAATTGTTGAACCAATCCTTCAAGTGTCATATTTTGTGCGATTGCGTTATGAGGGATCAAAACATAGCGCCAAGGCTTGCCACCATTGGCTATGGCGTAGTCAGAAGCATTCTTGCACCATTTGATAGCAGCTTCCTTTTTTGCCATAACGATCGGATCGGTCATTTGATTACTAGCCTTTGGTTCAAGCATGATGATCGCATTATTAGTTTCAGCAACAAAATCCGGCTGATATTCAGGATGATCAGCTCCTTGCTTGTAGAAAATCTGGAATTGTCCCTTTGCCGGTTTAAACCACTTGATAGCATCGCGGTCAAGAATGACTGCCAACACACGCTCTGCATCTGAAGCAAACTTCTGTATGGGATACAGGCAACGTGTAAAACCGCTGAAAACGTACTTTGACATATTGCTCTTGTCGGCGGGCGAGACACGGTAATCCGCCGCTGGCTCATTGACCGAATAGGTGTATGCGCTGGGCTTGAGTTCAACATATCCCTTGCTCACCACCACCTCATAATCCACCGTTTCTTCCCAGCTATGATCTTGCATTTGTGCATGGATAAAGCGTGCAATGTCACGCTGATAGCAACGCAAAACCTTACGTGCTTCATCCTCAGACAAATAACTGCAAAAATGCTTAACGGTCTGCGCAGCCAAGTCATACAACAAGTCTGCTTGATCATCGTAAGAAACATCATCAAAATCCATCAAGCCGCTGACGACATAATCTTCTATCCGCTTTTCTTCAATACCGCCAGCGCCCAAAGTCATTTCATCTCGCTGACTGGTACGCAGGTGCTGTATCCATAGTTCATCGGACACCGCCGGATATTTTAATGTATCTAATTTCAGAGTAAATGGTCTAAAACCAGCTTTCACTTCTCCCTTGGGCACGACTAGAATACGTGGAATATCAATTGTCTTCCGGGTAACTAATTCGACCGTTTTAGCCACAACGGCTGCAAAATCCGGCAATTCTGTCACTCCTTCGAGTTCCAACTGTATGGGTCTATGTTGTTCTTGCACTGCCTTAACGATAGCAGCCTGAACTTCCGGGTTTTTCAAATGCGCTAATGTGGGCACAGCCCTCGGCTGATTTTCCATTTTGCGGATTACCTCAAACGCAATTTGTGCCACTTTTTGCTCTTCTGGTTTGGTGAAAAGAGGCTGCACATTTTGCCCCGCAATTTGTGTACTGGCATTGATATCAGCTGGCTTTATGCCTAATTGGGCAGCTACTTGGGATTGAGAAACAATAGTTGCTGTCTTTTGATCGAGTTCATTATTATCCAGCACCACTGCCTTTAGATGAATGGCGGAATCAGGTCGGTTTGCTTCGTCGATTATTTCCTGAAACTTGTCATGGGCCACGATATTCAGCCTATCAACCGCCGTTACACCCGTGCGTTTACCATAAGGCAGCCGTAAACCACGACCGATGGATTGTTCAATCAGGGTACGTGCATTGGCAGCACGCAGCGGCACGATAGTATAGAGATTGGTTACGTCCCAGCCTTCTTTCAGCATATTGACGTGAATGACGATCTCAGTCGGCTCTTCAGGCTGTTCCACCTTCAATAGCCGCTCGATCATTTCTTCTTCATCCACACCGGTTCGGCTCGAATCAACCTGAATGACCTTGTCTTTGTAGCGCCCTTCGAAGAAACCATCGGACTGGATCAACGCCAATAACTGACCGGCATGGGTCGTATCTCGGGCAATCACCAGCAGGAATGGCTTAACAATAGGATCGCTGGTTTCTCTGGCGTAAGTTTCCAACTCGACTTTCACGCTCTCGTGCAGGCGTACACCGTCTTCCAGCTTCATCCGTTCGATTTCTTCTAACGACATACCAGCCGGATTAAAATTCTTGCGCGTAACCACGGCGGGTTCTTTCACAAAGCCATCTTCCATCGCCTTGCCCAGCGGATAATCCACGATCACATTCTTGAACGGTACAGCTCCTTTGGTGCCTTCCACGAACGGTGTGGCCGTCAACTCCAACCCCAGAATCGGTTTCAGCTCGTTAATTGCCCTGATGCCAGCACTGGCGCGGTATCGATGCGATTCATCCATCAAAAGTACCAGGTCGGGTAGTCCGGCCAGATAATCAAAATAGCTTTCGCCGATATATTCAGATAATCGTTTGATACGCGGAGCTCTGCCACCACGTACCTCAGAATTAATTTTTGAGATATTGAAGATATTGATACGTATGCCGCCGAATAGCGTACCACTTGACGGATCATGCTGATTGTAATTGTCACCCGTGATAATGGCAGGTGTATCAATAGCAAATTCCGAAATACCCTTGAACACATACTTCGGATGCGTGCGGTCACTGAAATCCGTGATCAGTTTGTTGTAGATCGTCAAATTAGGTGCCAACACAAAGAAATTGCTGATGCCGTGCGCCAAATGGAGATAACTGATAAATGCACCCATCAAACGGGTTTTACCGACACCTGTAGCCAGTGCAAAGCACAGTGACGGAAACTCGCGTTCGAAATCTGTGACGGATGGAAATTCACTACGAATAATCTCCAGTGTTGCCAGAAGATCTCTGTCTTTTCTTGGCGGAGCAATCTCAGTGATTCGATCCAGAATTTCCAGCGAACGGCGTTGCGGCGCACGCAAACTCAATCGTCCGGCGATGGCGTTGACATGACGATTCATCGTGGTTTTTGTTCTCCGCTTGGCTTTATATGCACACATTTGCCATCGCGCAAAACAACAAGTTCAGTATTCGTGCTGGCTGCTAGTTGTCTCGCCCGCAGAGCAGCGCGGCGGATTGCAACCAATGAACCCGCCAAATCTGGATCTTTTGCCAACTCAATACTTTTTTGGTTCATGACTTTTCTCCCCAATTAATCAGCACCGGCTCATCGCCTGCATTGTCATACAACGCCCAAGCATCCACTTCATCACGATAAACTTGTTCAAAATTTCTTAACCCCGCTGCAAAACGTCTACGGATAACTTCACTCGGCACATCATGACCCCCCTGGCGCACACGTTCCGCCACACGATCAATGGCCATTTGTGAATTCGGCAACGACAAGAAAAACAGCGTGACATGATAACCAGCTTCGCGCCAGCGGCGAATCCGGTGCGCATAAGTCAACCCAGAAAGCGTAGTCTCAAAGGCAAAACTTTCACCGTGTTCTTCAAGCTCTTTAATACTTTCCAGCATAATACGGGCTGCCTTCATTGCAGCCACATCCGGTGCAAATGGCGACAAACCCGCCGCGATCAAATCAGCATTTACGAACTTTGGGCAACCTGCTTCATTGGGCAAAAATTCCCGGGCGAAAGTCGTTTTTCCAGCTCCATTTGGCCCGGCAATAATGATAATTTTCTTCATGACAAAGACCAACAGGAAAAAATGGGATGTTTGAAGTTTTCACTCACTTGCAGCGCAATTTTTGAATAAACTGGCGCAGGTGATTTAACAGTTACCGCAGAATGATCTAATTTCTTCACAACAATCATTCCATTTCCTCACCAAACAACAACCTGCCTTGCACAGAATTCGCGGCATTTTGTCCTTTGGTTCTGGTTTTCTCTTTTTCAACTGAAGGAGGAGCTTTGGGAAGATTTTCAACTCGTAGCGAATAATCATCGTGCCCCCATTCACAACGTGACAGCACCTGCTTAGGGATTTTCTTCACGGTGAGATTCAGATACTCGCCACGGCCACGAAAAGCAGTACACAATACTAATAAACTTCGCTCCGATCCCACTTCATCGGAAAGCTGCTGCAACTGTTCGTGGTTCAGGTTTGCCGTGGTGACGTAGATAAAATCCCGCTCGGTGGAATGCCCGTGTATCCAGTAATGCACTCCAGAAGGTGCATAGGTGAATCCTTCCAGCTTGCATAAGGCTTGCGCCAGCATCTCAGCGTTGTATTCCTTGTTGATGACCCACTGCCCGTAGGCATCCTGCTGCAACAAGCTGGGTGCGAGTTTGTAATAGCGGAAACCGCCGCCGCCTTGCCAATTTACTGCTTCGCTAATGCCACCTTGGTCTTCGCCGTCAATAACCTTTTGCAGGCGCGGGATGATGTGCGTGTGGCAATGATCACCCAGCTCCACCATGATCCAGCGGCGGCCCATCTTGTGCGCGACCGCGCCGGTGGTGCCGGAACCGGCGAAGGAATCGAGGATGAGGTCGCCGGGGTTGGATGCGAGTTCCAAAATGCGATAGAGAAGTCTTTCAGGCTTTGGCGTATCAAATGATTTTTCGCCTCCGAATATTCCTTTAAGCTCAGCACTCGCGTTCCGTGTGCTTCCGGCAAAATCGTACGGCCACCATGTCTGATTTACCACGCCCTCTTTAACTTCCGACAGGTACTTCTTTTCCATCGGAAACTCGGAGTTGCCATCCTTTCCCCAGTAGATTCTTCCTTCCACTTCCAACTGCTTCAATTTATCTGGGGGTCTCCGCCAACTGCTGCCTTTGGGAGGCCATACCTCTCTACCAGCCTTGTTGCGTAGCGCGTAATAGTCACGGTCGCGATGCTCTGCCCGAGTCAAGGGTGTGCCGAGCCAAGGGCCATTGGGATCATTGTCGGGATTTTTGTATGTTGCAATTTGTTTTTCATTCCGACTCAACAGATTTGGGCTAAACGCTTCAGATTTCCGATAGGCAAGTATGTGATTGTGCGTCTGTGCAATACCAGTGCTGTTATTGCCTGGCGTGTCCTTTGACTGCCAAACTAAATTCGCCAAAAATTCGCACCGTCCGAAAATTTCATCGCATAGCACCTTCAGGTAATGCGCTTCGTTGTCGTCAATTGCAATCCACAACGAACCATCATCAGACAGCAACCGCCGGATAATCTCCAGTCGGTCGCGCATTAGCGACAACCAAATTGAATGTTCCACTCCGTCATCGTAATGGGTGAATGCGCTGCCGGTGTTGTAAGGCGGATCAATAAACACGCATTTCACCTTGCCAGAATACTCCGCCTCAAGAGCCTTCAATGCCAACAGGTTGTCACCAAAGATCAGCCGGTTGTCGAAGATATCGCCATCCGTCACCCGATGCTTCGCGTGATAACTCTTCGCCGGGTCTTCCAGCAAGATACGCGGCTCCAGCTTAGGCCGATTCTCTTTGCCAATCCAGGTCAGTTCGAGTTTCTGCTTCATGCTTTAGTGACCTCAATATCGCTTCCATCTGTGAATGAGTCACCCATCATCATCCTGTAATGTGCATCATGCCCAGATTTCTCGAAGATCGCTTTGAAGACTTTCAAGTAGGAATCAACCATTGTTTCATCAACTGTAATGTAAAGGTCGTCATGTGCGTAATGCGACCCATCATGTACCCACGAGCAGAGTGACTTGCAGATAATCTTCTCTCTTCCTTCGAACATTGCACACAGATGATCAAAATCAATACCCCCTAGAATTTTGAAGTAGTTTTCGAGAATACGGCGAAGCGTGTTTTGTATTGCCAGATTTGAGCGTCCAGATTTTCGAACTTCTGCCCACAGCAACTCATATGACGTTTTGATGGGGTTGGTCGAGTGCTTCTCGACCTTTGAAGCCAACCCTGGCTTGCGGACGATCCAAAATGTTTCTTCGTTCATGGCTACATCTTTTCGCTTAGGATTGTAGGTGACTTCCTTGTGGAAGTAGACATTGTGCGTGAGAACGAATATTTGCTTGATGTGACCGCTTCCTGATCGAACCTCGTCGAAAAGCCCTTTGATAAGGCTACCGACAATAAAGAGGATGTCACTATCGAGACTGGAAACTGGATCGTCGAAGACTACAACTCGGTCAGTTGTCATCCCGCTGTCAGACATGCTGCCTTTAAGCAAATGGTAAAAATAGAGGAAGGTAACAAAGGTCTTCTCACCCTCGCTCAATGTTGCCTTGGCATCGGAGCCATCCGAGCGCACGAGCTTGTAGGACGTACCGTTAGCCGCTTTCGCGAGCTTGAAGCCTTGGAATCCAAACGATGACAGTAGACTGTTAATGCCGTCAATCGTAGGCTGGACGCTTGTAGTTTGTTTTTCCAGCTCGCTAATCTGCGTTGCCTTTTTCGCCTTATCCGTTTTCGCCGTTATTAACTGCGTCGTCATCGCCGAAATGGCTTTGTCCAAGCTATCTTTCGCCATCTTGTACGCAGTGAGATCAGTTTTCAGTTCTTCAAGGACGAACTTCCAAACCTGTGCGGTCAGCGTCGCGCGCTCGGCAGCGAGGTTCGCAACCATATTGTTGTGCATTGCCACTTGGGTATTGGCCGTGTCAATCAGGGTCTTGATCGCCGCGAAGACGTTACTCAGCGAGTCCAGCTCGATCACCTGGCTTGCCTCCCTTTTCTTTTCAGCAAGGCGCTGGTTATTCAGCGTGATTTTCGTGTCAAGAAGCTCCTTCTCTGCTTTCAACTTCTCAACATCAAGGAACTTAGGCGGTGATGCAATGATTCCAGCAAGTTGTTGCTGAATTCGGGCAGCTTCGGTAGCGTAGTTCGTGACGAGGTCGTCAATTGCCTTGCTGTCTGTCAGAAAGGTCTCGTCAAAATACTCGTTCAGGCTTTGAGCAAATGCGTCAGTCGTATCTTGTTGGCAGAATGGACACACTCCATCATTTACGTCGAAATATCCTATACCTCCTCGAACCCAGTCGCTGTTTCCGAGCTTCTTAATCATTGCTGCGATATCGACATCTTCTTTACCGATAACCCGCTTCTGCAGAATTGGTGCTGTTTCATACGCGAGGAGTTTGCTTGTATCGAAAGCTGGGATTGATGCCTCTTTAGTGGGGGCAGGTCCGAAGACGCTTTCCGCTTTCTTCTCCAACTCTGCCAAGGTGATGAGTGCTGCAACATTGGATGCTTGCTCCTGAAGCACTTTGCCTTTGAACTTTTCCGAACTGTTCCGGTACCCCTCGAATCCGCCTTGCAGTTTCTCATCGTACTTCTGCTTTTGCACCCAACACTTGTCCTTCAGTCCCGCCTCAAGCGTCGCCAATTCTCCTTTCTTGCCACCATTCCCTTCCGCACCCTGAAGTCCCTGAGTTAGAGTTTCGATCTTGTTTGTCAGCGCATCCAATTCACTCTTTGCCGCTGCAATCTTTGCCAGCGTATCACTTTGCTTTTCACCTAAAGTGAACACCCCTTTCAATTCTGCCGATTGTGTAAAGTTCCGTTCCACGAAATCGTGGTTGTAAACCATCGGCTGGAGTTTCGTTCCCGCTCGCCAAATGATCTTGCACGCTGGAAATTTAGTTTCTTCCGAAATTATGCGACTGATAGTGGTTTTCCCTGTGCCGTTTGAACCGAACAAATAATTGAACGCGGATAAGCCAGCCAATATCTGCGGCTCATCCCCATAAGTTGCGACCCCTTTGATTTCTATTGATTCAATCAACTTTTGTCCTTCTAAATCATTTCACCTGGTGATCACGCTTTACTTCGAATCGTAGTGATTCATTGACCGCTGTTTCCAAGAGCCGGCAATTCGAGCCCTTCAATCTCCTGCAACGATTTGCCCGCAATTCCCTGCAAGTCGCCATACATCCCAACTGTAGCCCCCATCACACGCTCAATCTGCTCTTCACGTTTGGCCCACTGTTTCATAATTGCTTTACGTTCTTTATCAAGATCTTCCTGCATAGTGGAAAACGCTTCAACAATGGCTTCCACACGCTGGCGGAAACGTGGGCCGGTGAGGTATTGATAGACCATTTCGGTTTTGGTTTGTTGGCCTTCGGATGACTGGCGTGCCAGAGCAACTTCCAGCAATGATTGGCGTAATATCATAGCTACCGGTAGAGCAGCACGCGGATGTGTGACCCAGACACCTTCGACCAATTCGAAGGTTTCAACGCCTTTCGGCAAAATCTGACTCACGATCACAGCGATTTCTGCCTTTGCAGTTCGCTGATCATCGCGCAGTTTTACCAGCCACGCGTCGCTCCAGTTCTTGGTGCGCTTGAATTCCCACAGAATGGTGCCCCCAGTTTGACCACCTGTGCCGACAACACGGTGCAGCACATCTCCGCCGTATTCTCCCTTGGGCACTGGCTCAATCGCATCGAAAGGAAATTTGCTACGCAGCAGATTCTCCAGCTCAAGTTCCTGTACTTCACCTTGTAGTTGCTGAGAACCCTGTTCAGCCCTACGCTTTAGATCTTCGATCTGCTTCTGCATCGCGGTAATGGTTTGTTCCTTTTCCATCACTTTCAGTTTCTGCTCGTCTTCAGCTTCTTTTTTGGCGAGAGTGCGGACTTCGATCAATCCGTCCTGCACTCGCTTTTCTACGGTGAGTTCCAGTTCGCGCTTGGCATCATCGAGTTCACGCTGTTTCTTGATGAGCTCAGCTTGTGCTTTCTGCGCTTCCGCCAACTTTTCGTCGCGGGATTTAAGCACTTCTTGTAATTCGGTCAGTTCACGCGCTTTGTTTTCCAGCTCGGCAGCGCTGGCCAGTTTAGCCTTCTTAGATTCTTCCGCAATCACGCGAGCACGCTCTACTTTCAACTGTTCTGCTACTTGATTGGCCACTTGGTCTTCAAGCCTGCGCTTGTCTTCTGCCAGTTGCTTTTCTTTTTCACGCATGGCTTGTTCACGCTGGATAATTTCGCTGTCTTTTTGCGCCAGTCGTTGCTCAAACTGCCTACGCGTGGATTCAATCAGCGGAGCTGCCAATGATTCGGTTAGCTTAATTTCTGTTTTGCAGTTAGGGCAGGTGATCGTTGGCTCTGTCATAACAATATTTCTCCTGTTTATAGCTATGGCTATGAAATAGTCCAGCGTATTAAAAATAATTGATCAGATCGTATACTTTGGTTCATTTTCCCTTCAATCACCGAAATCAATTCTTCACGCTGCTTGTCTACCTGATCCTGTGCATCAAAGAGTGAGCGTCGCTTCAGATTGCGCTGCGCCTCTAACGATTTGATCAGTTTTTGTCCGGAGAGCTTTTCTTCCAGAGTCAGTGCAGTTACCGCAATACGGCGCGCTTCCTTGATTTGGCGGTCAATTTCTTTAATTTCTCTTTCCAAGCCAACCTTCAAATCATCTGCCCAGCCATCCAGTTTGTCAGCTTCAGCTTCGAAGAAACGGGCATTGCGTTCTGAAATGTTGCGCTGTATTTCTAATTGGCGCTTTTGGGTTTGTGCTTCCAGAGATGTGTTCTCTAAACTAACCTGAACTTGGTTAACCACATTCCCAGGAAGTGTCAGTAGTCGTGCAGCAATTTCCTCATCCAATATTTGGCCATCATCGGTTTCCGCTGCCAAAATAAGATGATCTTCCGCTTGATCGAGTGATACAACGCTAAAAAGCGAGAGAGTTAACCAGCCGGACTTGCCAATGAACTCTTCCAGTAATGTAACCTTGCCATCGTACTGTTGATAATCAAAATGAATTTCTGCTGGAGGCAGGGTACGCATTTTGGCCTGTGCAATGAGTGTTTCAGCGAGTGGGTGATTGAGGCGATAAAGATGCGCTTCACCTGATCGCCGTGGCAGTTCATATAATCCAACTGGGATTGTTGCAGCCTGTTCCGGGAAAGGCTGTTTCTCCAGGAGGAACGAGGAATCATCCAGAAACTCGGCATGGCCGTTGAGTTCATATTGGGTAAGCTGCATCAGCAAGCGCTCGTAATGATTGAGGTAAGCTTTAGATGCCTCGTCTCGCACTTTGAGCTTTTCACGCACTTCGTCATCAAAATTATCCAATAATTGTTGGCGCGTGCGTGTCATGGATTCATTGATTTCCAAGCTCAATTCGAGCTGGAGCTGATCAAAAGCTGTTTGAATTTCTTCCTGCATACGGCAGTGTTGGTAGATGGCGGCTATGCGTTTTTCGAAATCTACACCTGATTCAATAGCTCCCAATACTTCATCGCTGGCACCAAAGACACCTTCAAATAGCTTGAATTTTTCTGCCAATAATTCGAAAACCCGTTTATCGGCAGCATTCTTGCGGTTAAGGAAGTTTACAACCACTACGTCATGTTTTTGGCCATAGCGGTGACAGCGGCCAATTCGCTGTTCGATCCGTTGTGGATTCCATGGCAAATCATAATTAACGACCAATGAGCAGAATTGAAGGTTGATACCTTCGGCACCGGCTTCCGTTGCGATCATGATACGTCCCGTTTCGCGGAAATAATCGACCAGTGCCGAGCGCATATCTGCGGTACGTGATCCTGTCACTCGATCTGTACCTTTGTGACGATCAAGCCACTGATTGTAGATAACTTTGGATTGATCGTCGGTATTAGTGCCATTGAAAAGTACAATACCTTCAGAAAAAGGACTGTCTGCCAGCAAGCGCAATAAATAGTTTTGTGTACGGCGTGATTCGGTGAAGATGATTGCTTTCTCAGCTGCGCCAAGTTCTTTTGCCTTGGCAAATGCAATACCCAGCGCTTCTAGCAGCGCCTTACCCTTAGCATTATGATCGATTGAAATCGCAAGTGCGGCAAAGGCATCAAGCTCGGCAATTTCCTGTTCGAGAGCCTTACGATCATCCTCGGTGAGCAATTCGGCAGGTTCTTCTTCTGTCCATTCCTCGGCGGTTTCATCAAGTGCCTCATAGTCCTGATCCAGCTCATCTTCAAGCGATTCTGCGGATTCCTGTTTGCCCAGCTTGCGTTTGAGTCGAGTTGAAATGGAAGTCAGCGCACCCGCAATGGCAAAGGTGGATGAGGCCAATAACTTGCGTAACACCAGTGTCATCAGGGAACGTTGGCTTGATGGCAGCGCTTGTAGGTTGTCACGTTGCAGATATTCTGAAACAAGATGGTAAAGACGATCTTCGCTTTCTTCCGGAGTAAACTCTTCCACCAGCGGCAGGCGCTTGGTGTATGGGATATAGGCAGTAACCTGGCGGCGTAGCGTTCGATGGCAAACCGGCTTGAGCCGAGCCTTGAGGGTTTGAAATACTTGATCCTGATTTAGATTAGCAAATTGTTCGCGGAAACTTTTTAAATCACCGAAAGTATGCTCATCAATAAAACTCACCAATCCATAGAGTTCCAGCAGTGAATTTTGTAGTGGTGTAGCTGTAAGCAGTAGCTTATGTTTACCCGCTAATGCCAGCTTCAGCGTATTTGCTATCACATTTGATGGCTTATAAACATTGCGCAGCCTATGCGCCTCATCAATAACAACCAAATCCCAGGGTATTGCATGAACATCTGTGGCCTTACTTTTTGCAAATTGGTATGAGCAAATGATGATTTCGGATAATTCGAATGGACGAAACTTACCTTGTTTGATTGCAGCGTTATAGGATTTGGCTTCGAGAATACAGCAGGGAAGAAAGAATTTTTCAGTCAGCTCCTGATGCCACTGTTTACGCAGGTTTGAAGGTGTGATGATCAAGATACGCCGTTTACGCTCTGCCCACTTTTGGGACAGCACCAATCCGGCTTCAATGGTTTTTCCTAATCCCACTTCATCAGCCAGTAGCGCACCCTTAGAAAGCGGTGAGTTAAAAGCAAACAAGGCTGCATCGACCTGGTGCGGGTTGATATCCACTTGAGCGCTGGCTACTGCGCCTGCTAATTTCTCGGCGCTATCTGTTGAGAAACGGCGCGTTAATTCGTATGCAAAGTATTTTGCCTGGAAAGCTGTAATCATTAGCCGAAGTCCATCACCAGTTATTCCAATTCATATCGGCCAGAATGATTTAAAAGACTTTCGACTATTTCAAATATGTAGAAATGTACTGTATATCATCTAAATAATCAAATTGTTGAAGTTTATACTTGAATCTGCCAAGACAGGATGTTTGGATCATCAGCAAAAATATTTCTCTGCCATCATACCCAGACGCAACAGTTGTTCGTCGTGCTGGCTTAATACCGAAAAGTTTGATGTCGCCATTGCTATTGATTTTCCAAATACTTGGCAAATTGAGGATTCTAGTACATTTCGCACGCTATTCTCCGGCCAGTCAATTGAATACTAGGGATGGCCCTTGAGTTCATTTCATAAGAATTTGTGCCGTTATAGAGGGATAGTTTAACCACACAGCCTTCCTCAATGAACCAAGAAGAAGCCTTGCCACCACAAAAGCTACAAGATGAAGTGCTCCGCAAGGTTGGCAGAAATTTGCTGATATTTCAGCAAATCGAGGGCCTGCTTAAAATGATTCTGGGAAAATCGAAAGTGCAAGGTTATGCACGTGAATTAGCAATTAAACAGGAGCAACGAATTAACGGGATACAGAAAGACATGATGGGACAACTCATCAAGCAGTATTTTGACGAAGTATTATCTTCATCCGATGAAGAACTGCCGGGGCCGCGCGCTATGGCCGAGCCGTGGTTATCTTGCTCATTCAAAATTACCGTTGATGCTACTTTCGCTGAGAATCAGCTCGAAGCCTCTGAAATAATGCGTGAAGAGCGCAATCGACTGGTTCATCATTTCTTGTCTGATTGGCAATCCCATTCTCCTGAAGATTTACCCCTGGCCAGTAATTATCTCGATAAGCAGAGAGAAAAGATTTTGCCTGTCTGGGTGCATTTGAAATCCGTAGCCGAGACAATGCAACAAGCTAGGCGGATGCAAGCGGAGTATATGGCTTCAGATGAATTTACCCAGCAATTCGAATTATTATGCCTTCAACAAAGCCAGCTAATTCAATTGTTTTGCGACATTGCAATGCAGATTGGTCGTTCTGACGGGTGGGCTTGCCTTGCACATGCAGGGAAACTGGTGCATATGCAATTGGCCGATGATGAAGCTCATATGAAAGCAAGATATGGTCATCATTCCTTCAAAAATCAATTGATTGCACCCGGTCTGTTCGAGATGTGGGATAAACCATTGCTAAACAGAAGATCCAGGACATTCTATCGAATACGTAAATCTTGATCACAATTGAAATCGAATTGATGGGAGGAACCAATGGCTAGAAGAAAAAATGGCATTGCTGAAGACATATTCAAAATAACTGCGGCACTGCCTTGGTGGATGGGAATCGTTCTTGCTGTTGCGGTTTACGTTCTTTTGCAACCTTATGCTGTTCTTGAGACGTCACTCCAGGCAACTCCTGGACAAATCAGCCGCGCGGTTGCCGGGCAAATGAGCAGAACGTTTGCTTATTACGGCCAATATATTTTGCCGCTACTATTTTTATCCGGTGCGCTGGCTTCTTTTTTCAAACAACGTAAACGTAAGAATCTTGTCCGGATTGCCGGTAGCGGAAAAACAGATGACCCGTTGCACGATATCAATTGGAGAGATTTCGAGTTACTTGTAGGCGAGGTTTTCCGGATGCGGGGCTTTACGGTTATTGAAAATGACGGTGGCGGAGCGGATGGGGGAATTGACTTGGTACTGAAAAAAGAGGGCGAAGTATTTCTTGTGCAGTGCAAGCAATGGCGCGCCTATAAAGTATCGGTCAGTGTCGTGCGTGAGCTATTGGGTGTGATGGTTACAAAAGGGGCAGTGGGAGGATTTCTCGTCACTTCGGGCATTTTTACAGCGGAAGCACAATCTTTTGCAAAAGAGCAGAATATCGAATTGATTGATGGACCTATGCTGACGGCGATGATTGAAAAAACGCATTGGATGTTTTCAAATAAGGTAGACAGAACCAAAAAGAATATCTCGGAATCGACACCTTCTACAGCTAGTGCGGAACCGATTTGTCCTCAGTGCGGAAATTCTATGGTTAAGCGTGTTGCAAGGAAGGGAGCAAATTCAGGTAAAAACTTCTGGGGTTGTGTTGAGTTTCCAAGATGCCGAGGTGTTAGGGCAATTGGTTTGACTAGTTAAATTCCGCACTCTGCGGGTGAGCCAATTGCGTAGATTTTATTAATTTGGTATTCAAAAGAAAGGTGCCCGACAAGCAGGTTTAGCAGAAATACAACGGCCCATGGTTGATCCGGAAGAAATCCTGTCGGGTTTTAAAAAGTAAAAGCCCATTGAATCGGCTTGATGAATTGATTAAGAAATAATGGTTATGCGTGAGATGAAAGAAACCCAGCACGCAAAGGAGGAAGAAATGTGCTGGGCTGTAAGCAAGGAATGGGAAAAAGTACATTAGTAGGAGCTACCATCCGTCTACGCAAGAATTAATGCGCTGGTAGCCGCGGTCTGCAACTACGAAGATACGTAAGTGCAAATGAATCATACTCTTTACTCTTACTAGATGCAAATAATAATGATTCTCATTAAATGATTTGAGTTTCTTTCAACTATGCTGAATCGCGCAAACTTTTTTTGCGTAATTCCAGACTTACTTGCAAGTTATCGGGTATTTTTTGGTCAATTTCCTATATATGAGCCAAGAATAAGCTCTCAAAAACGATTATTTCTGAATTCAATGGAGCGATGAAGCCACACCGCAGCACTTTTTGAATTTTAGTCCACTACCACAAGGACAAGGATCATTACGTCCGGTCTTTGGATGACTTCGTTTGATGGTCTTAGCAACATTACGTTCATAAATTGCTTGCCGGTAGGGTAGCCAATAACGATAAATTTGTGCCACACAAGTTGGAATTTGCTTGGTTAGTTTTTCTCTTTGCTTCGGAGTTTGGGTCAGTAATTCTTCTTCCGGGGAGATTTCATCAAAGCCAAGTAAATGAATGGGTTTTAATATTTCCCTGTTATTGGGGTCATCGAAAAATGGCTGCCATTGTTCGCGAGACAATGTAAGCCCTTGAATATAGCCATAGGCCCAACCTTCACCATCCATATACTCTCGATTCCGGTACTTGAAAGCGGAAAGCACAGGCTCAAAACCTTCCGGGTCATCCTGCAGCATCCAGATAATGCCGTTCATGTGACGCAGGATCAGTTGTAGGATATGTTCCGCCTGTTTCATCGATACGAACCTGGGTTTATGTTCTTCGCTTGATCCCCAAATACCTGGCAACCAGTCATTAAGCGACAATGTAACAGGCCCAGACACTATAGCGGTCAAATAGCCATCCAATATATCAAGCGTCATCGTTTCATCAGAGGTAATATCCGATATTAGGAAATTGTCGAGCTCGTCCATTTCCTCTTGCGACAATGGCAGTAGCTCTTTGGGGATTTTGCTATCTTCAGGCATGGAAAAGATTTGGTTCGAGTAAATGCTTCATTCAGGTTCCGTTATCATCTCAACAGTTTATCAAACCATTAAATTGTCGGTTTCAGCTAGTTTACACTGATCAACAGCAAACCCTTCAGCTCAAATATCAGATAGATATTCTGCATATTTGAATTATAGGCAAAGACATTCGCCGGAAATTTAAGGATACCTACAAATCAACTATGATGGTTAAAGCTTGCTTGATCGCGTGCAAATATTCATTCTCAACGATTCCTTGCTTTTTGCCAATTCGAGAGATATCAATTGCACGCAATTGTTTGAGATTGATATGACGATCCATATCTAACCCATTATCATTTGTTGGCGTCAAATTTACTGCAAATGGCCAAGGCCTATGATTAGGAAGCAAAGGCGCCACAATCAACGTTTTTGATTGTATATTCACCAGATCATTTTGAATGATCACGCATGGTCGCAGTTTTTGAGTTTCAGCACCGAGAGATGAGTCCAAATCCACCCAGTAAATATCAAGTTGCTTAAACTCTGTCATTCGTTAGCCCGTCCGATAGAGCTGTGTCCCATTCTTTTAATTCATCCTGATACTCAGAATCAGCAGCTTCTTCTTGGTTTGCTTTTAGCAGAGCTTGCTTAAGATGATTCATTCGTTCCTGTTTTAGTAGCTCATTAATATATGCGCTACGATTTTCACCGGCAATACTATTAAGAAATATAAAACTCTCATCATCCAATGTAATTGTCGTTC
>WBZQ01000932.1_pt1 | contig 21279 bp, 17 predicted proteins | sample 5204251 | NCBI WGS metagenome assembly WBZQ01 (sample SAMN12412402, study PRJNA552823) | activated sludge metagenome | isolation source: activated sludge from nitrification reactor of wastewater treatment plant... | place: USA: Virginia | collected 2017-09
GAGATTATCGGCTCCTACGATCCCAACGACAAAACTGCCCTGCCCAAAGGCGCCGGTGACGACACCCATTTCATCCTGCCCGGCACTGCGCTCGACTACACCATCCGGTTCCAGAACACCGGCACCGACACGGCTTTCACGGTGGTGGTGCGCGACACGCTCGACCGCCTGCTCGACCTGGCCACCCTCCAGCCCGGCGTCAGCAGCCACCCCTACCGGCTGGACATCCATGGCCGGGCCCTGGCCTTCGTGTTTGAGAACATCCTGCTGCCCGACAGCAACGTCAACCTGGCCGGCTCCCAGGGCTTCGTCACCTTCCGCATCCGACCGCGCGCCGACTTGCCGCTGGGCAGCGTGGTGTACAACAGCGCGGCGATCTATTTCGACTTTAACGAACCGGTGCTGACCAATACCGTCTGGCACATCGTGGACGAAAATTTCTTCCCCACCGTGGCCACCGGCGAACCGCAAGCCGTTGGCCAGCCGCGCCTGCTGGTGTTCCCCAACCCGGCCCAGGACCGCTTCTGGGTAAAAGCGCCTTACCCGGCCGGCACGCTGGACCTGTTCGACCCACAGGGGCGCCTGCTGCAACGGGTCCGGGTTGGCGGCGAAGCGCCGGTGCTGCTGGAATGCGCCGATTGCCCGTCCGGGCTGTACGCCCTGCGTTTTACGGGTGAGGGGAAAGTGGTTGGCGGGAAGGTGGTGAAACGTAATTAAGGGTAGTTGAGGTAATTACCCCCAATTACTCTTTCTTAATCTTCCCCTCCAGGATCATATCGCAAATCACCTGCCCCCAGTTCGGGTGCAGTTCCGAGGCCGGCTTATAGGTGGCGAACAGGGCCTTGGCTTTTTCCAGGTGCGGGCGGGCTTTTTCCATGCCGCCGCCGTACATCTCCGGGGTGAAAAACAGGTTTTGGCCCAGCAGGTAGGGCGGGCGCGGGTTGGCCGGGTCGAGCAGGGCCGCCCGTTGCAGCGTGATGTTGCTTTTCGGGCCGTAGACCGGGCCGTTGGCCATGGGGTTGATGAGGATCATGGCCTGGTAGAGATAGCCTTCCAGCGCCGTCAGTTCGCAACTGTCCGGCGACAGGGTCATACCGGTGCGGATGGAGGCTTCGGCGGCCTTCAGGGCGGCTTCCCGGTCTTTGGGTTCGGCCGACCAACTGAACTGGATCAGGCAGAGAGCATGGTAGTAGCGCGGCAGCCAGTCGGTCTTTTTGTAGTTGGCCAGGCGCTCGAACTGGTTGGCGGTCTCGCGCATCCGGGCCGGGCTGGTCCAGGAAGAGTCGAGTTGGACCAGGGCTTTTTTGAAACCGGCCGCGTATTTTTCATCGGCCGGCGCCGGGGAGGTCTGAGCCGCAGCGAAGGTGAGCAGGCCACAGAAGGTAATACCGAACAGAAAGAGTTTTTTCATAACAGAATGGATGTTGAGCAAGAAGGAACCGGTCAAGGCCGGTTTTTAATGAGTTGAACTGCGCATGATTTTGCCGGTAACGCTCGGCCCATCCTCCGACCACAGCCGGTAAAAAGCCATTCCGGCCGCAGGCATTTTGTCGGCGGGAAGATCCAACAGATTCTCCCCGGAGAAAAGCCGGGTCGTTTCCCGCCACAGCGCCCGCCCGTTCAGGTCCGTAACTTCCAGGTGGACGGTAGCCGGCAGATCCAGGGTCACCGCGATGGAAACCCGGTCGTCGGAAGGATTGGGGAAAACCCTTGCCGCAAAAGCAGGACGCACTGCTTCCTGACTGCCGCTCAGCACCAGGCTGTCCGTGAACGGGTGCACCGTGTCGTCGGCGTCCACCCACAGGGCGGGCACAATCGTCTGGTACAAGTCGATCACCTGGGCGGGGTCGAAGGACTGGTGGGCGGCCACCTGGATTTCCAGCAACACATCGCCGGCAGAAAAGGGATGCGGAAAGACGTTGGGGTTGACCCAGGCCACGTGCGCTGCGTCCGGAAATGCGGCGTACTGCACATCGTACCAGGGATAATCGCCGCCGCGCACTTTCAATACCGAACAGCGGGACGTGTCCAGCCGGATGCCGAACTGCATGGCGGCGATCTGGCTGTCGGCGGCGAGGCGGACGGCCAGCCTGGCGGTATCGCCGGCGCTGACCAGGCCGCCGTCGACGGACAAGGGCAGGCTGCTGTTCGGCGGGATCACGTACGGCCCGTGCAGGTTGACGTCGCCGTCGAGGTCGCCGGTTTTTACGGCGCACAGGGTCAGGCTGCCCGTCGTACTGTCCGGGTGATGGTCGAAGCCCGGGCAGGCCCCGGTGTAGAAGTTATACGTTTCGGGCACAAACTGCCAGGACGTATTCAGCGGGAAGGAATCGTAAACACCCAGCACCAGTTGACGTATGTCGATCTGGTCAAAGCCACTGTGGTGGCCGCTGGCATGTACGTCGGCGGCTTTCATCAGGCAGGGTGAAGCAATGGGTTTAAGCCCCAGAATATGTTTCCAGACCAGCAGGTAATCGGCCACCGTGACGCCGTTCCGCCAGTCGTCATTCTTGTAGCCAAAGGGGCAATAACCGTCCACCGAGGCGGCCGGCGAAAAAAGCACCGGCCGGCAAAAACCGGCCGTATCGGTGGCAACGCTGTCGGGCAGCAGCATCCCCGGAACCGGCTCGCCGGTTTTCCAGAACTGGTTGCATACGTTCAGCGAAAAAGTGTCGGAAGCGGACTGCGCCGCGGCGGTAGCGCCGTACAACAACGGCAGGGAGCAAAGGAAGAGGCGGTAGAGAGATTTCATCGTTTTTGTTTATGTAGCTGAATAATGAATTTCAGGCATTTGCCCAAACAACTGGTTGTCAGCATACTTAACCACCACCCAACAGTCCAACCATCCAACCATCCAACGTCATTCCAGCGCTTCCTCCTTCGTTGCCCGCGTTCGCTTGTCGCCGATGTTCACAAAGCAGCCCACAAAAATAAACCCTCTGGCCGGCGGTACGATCTCCTGCCGGTAATAATCCAGCGGGTTGGTGCCCGGCTCCGGCGTGTACCGGTAGGTATAGACCTGTTTCAGCCACAATACGTTGGACATGGAGGCCACCAGCACGGTAAAATTTCCGAACAGGCTGGTGAGTTTGGCCACCTGTACGCTCAGGTTGTGGTAAGTGGGGGTGCGGTCGGCCAGGAACTCCGGGTTTTCGGGGTTGTAATAGGGCCGGCCGGTCTGCACCGTGTAGGAGAGGTTGGCGCTGAGTTGCGGTTTGGAAAAAAAATACTTGAACACGAACGAGGCGTTTTGCGTGGCGGCGAATTCCGGCATGGCCTTCACCGGGAAATAGCGGTGCAGGCGGCGGGTGTCGAGCAGGGAGTAGGAAATCCAGAAATCGCCCCAGGGCAGCGTTTTGCGGTCACGGAAAAACAGTTCGACGCCGCGGGCGTAGCCCTCGCCGGTGTTGGCGTAGGCGTCCGTAGTGCGCACCAGGCGGTCGTATTTTTTGTAAAACGTCTCGATGCGGAAAATGCGCTGCTCGCGGGCGAACTGGTAGTTCAGGATGTAGTGCTCCGCTCTTTCAAAGTCCAGGTTGGTAGTGCGGAACAGGATGGAGTCCTCCGGCGACTGGTAGAACAGCCCCCACGACGCGGAGATCTGGGCCTCCTTGCCGGTGCGGAAGGCCGCGCTGAGGCGGGGCGCCAGATTGGTTTTTTCCAGGAGAAAATCCCGCTCGCCGCGCAGGCCGGCCCGGGTCACCACGCGGTTGCCGAGGTAGGTTTCCACCTCCGAGAACAGCGCCGCCACCGTATGCCGCAGCGGGCCGGGGGCAAAGGTAGTTTCGGATTTTACCCAGTTCAGTTCCCCGCCGTTGCGCCAGCGCAACCTGCTGTTGGGCGACCAGGTGGCGTTGAAGCGTCCGCTGACCGCCCGGTTTTCCAGCGTAAAAGCGTCGAAAGTATTGGGGGTGAACTCGTCGCGGTTGGCCTCTGCCTGCACGGCGGAGTAGAGCGTCCAGCGTTCGCCGGCGGGCTGGCGCCAGGCGGCGAAGGCGCGGGCGTTTTTGTTGAGAATACCCATCGAAAAAGCCTCGGTCTCGAAGGGTGCGCGGGGGTAGCCGATGCGCACGCTGCTGAGCGAGCCCTGGGCGCCGTATTTGACGATGCCTTCGCCGCGGGTTTTGAACCGGCCTTCCGCGGCGAGGTTGCCGCTTTCCGGCGGCGCGAGGTAGTCGAGATTCTGCTTGATGAGTCCCATGTAGGGGCGCAGGTTGAAGTAGCCGCCGGACAAGGCCAGGGCCGCGCGCGGCTTCACCACGGTATGGCCCAGGGTGAGGCCGACGCTGGAAAGGCCCAGGTTGCTGCCGGCCTGGGCGGGCATGTCGGGCGTGTTGAGGATCAGCGTGGCGGAGAGTGCCTGGCCGTATTCGGCCGAGTAGCCGCCCGAGGCGAAGGTGGTGCCCTTGAACTGGAAGGGGCTGAAGCGGCTGCGCGCCGGCACGTCGGGTACAGCCGAGGTGTAGTAGTTGCGCACGGCCAGCCCGTCGATGTAGATCCGGGTTTCGGTGGCTGCGCCGCCACGCACCACCAGTTGGCCCGTCTCGCCGTTGACGGTGGTGCCGGGCAGGGTGTTGAGCGCTCCGGTGATGTCGCCGTTGGCGCCGGGGATGGTCACGATGTCGAGCGGGAGCAGCACTACGCCTTTTTTCTCGTCGCTGGCCTCGAAAGCGCCGGCGCTGATGACCACCTCGCGGATGTCGGTGGGGATCTCCCCCAGGCTGATGCTCAGGGCGGCCGGCGGCTGGCTCAGGTCCATCGGGATCTCCCGGGTCTTGTAGCCGAGATAGGAGGCGGTGAGCACCTGTTGGCCGGTCTCGTCGGTGCTGAAGCGGAAGCGCCCCAGCGTGTCGGTGCTGGCCCCGTCGATGCCGTCCTTCAGGCCGACGCTGGCCCCGACGAGCGGCTGCCGGGAAAGTTTGTCGTAAACGGTGCCGGTGATGACCGTCTGGCCGCACAGGGCTGTGGCCAGGAAAAGTAGGGTGAGGGTAAAGGAACCCGTCTTCATCGCTTTGCTTTTGGGCAAAGAAAGCGGGGTGGGGATGGACGGTAAAAAGCATCCGTCGAACGGGGGTTGGGGTTCGACGAAAGGGTTCTATTTAAATCCGTGCACCTCCGTCCGATCCGTGTCATCCGTGGGTCCATCCTGCACGCTCGGCACACGTAGGAGGATGGGAACACGGATGACACGGATTGAACGGATCAGCGCGGATCGGTGCGGACCGGCTACCCGTTCCCCTGCCCCGCTCTCCCCTTTTCCTCTTCCGCGCCGCCCGTACGCCGGCGGCTCGGCGCCACGGTATTTTTCCCGAAACGGTAACTGAGGGTCAGCATGGCCACCCGGGTTTCGCGTTCGCTGCGGAAGGTTTCGGTGTAGTTGGTAAACGCCATGTCGGCCGCCGGCACCTGGGTGTGGAAAATGTCGCTGACGCTGAGTTTCACCGTGCCGCGCCGTTCGGCGAAGGATTTCTGGATGCCCAGGGTCAGGAAACCCTCAGCCCCAGTTTCTGGTCCTTTTTGGTGCGGATGTCGATGATGCCGGCGTTGCCCGCCGCGTCGTATTTGGCCGAGGGGTTGGTGATGATCTCGATGCGCTCGATGGAGTTGGCGGGCAGGCCGCGCAGGAAGTTGGCCAGGTCGGCGCCGCTCAGCACCGAGGGTTTGCCGTCGAGCATGACGATCACGCCGGATTTGCCGCGCAGGCTGATGTTGTCGTTCTGGTCGACGACGATGCCCGGCGAACGCTCCAGCACCTCCAGCGTGCTGCTCCCGGCGGCGGTGACGCTGCTTTCCACGTTGACGATCAGGCGGTCCGGGCGTTTTTCCACAAAAGGCTTTTTGGCTGCTACGGTCACCTCCTGCAGGGCCGCGGCGCTTTCGCTCAGGCGCAGCGGCGGCAGTTCGTAGGTGCGGTCCGCTTCGGGGGCCTGCACTTCCGGGCCCACGGTTTTTTCAAAACCCAACAGGGTGACCGCCACCCGGTAGGCGCCGGGTTTTATTTGGGAAAACGCGAAACGGCCGGCCGCGTCGCTGAGTTCGGCTTTTACCAGGGCCGAATCGGCGCTGCGCAGCAGGCTGACCGTGGCCGCTTCCAGGGGCTGGTCTTTCGAGTCGGTGACCCGGCCGGAAAGGGTGACAGTTTGGGAAAAAACGGAGCCGGAGAAAAGGAAAAAACCAAAGGCGAGTATACCAATCCATTTACCGGTGCGGCGGTCCTGAGCCGTCAGACCAGGCGCCTGCGGTCTGACGACTTCAGGTCGTCTGACCGCTATCAGGAGGTGGGTGTTTTTGTTCATAGCGCGGGTGTTTTTGCTTAACGGGAGCAAGAAAGGAGCACGCGCGGAGTTGAGGAGGGTAAAATCGGCGGGGGGCGGGGTGGGAAGGGTGTTTAGCAGGTTGGGAGGAATGGATGGATGACTTCCTCAATACTTAAAAACATGCTGCAGGTGGTGTTCCAGAAATTCTTTTCGAGGCTGGTATTTTTCGGCTTGTGCGATTCTTTTGTGTTCAAACCGGCCAAAATACGGCTCGAAGAAGGGTTGGTTTCTGTAGTCGGCAATTTCCTTGGAAATCAACACTTTATAATCGGTGTCTATTGCAATCAGGCCGCTGTCAAAGGCTTTGTCGTGGATGGCAGAAAGACAGAGGCCATTTTCAGGATCCAAACGTGTAGATGCATCCGAGGACCAGGGGATAATATGGCTCGCCACCAAAAGCCGTGGGACTTTTATACCACTAATCACACAAGTAGAACCGTAATTCGCTAAAACGATCTGACGGAATACCACCTGGTTCACCCGGGTTTTGATCTCCCGGATTTTTTCTTCGCCAACTAAATCCGGCAGGTCATCCAGCAAGTTTCGATATTTAACGTCAACGTTCTGTTGTTCACGTCCCGCCAGTAAACGCTCGCTTTCAAAAAGTATGTTTTCTCGGTCGGCCAGGTATTGGTTCCAGATTGGTTCACATTGTCTGCGCCCGTTGGCCAAGCCTTTTACCCCCCTTGCTGAATGGTAAGAATCGATATGAGCGAAGTTAGCCAGTCGCATGGCGATAGATGCGGGAGTACGTCCAATCAACTGGGCCAAATGAATAACGTCCCGGTCGCGACCATGTGCCCGACCAAAAGGGAGTTTCAGATAGAGGTTCAAGGCTAAGAGCATCTCCTCGCGTGTCCAGAGGTTACTTCGCATATTCGAACCGGAACATCGATTAGTATCTCAAATGTACGCAGACTATAGCGATTAAAGAGCAATATTTACCCATTCGTTTTGCCACCCACTTGTTTTAACCGGCCCTTCGCCGAATATATCCCCTCCGCGCCTGCCGCCCCGCCTACTTTTGAAAAACACTTTTTCCAAAACAAAACCTGCCCATGCCGAAACTGCTACTGCTCAGCCTCTCTTTCCTCCTGTTCTACTACCCAACCCGCGCCCAGCTCTACACCAACGCCGCCGCCAACCTGCCCGCCGCCGCCACCCGCCAAAGCATGGACGTGCAGGCCGCCGACCTCGACGGCGACGGCGACCCCGACATCGTGAAAGCCAACGAATTCCAGCCGAATACCTTCCTGAAAAACAACGGCGCCGGGGTGTTCTCCGTGGCCCCGGCCGGTGCCATCCCCACGGTGGTGAACGACAGCGAAGACGTAGTCGTGGCCGACTTCAACGGCGACGGCCACCCCGACCTGGTGTTCTGCAGCGAAGACGACGTCAACCTGGGCGAGACGAACGTACACGAATACTACTTCGGCGACGGCACGGGCCAGTTCACCAAGGCGCCGTTCCCGTTGCCCGACAGCGAAGCCAACGCAGTCATCGCGGCCGACCTCAACGGCGACCAGAAACCTGACCTGCTTTTCGGCAATAAGGGCGCCACGACCGTGCTCATCAACAACGGCGACGGCAGTTTTGCCAACGAAAGCAGCCGCGTGCCGGCCCTCCAGCGCACCACCCAGGACCTGGCCCTGGCCGACGTGGACGCCGACGGCGACCCGGACCTGTTCGCCGGCAACGAAGACGGTAACCTGCTGTTTATCAACGACGGCACCGGCCATTTTACCGACGAGAGCGCCGCCCGCCTGCCCCAGGGTGTGGACATGGAAACCCGCAAGGTCACCTTCGGCGATGCGGACGGCGACAACGACCCCGACGTGTTCCTGTCCAATGTGGTCTTCATCACTGGCAAAAACCCGCAGAACCGCCTGTACCTCAACGACGGCAGCGGCCACTTCAGCGATGCCACGGCCACCCACCTGCCCGCCGACAGCGACCATACCATCGACGCCATCTTCGAGGACGCAGACCTGGACGGCGACCTGGATCTGGTGCTCGGCAACGTGTTCGGCGCGCCGCTGCGGGTGTACAAAAACGACGGAGCCGGTGTGTTCACCGACGCCACCGTCGCAGTGCTCGGGCAGGAGTACGCCATCGACGCCCTGGGGCTCATCGCCGCCGACTTGAACGGCGACGGCCTGCGCGACCTGTACGCCTGCCACCGCAAAATCCCGCAGAATACCGGTAAGGATCTGCTGCTGCTGCGCAACCTGCCCGTGTCGGTGAAAGATAAACGCGCCACAGAGCCCACCGTTCTGCTATACCCCAACCCGGCCGCGGGCCACTTTTTCCTGCTGGCCGGCGTCTCCCGGCTGGACTCGGTGCGCCTGCTCGAACTCGATGGCCGCAAAGTGGCCGACCTGCAGTACATCGAGGTCGGCGACGGTATTTATAAATGCGCCCTGCCGGCCGGGCTGCGCTGCGGCGCCGCGTACGCGGTGGAAATGCTGGTGAAGAAAAAAGTGGTGCGGCGGGTGTTGTTCGTGGGGGGAGGAGGTTGAAAGTTGAAGGTTGAAAGTTGAAGGTTAAAGGTTGAAGGTTGAAGGTTAAAGGTTAAAGGTTGAAGGTTGAAGGTTGAAAGTTGAAGGTTGGGCGTACTGCTGACCTTCAACTTTCACCTTCGCTATACTGGTCAGACGACTTGGAGTCGTCAGACCAGGGCGAGCGGTCTGACGACTCCAAGTCGTCTGACCGCTATTCCCGGTGACTTACTCGAAGTCGAGACCACGCTGAACGGAGAGAAGCAACAAACTGCCTGACCGGCAAAAATTTTGCCCTGACGGGACTTTTTTAAAAGCCGAAACGACTGGTATATCCGAACCCCGTTTTCCGATATATCCGCACCACGGTAACACATAGACGCTGCGCGTCTATATATCCGCTATAAATATGGCCCTATATATCGGGCCGGAGGTATAGCATTGTACTTGCGCCCGGCGGCATAAAAAAGAGGACGCGATGCGCGCCCCTGGCAAAAGGTAAAAGGGGAAGATCCTTACAGGATGACAAAGGTTAATTCGTCCTGGCCAGGCGGAAGCCTATAATGGCGCTGCGATAGCCGGGAGAACCGTAGACACGATCCACAACTCGGGCGGCCTGTTGCTTGTCGTTCCACGACCCACCGCGAACTATGTGTTTGGCGCCCGACTTAGGGCCAATTGGGTTAGTCTGTTTACCTGGTGGGTAATCGCCATAAAAATCGCTACACCATTCGCACACACTGCCGCTCAGGTCGTACAAACCCAATTCGTTGGGGGCTTTTCCGCCCACCGGGCGCGTTGTTTTTTGACTCCCGAAAGTATTGCCGATCCGGCCTTTGCTGTCATACCACGCCACCTTGTCCAGATTGTTATCCCCTGAATATTGGTAACCCTGGCTTTTGTTGCCACCGCGAGCCGCGTATTCCCATTCCGCCTCCGTCGGCAGGCGGTATTTTTTACGTGCCGTTGTCGCCCGGTTAAGGGTCTTTATAAACTGCTGCACATCTTGCCATGAAACGCCCTCTACCGGGCATTCATCGCAGCCGCCGTTGAGAAGTTCCGGCGGGTCGCTGCCCATCACCGCCCGCCAATCAGCCTGGGTAACTTCGTATTTGCCGATCTCGAAGGCAGAAAGGGTGACTTCGTGGGCGGGTTTCTGGTTATCTTCGCAGTCTTTGTCACGGCCGTCCTGGCAACCCATGACAAAGGTGCCGCCGGGGATGCGGATGAGGTCGAGGCCGGAGCGGCGTGACGTTGCCTCCCTCGGCCTCCCCGGTGGGGGGGAGGCGGCGTTGCTCCCGGTATTGGGGTCGGCAGAAGGATTTTGTAGTTGTGCCGTAGTGTCGGGGTGACTGCCAGTTACCCCGACACTTTTGATTTCCGAACGCTCCGAAAGTTTCAAACTTTTGGAGCGTTGCGCTTCACGCTGTTCTACCTGCCTGGCAGCCTCCCTTACCTGCGCCAGCAATTTTTTCAATTGCGACCGTTCCGCTATCGCCTGCTCTACTTTTTTCACCCCTGCACTGCTGCCGGCACTGGCCAGGGCGGGCAGCAGTGCTTCTATTTCGGCGGCGGTGGAGGCACTGACCACTTTCTGAACGATCACCTTATCCAGTTCCGGCTGCACGGCCTCCAGTACCTGCGGATCGGCCGCAGCGGCGGCGGCCACTTCGGCCAGCCGCCCGCCTTGCGGGAAATCTTGGAGGTAGGCCGACACTTTCTGCGCACTGGGTCGCGCCTGGATGGAGGAAACATAGGCGCTTTCCACCACGGGCAGCAGTTCGGCGCGGCCGGCTACGGCCTGGCGGATCTCCGACAGGCGTTCGCTTTCGGGGAAATCGACCACGAACTGGCGGATCTTTCCGGCCTCCGGCTGTTGCCGAATGCTTTGCACGGCTCCGAGTTCCAGGGTTTTGATTTTTTCCACTACCTGGCCGTGGAATTGTCCCTGCGGGTACCGGCGCTGGTAGTCGCGCAGGTCGCCGAGGGAGTTGGTCCGGTCGGCTTTGTGGTAATAGGCTTTTTCCAGGTATTTGGTGTCGCTGTCCCGGTATTTTTCGATGTACTCCGCGTAGGCTTCGGCGTTGTTTTTCACGCTGGCCAGCCACCAGTCGCGGGTGGGCGGCGGCGTGAAGGCCCAGGTAGCGGTGGTGCCGGTCATCAGGAAGGCGAGGAAGAGGGCAACGGTGCGGAGCGGCCGGTTGGCTGCTGATTGATTGATCGGTTGAGGAGCAAAAGGAGGTTGCGCGCCGGACGGCGGAGCGGGAGTCGGAGGCAGGGTGTCTCCCATCGGATAAGGAGCAGACGGCGGACCGGCCGGGGGCGGGGCAACCTGCTCCGCGGGCGCTATGGACCGTGTACCGTCTCCTTTGTCCGGTCCACCGTCCGCCGTAAAGTTGAGTTGCACACCACCGGGGACGAACTGCGGTGCGGCTTCGGGCTCCGGCGCCTCGGTAGCTACGATGACGTGCTGTTCGAGTACCACGTCTTTTTTGACCTCGCGGCCGTCGCGGACCTCGATGACCGAGACGCGCAGGGCCAGGCTGAACTCGCCGGTGTGTTTGGGTTTCACCAGGAAAATCCACTCGGTGAAATCGTTTTCGTCGAGGAACTGCACCGTGCTGTGCAGGGCGCGGATGCTGAACGGCTCCTCGTCGTCGAGGCTGACCAGTTCGACGGACATGACTTCGGCCACACGGATGTTTTTCTGTGCGTCGTCGGTATGGGCTTCCCAGTCGGGAAAGAGGAGTTCTTTCAGGTAGGCGACGCGCACGGCGCAGCGGTACTCGCGCTTTTCCTGCATCTGCCGGGGAATGTGGTAGAGCAGTTCGCCCCGGCGCGGCGCAGCGGCGGCCCTGGCGCCGGCTTCCGGTTTCAGGTCGCTGTCCTGCAGGGCATCTACGACGATGATAAAAGCGTGGCTGATCTGGGCGTACTGCTTGTTCAGTTCGTCCTGCGCAGTCATGCCCAGCACGATGTTGCTCAGGTAGAGGCTGTAGCGCGCTTTGAGTTGGACGAAAGTATTGTAGACCGGCGCGGCGGGGTCGAGAATCTCCTCCAGGCGGCGGATGGCCTGGTCGACGCCCTGGGCAATGAGGGTTTTAAGGGCAGTTCTGGCTTCCGATGCGCTGTTCATTCTCGTTGGGGATGCTGTTGAATTCAGCGGCCAAATATAGGCAGATTCGGCAAAATCACACTTTCAACGCTTAACTTTCAACCTTTAACCCAGCAATGGCGCGATCACCTCCAGGGGTACGTGCCCCGCCGATAAGTAGCAAGTATGAAATCTTTTCAGATCGTACGCCGGACCTTCGCGCTTTGGTAACTGGTCAGACGACTTGGAGTCGTCAGACCAGGGTAACCCTCACCCCAACAGATCCGCGATCACCTCCAGCGGCACGTACCCCGCCGACAAAAACCGCGTGTGGAACTTGCGTACGTCGAAGGCCGCCCCTGCGCGTTTCTCCGCCGCGGCGCGTATCTCGAAGATCTTTTTCGCGCCGATCTTGTAGGTCAGTACCTGGGCCGGCCAGTTGGTGCAGCGGGTGATCTCGCGTTCGGCGATGGCGTCCTGGTTGGGGATATTGGCTTTCCAGAAGGCCAGGGCTTCGGCTTTCGACCAGCCGCGGTCGTGGATACCCACGCTCAGGACGATGCGCACCGAGCGCACCAGGTCCCATTCCCACTTGCCGAGCCAGGCCAGGTCGTCGCGGTAGAGGCCCATTTCCCGGCCGAAGTACTCCACGTAGGTGGCCCAGCCCTCCACGGTGCCGCCGGCGAACCAGAGTTCCGCCAGGTCGTCGGGCGGCGCCAGGCGGCGCACATAGCGGTGGAAGTGGTGGCCGGGAATGGCTTCGTGCAGGAAGAGCCAGTCCATGGCCCGGCGGTTGTGGCGGTTGCCGTAAAAATTGAACTGGTACACCGCTTTGCCGTAGGCGTTGTCGTCTTCCGACAAGTAAATGCCCGGCGGGGTGTAAGGCCCGGCGTCGGGCCAGGTCATGAACTCGATGTCGGGCGGGGTGGTCTGCTCGAACAGGGCCGGCAGAAAAGCCAGGGTGCGTTCCTTTATTTTTTCATACCCCGCCACCACGCTGTCGCGTTCAGTGAGGAAAAAGCGCGGGTCGTTCAGATAGCGATTCCAGGCGGCGGTGTCGCCGGCAAACCCGGCCCGGGCTTGGATGGCCTGCATCTCGCGGTGGATCTTGTCGATCTCGGCCAGGCCGTAGGTGTAGATTTCGTCGGGGCTGATGTTCACCCCCGTGGCGTAGCGGGCCAGGAACCGGTACAGCGCTTTCCCGTAGGGGAGTTGGTGCAGGCCTTCGGCGGGCACGGGTACCGCGCCGGCCGCCTTGATCTGTTTCTCCAGCGCGCAGCGCTCGAGGTGCAGGTCGATCTGGTAGCGCAGGTGGGCCAGCGAGGCTTTTTCCGCGGCACTCAGTTGACCCCGGTCCAGGGCGGCCAGCCGGGTTTTATATTGTTGGAAAAAGGCTTCCCGTTGGGCGATCACCGCAGCGTTCGGAATTTCCCGCAGGTAAGTTTTATAGTCGAAATCCACCCAGGGAATGTCGAGGCGGCGGTATTCGGCGCTGAAGTCGCTGACGACGTTGAGGATGGCCGGTTGGCCGTAGCCGAATGAAGCGCCGAGCAGCAGGAGCAGGGCGCCGATGAGTTGTTTTTTCTTCATAGCCATCTTGTGCATCCGGTCCGGTTGAACCGGGTTACGAAAACGGAGGAGGCTGTCTCAGAAGTCTGTTTATTTGTTTAATTGCGGATTTGGTTATAGGTAGCGCCCTTGGTTTCAGGGTTATTTACCAATAAACAAATCACCCAATCAACAAATAAACCAATCAACCAATCACCCGATAAACAAATCACCCAATAAACAAATCACCGACTTATGAAACAGCCTCCTCTTCAAATTACTCCCCGAAGATATCTTTCAACTTTTGTCCCAGTTGCTCCCCGCGCAGGTTGCGGGCAATGATCTTGCCTTCGCGGTCGAGCAGCAGGGTCTGGGGAATGGAGGTAACGGAGTAGAGCGCGGCGTGGGCGCTTTGCCAGCCTTTCAGGTCGCTGATATGATGCCAGGGCAGGCCGTCCTGCTGGATGGCCTTGCGCCAGGAATTGATCTCCCGGTCGAGGCTGACGCCGAGGATGTCGAAGCCCTTGTCCTTGTACTTGTTGTAGTTCTGGATCACATTGGGGTTTTCCTTGCGGCAGGGGCCGCACCAGCTGGCCCAGAAATCGATCATCACTACCTTGCCGCGCAGTTGTTTGAGCGAGAACGTACTGCTGTCCGGCGTCATGCCGCTGAGGTCGGGCGCTTCGAAGCCGGTCATGAAGGTACTGGCTTTTTTCATTTCCATTTCCAGGCGGCCTATTTCGCCCCAGCTCTTGCTGCGGTAGAGGTCGAGGTATTTGCCTGTATACGACGAATAACTCGTGCTGTTAATGGCTTTCAGTCCGGATACCACCCCGCCCAGGGCCATGCGGTAGGTTTTGGATTCGGCGGGGATCTTTGCCAGCTGGGTTTCGATGAACATTTTCATGTTTTCGGTGGTCGCGCCCTGCTGGCTGAGCACTCTGATGAAGGTTTCAAAGGCAGTGAATACGTCGGGGATTTCTTCATAGCCTTTGTCTTTCAGGTCGGCGTTGCGGAAATACCGCATCCCGTAGAAATCGAGTTCGGTCGGCGCCGAACTTTTTTCGGCTATGAATTCCGGTATGACGTTCACCGTAGCGACCCGCCACAGGAGCGGGCTGGCAGTTTTCAGGGAGTCGAGAAAGCGCGTTTTGGCGCTGCTCAACTGGGCTGCGCGCTCCTCCACAGGTTTGCGCGCCGCGGCATTGGCCGTGTTGAAGAACTGGTTGCGGATGTCCTCGCTCTGGCTGCGGAACTGCTCGATCTGCCTGAAAACGTTTTCAAGCGCTTTGTTGGCCGGCGAATTCACCGTGCGCCCTTTGTCCATGTAGGTACAGTTGGCCCACAGGGTTACTTCCTTTTCTTCGCCGAGGATCACCCTGGCCAATGAATTGTCGCCGACACCGACGCCGTAGATGCGGGGCTGGGACAGGGGCAGATAAAAGACGAAGGCGCTGTCGGGTTGCCGGCGGCCGCCCCGGGCCACCACGCGGTTGGCCAGGCCGGCATACTCGTAGAGGTTGATGCTGTCCACGTTGACGGGTACTTCCCAGAGTTTGCAGACCAGGGTGATCTTGTTGGCGGCGACAGCGGTGGCTTTGGCCGGAGCAGCCTTGGGTTTGGAACTGCCTTGCTGGGCCGACAGGGCCAAAGCGGGCAGCAGGAAAAGAAGAGGAAGCAGTTTTTTCATGTTACAATTTAAGTGCGGGAGTTTCCAAGTGAGTGTGTCCGTGTCCGGATATAACCGGGAAAATATTCCCGTGTTCACCGGTTTTCCGCTAAAAAAAGCGGACTGCTGTCGAAAGCAGCGGGCAAAATTAAGCGATTCGGCGGCAGCGAGGCAGTGCGAAAAAGTTAACGGCAATTTAAGAAAACCGGAAAAAAGCCTGAAATCGGCGCTGACCGAGAGTTTTGCGGCGGCCCCAGGCAACCTTGCCTGCAAAACCCTCGTGTTTTCCGGCAACGAACATGCTGGACAAGGAGCAACTGGCCGAAGTCATCCGGGACTGCCGACACTACGATCGGGGTGCGCAGAACCGGCTGTACCGGGCATTTCATGCCTGGGCTACCGCCGTCTGCCAGCGCTATACCAGCGATCCGGAGGCCGCGCGTGAATGCGTGCAGGACGCCTTTTTCAAGGTTTTTACCAAAATCGACAAATACCAGGGCGATCTTTCCTTTGAAGCCTGGATAAAGAAAATTCTCATCAACACCTGCATCGACCGCTACCGGGCCCGCCTCAAGGAAAAAGATACGGTGGTGGAATACACCGAACTACCCGACACGGCTCTGGTACCCGATATTCTGGTCAACGCCGACGCCGAGCATTTGCTATACCTGGTGCAACAACTGCCACCCGCCTACCGGGCCACGTTCAATCTATTCGCCGTGGAAGGGTACGACTACCGGGAAGTGGCCGATATGCTGGGGGTGTCGGTCGGCGCGGTGAAATCCAACCTGTCCAAAGCACGGGTACGCCTGAAAAAACTGCTTCTCGACTACCAGTCCAGGAATGTCTATGAAAGATAAAGACTTCGACAAGATTTTTGCGCACAAGTTCGGGCAACTTCCCGGCCAGCCGGCCCGCGAGGAGGATTGGGCGGAACTTTCGGTCCGGCTGGATGCGCAGCGCCGCCGCAGAAACCTGCTGCTGCCCCTGTTGCTGCCCCTGTTCGGCCTGCTGGCCGGCGGGAATATCTTCTGGTGGTATCAGTGGCGCCGGGCGCTCGACAGCAACCGGCCGACCGGCAATTCGCTCGTAGTGTTAAAGCGGGACACCATTGTACAGACAACAACAGTTTACCGTTTCGATACGGTCTATGAGCACCGCTACGTGTCGCTGATGCCGTTCATGCGGAATGCCGGGAGGCAGGAGATGAACAGCCGGCCGGCCAACCCCGCGAAAAATGCGGAGATGGAGCCGGCGACGGTTTTAGCGCCCCATGCTGCTACGGCGGGAACCCGACTCCCGGCCCCCGGCCAACCCGAAGACACCCGCCAAGAACAAAAACAATCTGCCTGGCCTGACAGCAGCCTTTCGGCCAGCCCGCCGGCGGTTCAGCCCCCGGAAGGGCCGGTACCGGCAATTCGCCCCTCAAGCAGCATAGGCTTCAAGGCCGCCGCCGTCGATTCGTTCTTCGAACAGAAGACGGAGCCGACCCCGATCAGTAAAAAAACGAAAAAACCGCTGGTTTATCTGGCCCGGCCGCGACTGGGAATGGCTGCCGCCTGGGGCGTCCCCCTGATACCGCACCGGCAATCGGGCCGTCTTTGGGGCCTCGGTCTGGCTTCCGAGGTGGAAGTGGCGCGCAACCTGCGTTGCGCAATCGACGTACAGTACTGGACCGGACGCCTGCAATCCAACGAAACGGAGGCGCTCCGCGGGATCGAGATACCCAACCCCGGCGATGAATACGAGATAGAATACTGGGAAACCTACCGGCTGCCCGCAGTCACCTATGCCCTCTCGTTGCGCTATCAAATCCCGGTAAAAAGCCCATGGAAACCGGGTTTCGGACTGGGCGTCCAGGCGGCTACACTGCTGCCGTTCGACCTCGAAATCGATTTTGAAAAACCGGGCCAGGACCTGGAACTGTATGTTCCGGGGCGCTCCGAAACGGTCACGCGCCTGCAGGGCCTTCTGGCCAACGCAGGGCTGGAACGGGCGCTGGGCGCACATTTTGCCTGGGGCGCCGAGATGTATCTGTTGAAACACTTTGGCCGCGCCAGCGGCTTTCTCGATAATCAATGGGGTCTAAAAACCCGGCTATTTTACACTTTCTGATCCACTCAAATTCCGGCTTGTTATGAGATTAAAACATCTTTTCTGGCTGGCGGCACTGCTGCCCCTGTCCTGCACCCGCGAATACATCGAAGACCTGCGGGGGGTATGCTTCGAACGCGACGTGCTGCCCATTTTCCAATCCAACTGTACTCAAAGCGGCTGCCACAACAGCCTGGACAAAGAGGAAGGGTACGACCTCACTTCCTACAACAACATCGTCAGCCACGGCATCGAGCCGGGCGATTACAGGGCGAGCAAGATCTACCAGGTGCTGGTAAGTTCCTTCGGCGAGGAAGCCATGCCGGCTGCGCCCTACGACCGCCTCAGCGACGAACAGATCTCCACCATCGCGCTCTGGATCGACGAAGGCGCCAAAAACACCGCCTGCAACGACAGCACGGCCTGCAACACTACCAATGTGACCTTCAGCGCTGCGGTCCGGCCTATGCTGGAAACCTACTGCAACGGCTGCCACGGCGGTTCGAGCCCGCTCGGCAACGTCGATTACAATACGTACAACGGGGTGAAAGCCACGGTGACCAACGGCAAACTGCTGGGCAGCATCAAACACAATTTCGGTTTTTCGCCGATGCCGCAAAATGCCAGTCAACTGTCCGCCTGCAACATCAGCATCATCGAGGCCTGGATCAACGCCGGGGCGCCCAACAACTGACGCCCGACCCGCTCCTGCTCACTTTTCAACCCAACCGCGATCATGAAAAAAATAATGAACCTCTGTGCCCTGCTGCTGCTCACCGCCGGCGTCGGGGCTCAAACCGGCAATGGCAATCTGCTCAGTCTGCTCGACGAGCAGTACAGCCTCGACCGGTCCACCAATGCCTTCAAAAGCCCCCGCGTCATCAATACCCACAGCATCGAAATGCTGAGCCCGGGCACCATGGATTTTCGCATCCTGCACCGTTTCGGCGACGTCAGCCGGGGCGCCTACGAATTGTTCGGGCTCGACCAGGCCTCCATGCGTCTCGGTTTCGATTTCGGCATTACCTCCAACCTGTCGGCCGGTTTCGGCCGCAGCACCGCCAAAAAAGAAGTGGACGGATTCGTGAAATACCGCATCCTGTGGCAAAGCAGCGGCCGGCGCAACATCCCCGTCTCGGTCGTCTGGGTAAGCGGCATGACCCTCAACGGATTGAAAGACCCGATCGGGGTGGATGAAGTGGCGGTGACCTTTTCCCGGCGGTTGGGCTACTACCACGAACTGCTCATCGGGCGCAAGTTCAACGACTGGCTTACCCTTCAGGTGTCGCCAACCCTGATCCACAACAACATCGTGCCCAACCGGCTGTATCCCAACGACCTGGTGGCGGTGGGTTTCGGCGGCCGTTTCAAATTCAGCAAACGCATCGCTTTCGTCTGGGATTACACTTACGTCGTCAACCGCTTCCCGGCCAATCTGAACGCCAATCCGCTGTCGGTAGGTTTCGATATCGAAACCGGCGGCCACGTGTTCCAATTACATTTTTCCAATGCCGTCGGCATGAACGAGCGCGCCTACATCAGCGACGACAACAGCAACTGGCTGAAAGGGCAGGTCCGCTTCGGCTTCAACCTGTCGCGGGTGTTCCAACTGGTCAAGCGGAACGTCAACTAAAATCGATTCTTCCAACAACTTTTCATGCTCACACAAAAACAGATTTAATCATGTTCAACAAACATCTCCTGACGACCGTCTTACTGACGCTGACTTTCGCCATCCCGGGCCAGACCCAGAAGTTCTTCACCCGCGACGCCAAGGTTGCCTTCGATGCTACCGCATCCGGTTCTCCGGAAGCCATCAAGGGGGTAACCCGGTCCGGCACCTGTGTTTTCGACAAAAGTTCCGGCGCGGTGGAAATGGCCGTGCTCGTCAAAGGCTTCATTTTTGAAAAAGCCCTCATGCAGGAGCACTTCAACGAAAATTACCTGGAGAGCACCAAGTATCCGAAAGCCACTTTCAGCGGCAAACTGGACAACCCGGGTTCACTGGACACCGGCAAGGACGGGACGTACAAGATGAACGCGGCCGGTACGCTCACCATGCACGGCGTTTCCAAAAGCGTCAGCGCACCGGTAACGTTTACGGTAAAAGGCGGCAAGGTCAGCGCCGCGGCCAACTTCGCGGCGCCCCTGGCCGACTACAACATTTCCGTACCCGGACTGGTGGCCGACAAACTCGCCAAAACCGCGAACATCAGCATTAGCGGGGATTTCGCCCCCATGAAATAAGCACCGAACCATCATCCTTCATCCTTCAACCTTACCCGTACTGATGCGACTTTCCAGATCAATTTTCTCCGCTGCCGCTGCAGTGCTGCTGCTGGCCATTTTTCTCTATAACCCCGCCTGTAAACGGGAGCCCGTCTACATCGGCGACATCGATACTACCCCCGTTGACACCACCGGCAACGGCGGTAACGGCAACCCCGTTACGCACCCCTGCAGCCCCGATTCGGTGTATTTCAACCAGCAGATCCTGCCCATCCTGACCTCCAACTGCGCCATGCCGGGTTGCCACGACGCGGGTTCGCACGAAGACGGCATCATCCTGGACAATTATACCAACATCCGCAACACCGGCAAGCTCAACCTGACCACGCCTGCCAACAGCAAACTGTATAAGGTGCTGAGCCCCAGTTCCGGCGACCGCATGCCGCCGCCGCCGGCCGCAGTCCTGCCCGCCGACCAGCGCGCACTTATTCTGAAATGGATCCAGCAGGGCGCCCTGAACCTGACCTGCGACGCGGATTGCGATACCACCAGCGTGACGTTCAGCGGTTCGGTCATGCCCATTATCAGCCTCAAATGCCAGGGCTGCCACAGCGGCACCAGCCCGCAGGGAGGGGTGTCGCTGACCAACTATACCCAGGTAAAGGCAACCGTCACCGACGGCAGTCTGTGGGGCAGCCTGGTTCATGCCACCGGATTTACGGCCATGCCTTATCCTTCGGGCAGCAGCAAACTGCCGGAATGCGACCTGCGGAAGGTGAAAATCTGGATCAACAAGGGCGCTCCGAACGATTGAGACCGATTTTTTGGGGAGAAGGCAACCCGCTTGCCGTTTGCTCCGTATTTATTACCGGAAATAGAGAATGGTCCTATAAGAAGTTTTCATTTGGTTTTTTGGGGTTTACGTGGGTCGGGCGCAATGCCCGGCCCACTAACCCCCTGAAATTCGCCCGCCCTGTTTTCCGGAATTATATTACTTTTACTGCATGAAACGCATCCTCGTCTGGATACTTGTCCTCCAGTTCGCCACCGGGCACAACCTGCTGGTGGAGTTGACGCGGATGCCCCAGTTGCTCGAACACTACCGGATTCACCGGCAGGAGACCCCCGACCTTACCCTCGGTAAATTTCTTTGGCTGCATTACTGCAACAGCCAGCACGAACAGGCCGACGGTCGGCACTCCCAGTTGCCGTTACACAGCGGCTGCGGTATCATGGCCGACATAACCGTCCCCCATCCGCCGGAATTCGAGCGTACTGCCGCTGACTCCGGCCGGATCGAAAATACACTGATCGTCGCTGACGAATTTTTACACCTCACCGCACCCGTTTCCGGCGTCTTTCGCCCGCCTATAGCCGCATAACAGCTGGCTACGGGGCCACTGTCCCCGCCCGAAGCACTCTGCCTTCGGAATCATTTCCTTTTAACCTTTCTGTCGCCGGCTCCCGGGCCCGGATGGTTTTATTGTAAATCTTACTGCGTACCAGCGGGGTTTTCAAAAAAACGCTCCGTGGCTGTCTCAGAAGTCTGCTTATTCGTTTAATTGCGGATTTGGCTATAGGTAACACCCTTGTTTTCAGGTACATTTACCAATAAACAAATCAACATATAAACGATTCACCGACTTATGAGACAGCCCCCCCCTGTGCCGGCACGATGAATTCACGTTATGCTACAGGCAATCATTCGTTTTTCCATCCAAAACAAACTGGTCGTGCTGCTTTTTACCGCCGCACTGATCCTGTTCGGCGCCTTTCAACTCACCCGCCTGCCGATCGACGCGGTGCCGGACATTACCGACAACCAGGTGC
>WBZQ01000933.1_pt1 | contig 21272 bp, 22 predicted proteins | sample 5204251 | NCBI WGS metagenome assembly WBZQ01 (sample SAMN12412402, study PRJNA552823) | activated sludge metagenome | isolation source: activated sludge from nitrification reactor of wastewater treatment plant... | place: USA: Virginia | collected 2017-09
AGCCCGGGCGGTCAGCATCACCGATGCTGAAAGCGCCACGATGCTCGAGTCTGATCTGGCGACAGTGGAGACACTCCTAGCCGCGAGCTAGACGCTGCGGACCCAGCGCATTGGGGTTTCATGTCCACATTTTCGTCGGCACTGGGCCCTCTCCACAGGCCCGGTTGGGTGCCTACCTACTTGCCAGCGTGGGTCTCAAGCTGGATCCATGAGATTCCTCCGGGCCCTTGCCAGTCTGGCCCTAGCCATTACTGCCCAACTCGGCACGAGCGACGGCGCGCAGATGCCACGCGGCACGTGGCCGCTGGCCTCGCCTCACCCGGTAGTTCGGCCTTTCGACCCACCATCGCTGACATGGGGCCGGGGACACAGAGGGGTCGACCTGCGCGGGCGCCTCGGCTCTCCAGTTCGATCTGCCCTGCCTGGCCGCGTGAGCTTCGTGGGCAAGATCGCTGGCAAAGCGGTTGTGGTGGTGACTCACGGACAACTGCGCACGACGTACGAACCGGTGCGGGCCAGCGTTGCCAAAGGCGATCACGTAACTGCTGGCCAGGTCATTGGCACCTTGCAGGCGCGTGGAGGGCACTGCCTCCCCGGCTATTGCCTGCACTGGGGCTTGATTCGCGGAAGGCAGTACCTCAACCCGCTGCTTCTGGTCGTGCGTCAGATCCGACTGCTGCCGCTTTAGGCTCGTGGGTGAGCCTGTTGATAGGCGGCGCGCAAACGTTCGTTAGACACGTGGGTGTAGATCTGCGTCGATGACAAAGAGGCATGGCCAAGGAGTTCTTGCACGGTCCGCAGGTCAGCACCACCCTCAAGCAGATGGGTCGCGGCCGTATGCCGCAAGCCGTGCGGGCCCAGATCAGGCGCTCCAGGCACCTGTGCGATGCGTTTGTGCACCATCGAGCGCACAGTCCGTTGGTCGATGCGGGCGCCACGTGCTCCCAAAAAGAGGGCTGCCCCAGCACCGGCGACGAAGAGTGCCGGGCGACCCGCCTCTAGCCAGGTCGTGATCGCACGCTCGGCGGGCACCCCATAAGGGACTGTGCGTTCCTTACGCCCCTTGCCAAACACTCGGATGACCCGACGGGATCGATCAATGTCATCGACATCGAGACCGCACAACTCCCCCACCCGGATGCCAGTGGCGTAGAGCAATTCCAAGATCGCCACGTCGCGTAACCCGACCGGTCCTTCGGCTACAGCTGCAGCGCCTGCTTCTTCGAGCACCGCTCGAACCTCTTGTTGGTCCAAGGCAGCCGGAAGCACTCGATGGGCCTTAGGCGAACCCAACAGTGCGCCCGGATCGCTGTGGCTTAGCCCAACACGCAGAGCCCAGGCAGTGAACACCCGCACTGCGGTTGCTCTGCGCGCCATCGTGGTGCGGGCTTTGCCCAGCGTCTGCTGGTTGGCAAGCCAACTGCGCAGAGTCCGGATGTCGAGCGAACCGACGTCGGTGTGGCCGAGTCGGGATGCGTGAGCCAGCATCGAGGAAATGTCTCCGACATAGGCACGGACCGTGTGCGGGGTGAGGTCACGCTCGGATGCGAGGTGTCGTTCGTACTTCGCCAAGGCGAGCGTCATCGACTCAGGAAGTAGGTCGTCGCTGCTCACGCAGGCCACGGTAAGCCTCCCCCGTGCAGCTTTGCCGCAGACAGGCCCGAACTGCGAAGAAATCAGCGGCGGCATTGTCTAGGCCGAGTCAGCTAACCGCCACCGCTCCCCTTGGCGTACGACGAAGCCTTGACCCTCCAGCACTGCCAATGCCTCTTTCACCACTCCCAGTGACATCCCGGCAGTTCGTGCAAGTCGTGGAGCCTCAACCGCTTGCACCACGGGCACCGCATCCAGCACCTGCTGATGAGCTATCGAGAGGCGATCTCGTGCCTTGGCGGGCTCCCACAAAGTCCCCTGAGCATGATCACCACTGGGTGAGATTGCTTCGAGAACCTCCTCGCCCGAGGTGACCAGGAGCGCTCCGCGTTGGCGAATCATCTGATGCACCCCTGTGGATGGCGCGCTCGTGACCGGACCAGGCACACCCATCAGCATGCGAGACATGCGATCGGCCCACGTTGCGGTGTTGAGCGCACCTGATCTGATCGCTGCCTCCACGACCACTGTGCCCGCGCCCAGAGCCGCGATGATCCGGTTGCGAGCCAAGAACCTGATCGGCGTTGGGTGCTCCCCTGGAGGTGATTCGGAGACCACGACCCCCTCTGCTGCGATCACATCGAGCAAGGGCGCCGCAGAGGCTGGATAGGCCCGGTCAAGTCCGCAAGCCAGCACAGCGACAGTCGGGTGCTTCGCAGCCAAACAACCCCGATGAGCGGCTTGGTCAATGCCGAAGGCCGCCCCCGAGACCACGGTCCACCCCTGCTTGGCCACCGAGAAACTCAGTTGAGCCGCTGTGTCTGCCCCCGCGACCGAACACGACCGTGAGCCAACTATCGCGACCGCCCTCGTGCAGAGTTCGGACAGGTTGCCTACGCCACGCACCCACAGCCCGACCGGGATTTGCCCGCGCTGCATCGTCTCGCCGGCAAATGCCAAATCCGCCAAGGCCATCGGCCACTCAGGGTCCTCGGGCGTCACGAACCTGACTCCCAAGGCCGCCGCCCGCTCCAAGTCTCGTGCGGGCTCGATGCCCGCCAACCTGCCCACCAGGCCTTCGGAGGCTCCCGGTCGTTGGGCTTGTTCGTGCAGGGCTTCGAGGACAACTTCGGGTCCTAGTTCGGCTACCAGCGCCAGTGCCTTGGGCTCTCCTGGTTCCAAGACGCGACTCAGGGCGACTCTGGCTAGAAGCGCGGAACTCACTGGCTCACCGCCCGCTGCACGACATCGAGCGAGAGACCATCACCGGTGCGCAACGCCAACGCAGCTTTCACTAGAGGCACGTCTGGGGAATCCACTCCAGCCAGGTCGGCCAAGGTCCAGGCCAGACGATGCACACGCACCGCGCCACGGTTGGTGATCCGACCAGCGAAGTTCGCCGTGTCGACGAGCGCCTGCGCTTCCTCCGGCAGAGCCCACCGGGCCCGCAACGCCGGACCAGGCACTGAGGAGTTCAGTCTCCAGGGCGTGTCGACCAATCTGTAAGCCTGACGCTCACGTGCAGCCAACACCCGCTCACGCACGTCATTGGTCGACTCCCCCGGGAAAATGTCGGCAAGCCCGCGGGGCTCCACGTGACGGGTGATATCGATCCGGTCCACCACTGGTCCGGTGAGTTTGCGTCGATATTCGCGGCGCACCCGCTCGGAGCACTCGCACCCGGGCAGCATTTGTGACGCCGTATAGAAGCCACACGGGCAGGGGTTCGCTGCTAAGACCACCATGCATCGCGCTGGGTAGGTGGCGGTCTCCTCGCCTCTAGCGATAGTCACGTCACCGTTTTCGAGTGGCTCACGAAGTGCCTCGACGATGTCGTTGCTAAAGAGTGGAAACTCATCTAAGAACAGCACGCCCAGATGCGCCTTGCTCACTTGCCCCGGCGCCACTTTGCCCTGGCCCCCTCCAAGCAACGATGTGCGCGTTGCGGAGTGGTGAGGCGCACTAAACGGCGGTCGTCGCACCATATGTGCCCCAGGGGGCAACATGCCGGCTAGGGAGTGAACGGCCGTCACCTCCAACGACTCGGCCACCGACAAGTCAGGCAAGAGCCCTGGCAAGCGTTCGGCCAAGGTGGTCTTGCCCGCGCCTTTAGGACCACTGAGCAGCAGGTGGTGACCACCTGCCGCCGCTACCTCCAGCGCAAACCTCGCGTCCGCCATCCCCAACACATCAGCTAGGTCGACGCTGTGGATGCGATCTTGGCCCCGCCACGTCAGTAACGCTGTGTTGGTCAGTGGAGCCACCTCGGGGGCGTCAGGGATCTCTTCACCTGTGACTAACGCGATCAACTGCGGCAGCGAACGCACCCCATAGACCTCGAGACCAGGCACCATGGCCGCCTCTGCCACCTGGGAGTCGGGCACCACGACTCGACGTACTCCACGTTTGGAGGCTGCCAACACCATCGGCAGCACCCCAGGTACGGCGCGCACCCGCCCGTCAAGGCTTAACTCACCGATAAGCAGCCAGTCGCGCAGGTTGGCACGCACCGAGCCTTGAGCAACCAAGAGAGCCAAGGCGATTGCCAAATCGAAGTGGGGGCCGCGTTTAGGAAGGTCAGCGGGACTCAACAAGATCGTCACGCGTTTGGTGTTGGTCCAGCGGTGCCCGGAGTTAATGATCGCCGAGCGGCACCGGTCGCGTGACTCAGAGATGACGGCGTCTGGTCGTCCCACCATGGCCGTGGCGACCAGTCCATCGGAGACATCGACTTGGACATCGATGAGATGCCCCACTGCCCCACTGAGCGTGACCGTTTGCACACTCGCATACATCAGGCGACTCCACGCACGTGAGTGACACTGGCAGCACCGTGGCCGTCTTGAAGCACGCCCACAAGGTCGATGCGCACCTCGGGTGGATGCAGGCCCCGGTGCTCTTGCCACAACTCGGCCAACAAGCGCAGCCGCGCCGCCTTGGCTTCATCGACCACCTCGAGCGGGCCACCGCACGTTGTCGAACTGCGAGTTTTGACTTCGCAAATCACCAACTCTGAGCCGTCGCGTAGCACCAAGTCGATTTCGCCCACATTGCATCGCCAGTTGCGATCGAGCACCACCATGCCCAGTGCTCGCAGGTGTGCGGCTGCCACAGTTTCGCCGTATCGACCCAAGGCGTTGGTTTGCAAACTCATGTTGACCTCCTGCACACGATGGTGCCGAGGCACGGAGCCTTAACGAAGGCGCCGACTAGTCGCTGTGGATAACGTGCGACGCCGCGAACTTGTGGAAGTCAAACCCCTATTTGGGAGGTTCGAGCTCCTGTGTTTGCAGCTCTTCGACGTTGACGTCCTTGAACGTCAAGACCTTCACCGTGCGCGCAAACCGTGCCGGGCGGTACATATCCCACACCCAGGCATCGTTCATCGTGACCTCAAAGAAAACATCGCCAGCTTCGGTGCGCGCACGCACATCGACTTGATTGCACAAGTAGAAGCGGCGGTCGGTTTCAACGACCCACTTAAAGAGCGGGACCACGTCGCGGTACTCCCGATAGAGGTTGAGCTCCATCTGGGTTTCAAACTTTTCTAGATCCTCAGCGCTCATTGCGCCACTCCCAACTCAAAGAGTTCCAGTTGTGGGTCCAGACGAAGGGGCTCTGGGTCTGGCAATCCGGCGGCTCGACGTACGTTCACAAATCGCATCCGGTGAATCTCACAAGGCCCGTGTTGCTCCAACGCTTCGGTGTGCGTGCTGGTGATGTAGCCCTTATGTGTGGCGAAATCGTACGCCGGAAATCGCTCGTGTTCCCCCGTCATGATCCGGTCACGGGTCACTTTGGCGATGACTGACGCCGCGGCGATGCACGCGGCGACGCGATCGCCCTTCCACATCGCCAAGCCAGGCACCTCAAGGCCATCGACAGGAAACCCGTCGGTCAAGACATAGGCCGGACGCGTCGCCAACTTGGCAACCGCCCTGCGCAAGGCCTGCACATTGGCAACGTGCATGCCGAGGCGATCACACTCAGAGGGAGGCACGATCACCACCGACCAGGCGGGCGCTTTACGCACGATCTGTTCATAGCAGCGCTCGCGAGCTTTGGCAGTCAACAACTTGGAATCGGCGAGGCCCTTGATGAGTACGCCGTCAAGCACCACAGCAGCGGCGACTAATGGGCCCGCGCAGGCACCTCGACCAGCCTCGTCGACGCCTGCGATCGGATGCATGCCGACTCGGCCAAGAGCGCGTTCGTAGCCATAAATGCCAGCGTCTCGGCGCACAGTTTGTCCCCGAGGAAGCCAGGTCATGGTGTTGGGTCGGCCACCTTGTCGAAAGTGCTTGGCATGTGAATGATCTGGAAGCGACTCAGTGGCCACACCAGCGCGAACACCTTGCCGACCACCTCATCGGTGGCCACGAACCCGCCACCAGGTTGCCCCAGATGGGCGCGGGAGTCTGCTGAGTTGCCGCGGTTATCACCCATCACCCACAGGTGATCGGCGGGCACCTTCACGTCAAACGGCTGCAGCGAGGGGTCAGTGCCTTTGGGTAGATAGGGCTCGTTGAGAGGAGTGCCGTTGACTGTGATCCGGCCTTGGGTGTCGCAGCACTTGACTCGGTCACCACCGACGCCAATCACACGCTTCACTAGATGCCCACCGGTGGGATAGAGCCCAATAATCTCCATGGCCCGCTTGACCCCAGTTGATTCAGGCTGCGGTGGCAACCAGTGATCTGGGTCTTTGAACACCACGATCTCGCCGCGCTCGGGCTCACCACCCCAGTAGGACACCTTTTGGACCAAGATCCGGTCCAGATGCACAAACTGAGGTTCCATCGATTCAGACGGAATATAGAAGGCCTGCACGAAGAAAGCCTTGATTAAGACCGCTAAGACTGTGGCGACGACCAACATCAACAAGGTCTCTTGCCACAGGGGTAGATGCTTCTTGGCGTTCCTGGTCTCGTCAGTCTGCGCAGTCACGGAGAGCAGCCTAGGCGCACCGTGCAATAAACCGCGCAACGACCTCACAAGGAGTGTCGGTCTTCTTTCGCGCCATGAGGCGCGAGGGACTAACCCTCGCGGCGCTCCTTGATCTTGGCTGCCTTGCCGCGCAGGTTGCGCAGGTAGTACAGCTTCGCGCGACGCACGTCACCGCGGGTCACGATCTCAATCGTTTCGAAGATCGGGGAGTGCAGCGGGAAGGTGCGCTCGACGCCGACGCCGAACGAAACCTTGCGCACGGTGAAGGTGCGGCCAATGCCTGAGCCCTGCACGCGGATAACCACGCCCTGGAAGAGCTGGACACGCGAGCGGTTGCCTTCAACCACCTTCACGTGAACCTTGATGGTGTCACCAGCGCGGAACGCCGGAACGTCGTCGCGAAGCTGGCTTGCTGCAAGAGCGTCAATAACGTTGGTCATGTCTATCTCCTCGTGAATCGCCACAGGTCATCCACGGTGGTGTTTGCTGCCATGAGTTGGCCCAAAATTACGGAGTACGACGTCTCCCCTGTGGCAGAGACCTCGCCACCCTCCGATGTGCATCGGTTGAGGTGTGCCGTGGACCAAGGAGGAATTGTGCCAGTTGTTGGCCCTGGGAGGAAATCAGCGTCCAGACTGCTTGCGGCGCTTAGCAAGGAGAAACAGTTTGGAGTGCACAGGGTGCTCCCCCAGATTGCGGTAGCCCGCCTTGGCATACATCCCCAGGTTGCGCCCACTGAGTTTGCCGGTGAAAAGCACGTGGCGAGTGGCGTCAGTGGGGGCTTGTGCCTCAACGAACCCCAGCAATGCCTTGCCCAGACCGCGCCCGCGCATATGCGGGGCCACCATCAATCGCCCGATGGACCAATCGTTTCCCTCGGCCCGAGCCCGAACTCCGCCAATGAGGCGACCATCGGCTCGCAGCACCCACGTGTGCCACTGACCCATCCAGGTGCGCACGTCTTCGGCGGTCTCGTGGAATGCCGGAATCTCCCAATCGTCGTTGAGCATGCCCTCCTCGACCCAGCACGCACGCTGGAGCACCACGAAGTCGTCAATGTCATCCTCAGATGCCTTCGTGATGAGCGTGTCGACATCGCCAGGCACCAGCACTTCGGCCTTCAAGAGTTCGGGACGCCGGAGACGAGTGCGCTGCACGGCTTGCTGACGCCGCCATGCCGCGATCTTCGCGTGGTCTCCACTCAAGAGCACCTCGGGCACCTCACGGCCTCGCCAGGTAGCGGGCTTGGTGTAGACCGGGTATTCCAATAACCCGTCCCCGCTATGTGACTCCTCGGCCAGCGACTGCGAGTTGCCCATGAACCCGGGGATTAGGCGAACCACGGATTCGATGATCGCCAGCGCCGCAACCTCGCCTCCGTTGAGCACGTAATCACCCAACGACACCTCGATCACGTCACCTGAAGTGGCGGCCTCATCCAAGACACGCTGGTCAATGCCTTCATATCGCCCGCAGGCAAAAACCAGGTGTTCTCTGGTGGCCAGCTCAGCAGCGAGTTGTTGGCTCATCACCTGTCCACTTGGGGTGGGCACGATCAATGTGGCCCCGGCGGAACGCACTTCGTCCAGCGCAGCACCCCACGGCTCAGGCTTCATCACCATGCCAGCCCCGCCGCCGTACGGCGTGTCATCGACGCTGTGGTGGCGATCAGTTGTCCAGTCGCGAAGGTCGTGGACGTGCACCTCCAGCAGGCCCTTGGCTTGGGCTTTGCCGGGCAGGCTCAACTCCAAAGGAGCCAGGTAGGCCGGGAAGATCGAAATGACGTCGATGCGCATGGTCGGCCTTCAGTCGGCTGCTTCGGGGTCGAGCAACCCGGGGCGATCGGCGATGGTGAGCGAACCTGCAGCGAGATCGATCTCAGGGACGATGGCGCTCACAAACGGCACCAAGACCTCCCCCTTGGCAGTCTCAATCACCAAGAGATCTTGCCCAGCGCCGTGGCGTACGTCGGCGACTTCACCGACCTCGTTGCCTTCAACGGTGATCGCTCGAAGGCCAATGAGTTGGTGGTCGTAGAACTCCTCAGCGTCTTCGGGGAGTTCATCGGCATCGACCTCGACGTACAAAATCAGGCCTCTGGCCGCTTCAGCCGCGTTGCGATCGGGAATCTCCACGAACCTGGCGAGCAGCCGGCCTTGGTGCCAGCGACCCGACTCCAACGTGAGGCGCTGATCAGGGGTGCGTGGACGCTTAGCGGCATAGACCTCATCGATCTCGAAGCGACGCTCCGGCTCGTCAGTGAGCATGTCGAGAGCAACCTCACCCTTAACCCCATGCGCCTTGGCGATGCGCGCGACTGCGACTTCAACTGTGCTCACGCAGGACAGTGTTCCAGTCGTTGAGCCACACCCTCACCTCGCCGGGCAAAAAGCACGTGAGGCCCACCCTTACGGGCGGGCCTCACGTTGAGGTATTTCAGCGACGACGGTCGACGTCAACGAAGTCGACGCGAGCGCCACCTTTGCCAGCAAGCGAGCCGATGATCGTGCGGAAGGCACTCGCAGTGCGACCGCCTCGACCAATCACCTTGCCTAGGTCTTCAGGGTGAACACGCACCTCGAGGATCGAACCGCGGCGCAACTGCTTGTCGCGCACGGTCACGTCTTCGGGGTGAGTGACGATGCCCTTGACCAAGTGCTCGAGAGCTTCGGCGAGCATGCTCAGGCCTCTTCGGTTGCAGCCTCGGCAGGAGCCTCAGCAGCAGGTGCTTCTTCGACGGCGGGAGCTTCCTCGGCGGGAGCAGCCTCAACGGCAGCTCCCTCAGCCTTGGCGGCCTTCTTCTTCGCGGTCACTGCGCCAGCCTTGGGCTCGTTGGCAGCGTCCTTGAGTGCCTCGTTGAAGAGTTCGAGCTTGTCGCGCTTGGGCTCCTTGACCTTCAAGGTGCCTTCTGCACCGGGCAGGCCCTTGAACTTCTGCCAGTCACCGGTGATCTTGAGCAGAACTTCGACTGCCTCGGTGGGCTGTGCGCCCACGCCAAGCCAGTACTGCGCGCGCTCGGACTTAACGTCGATGAGCGAGGGCTCGTCCTTGGGGTGGTACTTGCCGATCTCTTCGATGACCTTGCCATCGCGCTTCTTGCGTGAGTCGACAACAACAACGCGGTAGTAGGGCTGACGGATCTTGCCCATGCGCTTTAAACGAATCTTGACGGCCACGTGTGTGGTGTCTCCTTGTGATGAGGTGGTGGTGACACGCGCTCAGCTGGTGGGGCCAACCGAGCACAAAGTCGATGGGGCCCGATGAGGAAAGTGAGAGGGCTTAACCCAACGGGACGCAAGCCCGCATTCTGCCAGATGCGGACCCCTCAGCCGAAATCGCCACCTGCACCTCCGAGTGCACCGGCGGTTGCTTTGCCCGGAAGTTATGCGCTTTGCGGGGAGGATCTCCCGGGCAAAGCGTCAAAGTCACAGGTTTACTTGTGACTTTCACACCCGGCCAGAGACGATTTTCCCGCGCAAGACCACCACGGAGGGCGTGCGCAAAACACTGAGATCCTTCAGCGGATCAGCGGGATAAACGACAAGATCAGCTCCAGTGCCCGGGGCTAGGTGCCCGTTGAAACCGAGCCACTCTCGCCCACGCCAACTTGCCGCACCGAGCGCCTCGATTGCAGGCATGCCAATGCGCACAAGGGCTTCGACTTCGCCGGCGATGTTTCCGTGCCTAGAAATGCCGCCCCCGTCGGAGCCTGCATAGATCGGCACACCGGCTTCGTAGGCGGCCATGATCGTGGCCGGCATCCGCTGGTAGAGATCAGCGACGGTTGCCGCATAGGTGGGGAATCGGTCCTTGCCTGCCGCCACATGCTCGGGGAACTTGTCCAATTGCATGATGGTCGGCACCAACGCTGTGCCTTGCTGGACCATCAAATCAATGAGGTCTGGCGTCAAGCCGGTGCCGTGCTCAATGCAGTCGATTCCAGCCTCAATGAGCCCCTTGAGCACCCCCGTGCCAAAACAGTGCGCTGTGACTTTGGCTCCCGCTTCGTGAGCGGCCGTGATCCCGGCAGCGAAGGCATCAGCTGGAAAGCAGGGCGTGAGATCGCCTTCTTCTCGAGAGATCCAGTCGCCAACCAGTTTGACCCAACCGTCGCCACGGCCGGCCTCTGCTCGTGCGTAGTCCGCGAGATCGGCCGGTTCGACTTCGTGAGCGTAGTTGAGGATGTAGCGATGGGTGCGCCCAATGTGGCGTCCACACCGAATCAATCGCGGCAAGTCCTCGCGTGCTTGCACCCACCGTGTGTCTGCAGCAGACCCGCAGTCACGGATCAGCAGGGCGCCCGCATCACGGTTGGCTACTGCCTGCTCCAAGGTTTCTTCCTCGGGTGCGGCCCCAAGGTCGTTGAGCCCCATGTGGCAGTGGGCATCGACCAGGCCGGGCACTATCCATCCCGACGCCGTGACGCTCACTCCTGGATGTGGTTCGTGGCTGACCACGCCGTCAACCACGTACACATCGCGCACTTCACCATAAGGCAGCACAGGGCCTTGGAACCTCAACACCGACATAGTCCGAACCTAGCGCGACCTCAGCGAAGTGCTGGGCATCTCACTGCCGTGGCACAAATCCGGCTCCGAGCACCGTCGTCACCTGGCTCAACAACTGGTGGCGAGCGCGGGCCGACGGTGCCTCCAACAATCCATCGAGAACCAGGAGCACCGCTCCGTGCACTGCCGCCCAGGCTGTGTTTGCAAGTGGAGCCGGATCGCCGGACTGCATGGATCCATCGCGCTGGCAGGCGACGACGCCATCTTCTAGAACCTGATAAGCCTCGGCTGCCGCGGCAGCAACAGAGGCGCCTTGGCGGAGGTCGGAGCGACCAAGCAGGCGAAATAGCGCTGGGTTAGCGAAGGCGAACTCGCCATAGGCCAGTCCTGCCGCTTGAAATCGGTGCAACGAGTCTGGCCCGGCCTGCGCCATCCCGGTGCGCAGCGCGACGGCCAAGTCCTCAAAGCCTCGTTGGGCCAAGGCCTCCATGAGCGCGGCCTTGTCGGCAAAGTGGTGATAGGGAGCGGCGTGACTGACACCTGCCTGACGCGCGACTGCGCGCAGCGACACCGCTTCGATGCCTTCGTCGCGCAGGAGGCGCAGTGCTGCGCTGAGCAACCCGTTGCGCAGATCGCCATGGTGATAGCTCACGTGCAGACCTTAACCCAATCTTGACATTGTAAAGATTGCTTGCCAGGCTCTCCCCATGACTTCGCAGTACGACGCCATCGTCATCGGCTCCGGCATGGGCGGCCTGTCGGCCGCTGCCATTTTGGCTGACGAGGGGCGCAAAGTGCTCGTCTTGGAGCGGCACTTCCGACTTGGCGGATTCACCCACGAGTTCCAACGCCAAGGGTTTCGATGGGACGTCGGCTTGCACTACGTGGGCAACATGGGCAAAGGCTCGCGCGACCGGGCGTTGATGGATCGCGTCACCGGCGGGACGCTGGAGTGGGACCCCATGCCCGACGATTTCGACGTCTTCCACTACCCCGACCTCGACTTTCACGTGCCTAACAACGCGGCCGAATACAAGCGCCGCCTCGTCGAGGCGTTTCCGCACGAAGCAGACGGCATCGACGACTACTTCTCCGACGTCAAGCGCGCCTCGTCATGGTTTGGCCGGGTCACCTGGGGTTGGTCTGCCAGTGGCCCAATGGACCTTGCTCTCAAAATGGCGAACCTCAAGGATCGCCGGATCGGATTGCGCTCGACCAAAGACCAGATCGCTCGGCGCATCACTGACCCCAAACTTCGAGCGCTCTTGGCCAGCCAATGGGGCGACTACGGTCTGCCCCCATCGCGGTCAGCCTTTGCGATGCACGCGATGGTCGTGGCGCACTATCTGCGCGGCGGCTTCTTCCCCAGGGGTGGATCAGAGGCGATCGCTCAAGCCTGCAAGCAGGTCATTGAGGATGCCGGTGGCAGCGTCGTACTCAATCACGACGTGACTGGCCTGGTGGTCGAGAACGGTCAGGTCGTGGGCGTTGATGTGCACATCAAACAAGGCAAAGGTGGCCGCGAAGCCCAGTTTCGGGCTCCGTGGGTGATCAGCGATGCCGGAGCGCACACGACGTACTCCCGGTTGGTTCCCGATGGCATGGCCGACGAGGTGAAAGCTGCCGTGGCAGCAAGTGAGGCCTCGATCTCGTGCGTGACTCTCTATCTCGGGCTTAGCGAGTCGGGTGAGCGCCTTGGGCTTCACGGCGAGAACCACTGGCACTTTGAGCGCTATGACCACGATGACCAAGCCGATGCCGACGAAAGGTTGATGTCCGGCCAGCCCATCGGGGCCTACCTGTCACTGCCTTCTGCCAAAGACGCCGAAGCCACCAAACACACCGCCGAGATCATCGCCTTATGCAGTGATGAGCTGTTCGCTCCGTGGCGCGAGGGTGAGTGGATGCGCCGCGGAGCGGAGTACGACGAGGTCAAGGCACGCATCAGTAAAGGTCTGCTGGCCCTCATCGAACGCCACCATCCAGGCTTTGGCGACATCGTCGAATACGCAGAGTTGTCGACTCCCCTATCGGTGGAGCACTTCACCGGACACCGCGCTGGTGGCATTTACGGACTGGCTGCCACGCCTGCCCGACTCAAAGCCGGACTCGTGGCCGCAAAGTCCCCCGTGCCTGGCCTGCTGCTCGCCGGAGCGGACGTCTGCTCACCGGGAATCATGGGCGCCTTCATGGGAGGCGTCTTTGCTGCGGCAGAGGTGCTGGGACCCACGGCTTTCCCCAAGATCATGGCCAGAGCCACGCGCGAAGCAGTCGCTGCTCGCTCCTGAGCGTTACTTCAAGAACTTCTCAAACCCAGCAGGCAGGTTGAGCTTGCTGGGGTCGAACTCTTCGGCTTGTTGGCCTAGGCCAAACGCGCTTCCCGGAGCGGGGGCGCGATCAGCCGCGGCGGCAGCCTCCTGTGCAGCCTTGGCCGGGTTGCCGCTGCGTCGCGCGCCCTTCTTGTTGCGCTGCGCTGGAGCCTGACGTGCACGCGCCCGCTTGCCAAAGCCCACTCCCGGCATGCCGGGCATGCCCATAGCTCCACCGTTCTTGGCCATCGACTCCATCATCTTCTTGGCCTCGGTGAACCGGTCGACCAGAGCATTCACGTCTGAGGGGTTGCGCCCACATCCGCGAGCGATGCGAGAACGCCGGGAGCCATCGATGATCTTGGGGTTGGCCCGCTCGGCAGGAGTCATCGAGTAGATGATGGCCTGCACCCGATCGATTTCGCGTTCGTCGAAGTTCTCGATCTGGTCGCGAAACTGTGCCATGCCAGGCAACATGCCCATGATCTTTGAGAGCGACCCAAGTTTGCGGATCTGCTGCATCTGCTCCAAGAAGTCATCGAGGGTGAACTCTCCACCCGCCAACTTGGCTGCAGCTTTGGCCGACTGCTCGGCGTCAAACGCCTTTTCGGCCTGCTCGATCAAGGTGAGCACGTCACCCATATCGAGGATGCGCGAGGCCATGCGATCTGGGTGGAAGACGTCGAAGTCGCTGAGCTTCTCACCGTTGGAGGCGAACATCACCGGCTTGCCGGTCATGGCTGCAATGCTCAGCGCAGCACCACCTCGAGCATCACCATCGAGCTTGGTGAGTACGACGCCGTCGTACCCGACCCCTTCGAGGAACGCCGAGGCCGTGTTGACCGCGTCTTGACCGATCATCGCGTCGACGACGAACAGCACCTCATCTGGGTGCACGGCGTCGCGAATGTCGATGGCCTGTTGCATCATCTCGGTGTCGACGCCAAGGCGTCCGGCAGTGTCAATGATGACGACGTCATGCAAGGTGCGCGTGGCCTCAGCAAGACCCTGAGATGCCACTTCAACAGGGTTGCCCACACCGTTGCCCGGCTGGGGAGCAAAGACCTTGACTCCGGCGCGCTCACCGTTGACCTGCAACTGCTTGACCGCGTTGGGGCGCTGCAAGTCGCACGCCACCAACATCGGGGAGTTGCCTTGCTCTTTAAGCCAGAGCGCGAGTTTGGCAGCCAGGGTCGTCTTTCCGGCACCTTGGAGGCCGGCGAGCATGATGACCGTGGGCGGGGTCTTGGCGAATCTCAGTCGCCGGGTTTCGCCACCCAAGATGGTGACGAGTTCTTCGTTGACGATCTTGACGACTTGCTGAGCCGGGTTGAGTGCTCCGGAAACCTCAACGCCCATCGCGCGCTGCTTGATGGCGGCGCAGAAGTCTTTAACCACAGGCAGTGCGACGTCGGCCTCAAGCAGCGCCACCCGGATTTCGCGGGTGGTCGCGTCGATGTCGGCTTCAGAAAGACGGCCCTTGCCACGCAGGTTCTTGAAGGTGGCGGCAAGGCGGTCAGAAAGTGTGGCGAACAAGGAAGGTCCTCAAGATCTTTGGGCGAACGCCCAAGTCTAGTTGGTGGTCAGAGAGCCTCGGTCCGGCCCTCGTCGGCTACGACCAGACCGTCCTGTTTGCGTTCGTGTTCTTTGCCCCGCCAGCCTGGAACAGCCACCACCAACGTGACAAACCCAGCGATGAGCACAGGCAGCACGACAAAGAGGAAGATCGTGCGTGCCGGGCTCGATGCGGTGGTCTCCCAGGTGTCAGGGGTATCTGCGAAGGCAGGGGCCGAAAGGCTCACCAAGGTGAGGAACAGCGTTGCTGCCCAGGTGCGCAGCGCGAATGTTGAGCGGGCCTGGTTTGCATCATGAGAGTTCACACGCGCGAGAATATCGCCCAGTCACACAATCTGGACCGGAAGTGGGCAGGCAATGGCGAGTATGCAGGGCCAATGCCCTGACACCCATGAGGTGTGTCAGGCCGTTTCGCAGATGACTGGCAGCGTGACGCTGGGTCGATTTAGCGAATGGTTCATGGGCGTTCCGCTCGCATTGTTCGTCATCATTGCTGGCGGCCTGTTCACCCGCTGGCTGTTGCTGCGGGCCATTGCTCGAGTGGTGCGGCACGCCGAGCGTGGAATGTTGCCTGACCGGCTTACGCCAGGTGGGCGCACGCCGACGCCGGGTGATCAACAAGCGATGGCACGACGAGTTCAACGGGCTGGTGCGATTGGCTCGTTGCTCTCTAGCGCTGTGAGCGGGCTGATGATCGGGCTCGTCATAGTGATGGTGCTTGCTGAACTTGGTGTCGACGTGGCTCCCATATTGGCCAGCGCCGGCATCGTTGGAGTTGCGCTCGGTTTCGGTGCTCAATCGCTGGTGAAGGACTTCTTGTCAGGCATCTTCATGATCGTCGAGGACCAGTACGGCGTGGGCGACACCGTCGACCTTGGACCAGCAATTGGCCAAGTCGAGGCGATCAGTTTGCGGGTCACCCGCATCAGAGACGTCAACGGCACCGTGTGGTACGTCCGCAATGGCGAGATTCTGCGAGTGGGAAATCTGAGCCAAAACTGGGGTCTAGCCACGGTCGACATCCCGATCGCACCAAGTCAAGATGCGGCAAAGGCTCTCGCCGTACTCTCTCAAGTGAGCAGTGATTTGTGGGCTGACGAGGAATTTTCTGGGGTGTTAGTCGAGCCGCCAGAGGTGGTCGGGGTCGAAGCGATCAGCGCCGAATCGGTGATGCTGCGCACCAGCGTCAAGACGGTGCCCATGCACAGTGCCCGAGTCGCACGCGAATTTCGGCATCGCGCCAAGGCACGTTTTGATGCCGAAGGCATCGAAGGCCCGCGGGTGGCGGCCCCCACGACGTCGCGAAAGCCGTCCCACTGAGTACTAATACTCACTGCGTTTGAGTCATGCCACGCGTCCCTCATCGCCGCCAATCAGTGATGATGGGTGCATGAGCAAACTTGCAGACCCAGCTGTCTGTCCTGACTGTCGCGGACGTGTCCTCCCTGGCGGAGTCTGTGGAACGTGTCGACTGTCTCTCAACGGGCCAAAGGCCACAGAATTGTGGCGCCTGCTGTTGCGAGCTGACGAGTTGCTCGATCAGATGCGTGCCGATCAACGAGCTGCCGCTCAAAGCGCGCTCCCCCCAGTCGTCGCGACGGCTGGCCAAGTTGGCTCTGCCATTCCCGGCTACGCTCCCCCGCCTGCCATGCCTGGCACCAAGCCCAGTGGCTTCAAGCTGCCCGCGGCTACCGGTAAATCCATGGTGTTGTTGGTGGCAGGCGTCTTCCTCTTCGTGGCCGCGAGTTTGTTCCTCGCCGTGACCTGGCAACTCCTCCCGTTGATCATCAAGGCATCGATCATGGTCGGCATCACCTCGATGTTCGCCTTCTTCGGCCACCAACTGAACGCTCGCGGATTGCGTGGTTCCGGAGAGACTGTGTGGGGGCTGACCGTGGCGCTGATCGCCCTCGATGTCTCAACCGCCTACCGCGCAGGTCTGCTTCACTTTGACCGCCTCGACTCTCGTCACGTGGAGGGAATCACGGGGCTCCTTTTGGTGGGCCTGGGGATCCCCGCGGCCATGTGGGCCTTGAAGTCGAAGGCCACACGCAGCATCTCCGCTGAGATCGGCGCTTCCCTGGGCGTCTTTATGTTGCTGACGGGCTGGGTGTTCCAGGGACCTTGGACCGACGGGCCTCAACAGGCAGTCGCCCTACCTTTGGTGGCCGCGGCAGGTATTGCTTTGTGGAGCCGTTTGCGGTGGGTTTCGATCGCAGTGTTGGGCTTGGCCGGCTTGACCTGGCTGGTGCTCATCGCCACCGTCGCGCCTCACCTGAATGAGCCGCGAGCGACGTACTGGACTCATTTCCATGCCTGGCCCGTCATCGTCGCAGCACTCTTCGCCGGCCTCTTGGCTCTGGTGACCCGTCTGCCGCTCACCATGCGCCAAGCCGCCGCTGGCGCCGGCCTCGCAGTGTTCTCACTTGCGCTCTGGCTGCCAGTGCACGCCGACACTTGGTCGTTGGTCATCGCCTCACTCGTCCTCATTGCGCTGTCGGCTCTGGCCCTGGCTCGACAACCACTGTGGAGCGTCGCGGCGAAATGGGTGACCTTCGGGGTCGGAGCCTTAGTTGCCGCGGCCCTGGCGCTGCTCCCGTGGAGCGCCCTGGGCTCGCTGCCAAACAATGGGCTGTGGAGCACCACGAGCGGTGACATCTGGCTGACCGCGCAGCCGCTTGGATGGGCTCTGCCACTAGCAGGCGTGGCCGTCGCGGCCGCTTTGATCGCCGTTTGCGGCGTCGGCGTACGCCGTGGCCTTCTCGAACTCACCGCTGGCCCCATCGCCTACTCACTCGCCGGCGCAGTCGCCGATGCTCATATCGGCTTGGGCCTCGTTGTCGCCGCATTCATGATTGCTGCGGTGCTAGCGGTGGCACCACTCGCGCTGCCAGCAGTTCGTCTGGAGTGGCCGCTGGCCTCAGCCTTCGTGTGGGCAGGCTCTGCAACAGGTTTGGCTTTCGCGCTGGCAGCCTCAAGCGCCTGGGTCAGTGCGGTGCTCGCCACCATCTGCGCATTGGGCCTACTCGCAGCAGCCTGGCGCCTCGCATCAGGCCGAGTGGGTGCCGTGGTCGGCGGATTCGGAGTCGTGATGACCGCCTACGCCGCATGGTCGTGGTTGCGGGTGGCAGATGCCCCAGACACCACCTCAGCAACGACCCTCGCCGTCGTGGCTGCCATCGCTTTGTTGGGCAGCCGACTCTTCGGCCAAGCGCGACTCGGACTTGAAATCGCGGCGGCAGCTGTGGCCTTGCTGGCCACGATGCTCGCACTTCCTTCAGGAAGCAGCACTGCTGTGGTGCTCACAATCGTCGGCTCGGCGATGGCACTGAGCGCGGTCACTGATCGTGCGCGCGAGATCTTGGCATGGCCTGCTTCCGGGGTTCTAGCACTGGCCACCCTGGTGCGCTTCGCCGCCGCGGTGACCTTCCCCGAAAGCTACTGCTTGCCCGCGGCACTCGTGCTGATCGGGTTTGGCGCTTGGCGGATGCGCACTAGCGATGTGTCGAGTTGGCGGATGTTGGGCGCGGGGCTGAGCTTGGCTCTGCTCCCCAGCCTGCTGATCGCATTCACCCACCCGCATTCAATTCGCAGCCTCTTTGTCGGCCTGACTGCAGTGCTCGTGATCGCTGTTGGCATCGCGCTGCGTTGGCAGGCTCCGTTGGTGATCGGTTCAGGTGCGGCACTCGCCTTGGCCTTCCGCTTCCTGCTCCCGATCGCGCGTGACTTGCTGGCTAACCCGTTCGGGCCGTGGTTGATGTTCGGGGTTCTAGGCATGACCTGCTTGGTGATTGGCATCATGTGGGAGCAGTCGCTCAGCGGCGTACGTCGAGCAAACGGGTACGTCCAGTCATTGCGCTAATCCTTCGAGAGGCACAATGGCGTTCGTGAGTTCCTTCTTCGACGACATCGGCGGCCAGCCCACCATCGACGCAATCGTGGCAACCTTCTATCAGGGCGTGGCCACCGATGAAATCTTGCGTCCGATGTATCCCGAAGATGAACTTGAGGGAGCCGAACGCCGACTCGCGATGTTCCTTGCCCAATATTGGGGCGGCCCGACGACGTACTCCGATGAGCGTGGTCACCCCCGCCTTCGGATGCGGCACGCTCCCTACAAAGTGAACCCCGAAGCCGGGCACCGATGGTTGCTGCACTTCAAGACCGGACTCGACTCAGTCGACCTGACCCCTGAGCAGTACGAAAGGTTCTGGGACTACGTCACGCACGCGGCGACGTTCATGCTCAACTCAACCGACTAGCGGCCCGTCTGAACGTTTTCGATGAGCCGTTGACGCTGCTCAGGTGTCAGCGGTTGGGCAGCTTGAGTGGCCTGGTCAAAGCCCACCAGCACTGCGCGCCCGCGCGAGAGCACCTGGCCTGTCAATGGATCTTCGATGTCGGCTCTGATGGTCACGCTGCTCGTGCCCACCTGCTCGACCCACGACCGCACCGCATATGGCTCGGCGCGAAAAGTGATCGGCACCAGATAGTCGATGTCGGTGTGCGCGACGACCCATTGGCGCCACTGTCCACCGCTTGACTGGGCAAGTTCGCGCAGGAAAAGCACCCTGGCTTCTTGGAAGTATTCGACGTATTTGACGTTGTTGACGTGTCCGTAGGCGTCGACGTCGGAGAACCGCACCCACAGGTCGCTGAGATGTCCCTCGAATCCAGCTCCGATGGGACCAAGTTTGGCCGTGCGGCTCACTGCATCGCCGGCGAAACGTTCCATCCGCTCGCGTTCATCGGGGCGGAGCCTGCGCAGTTGGTCAGCAGCAAAGTTGAAGGGCGCTAGCACGGTGAGTGCTTGCAAGTAGCAGCGTCGAGCGCCGTCTGGCTCCACGTCGTACATCTCATAGGCCACCTCGATGCTGGCTGCCCTCACTTTGGCGACCCAGACGTCGATGGTCACAGGCTCTGGGCGGTAGACCAGCGGAGCCAGGAAACTCACTTCATGGCGTACGACGACGATCCCGTCGGTCAGTGTGCCTTGCCCGGCTGCGGCCCCACCAAATCTGGCGTGACCAGCAAGCATGTCGATGCGCGCCTCTTGCAGATAGTCGACGTAAGCGACGTTGTTGACGTGGGCTTGCAGATCCATATCGGCCCAACGAATCGGGCAGCGGTAGACGTGACGCACAACACCGATCCTTCCAGCCCGAACCCGGTTATCGTGTGATCGGCTCTGGTTACCGGCTAGTCGGTGCCCAACCAGACCCCCAACCACTCCAAGAGGAAGAGCACTTAGATGCCTGAAGCAGTGATCGTTTCCGCCGCACGCACCCCGATTGGTCGCGCCAACAAGGGCTCCTTGAAGGACTTCCGTCCCGACGATCTCTCCGCGCTCATCATCAAGTCGGCACTGGAGAAGATTCCTGCCCTGGACCCGAACACGATCGACGACCTCTACCTCGGCTGCGGGCTCCCCGGTGGCGAGATGGGCAACAACATGGGCCGCATCGTGTCGGTGCTGATGGGCTACGACAAGATCCCCGGCGCCACCATCACCCGCTACTGCTCCTCCTCGGTGCAGACCACGCGCATGGCGTTCCACGCCATCAAGGCCGGTGAAGGCGACGCGTTCATATCCGCAGGAGTCGAGACTGTCTCTCGCTTCGCGAAGGGCACGTCCGATCACATCCCCGGCACCCGCAACGAGCTTTTCAACGACGGCGCGGCACGCACGGCAAAGTACGCCGAGGGCGGGCAAGACTGGCACGACCCTCGCGAAGACGGACTGCTCCCTGACGCCTACATCCAGATGGGCCAGACCGCAGAAAACGTCGCTCGCATGTTGAAGCTTGACCGCCAGGAACTCGATGAGTTCGGTGTGCGCTCGCAAAACCTCACCGAGGCAGCGATCGCGTCTGGCTTCTGGGCCAACGAGATCACCCCGGTGACCGCTCCCGATGGCACCGTCGTCACCGCCGATGACGGCCCGCGTGCCGGCGTCACCTACGACGCAATTTCGCAATTGCAACCAGTGTTTCGCCCTGACGGGGTCGTCACAGCGGGCAACTGTTGCCCGCTGAACGACGGAGCCGCAGCAGTCATCGTGATGAGCGACACCAAGGCAGCCGAACTCGGTCTCACTCCCCTGGCTCGCATCGTCTCCACCGGCGTCACCGGTCTTTCCCCCGAGATCATGGGGATGGGTCCGGTTGAAGCATCGAAGCAGGCTCTGGCTCGCGCAAACATGACCATCGATGACATCGACCTTGTCGAAATCAATGAGGCGTTTGCGGCCCAGGTAGTGCCGTCGTACAAAGAATTGGGCGTCAGCCTCGACCGCCTCAACGTCAACGGCGGCTCGATCGCGGTGGGTCACCCCTTCGGC
>WBZQ01000934.1_pt1 | contig 21262 bp, 4 predicted proteins | sample 5204251 | NCBI WGS metagenome assembly WBZQ01 (sample SAMN12412402, study PRJNA552823) | activated sludge metagenome | isolation source: activated sludge from nitrification reactor of wastewater treatment plant... | place: USA: Virginia | collected 2017-09
AACCCTTATAAACTTTAATCAACCTTTTGAGACGCCCTCGTTTAATAATCATTCCCTTCACCTGTTTCAGGGCCTCTTTTACCCTGGCAACTGAATAGCGTAGGGAACCAGGAGGAAATAGTCCTCTTTACTGCTATCCAACTCACCGGTAATGGTCCAGCCTTCGGTTGCATTGCCATCGCCTACTTGGGTCATAGGCAGAGGGTTGGTCGCTGTTCCTTTTTCGTAGGCACTGACATCATCAATTTCCAAATCCCCCATCTGCGCAAAATATGGAAAATGATGCTTCTCCAATCGGATGGATAAAGGCTGGTTTTGCCTTGCCCAGGCGTGCCATTCGTTGGGGAAGTCGTGGCGGAGGGAGAAAAGGCGGGGCAAGCGCCTTTCAGTAGAGGATACTTGAAGCCAGTGTAGGCGCTCTCTGAGGCCCGACAATGCGGCACTTTTTAAACTGCCATCTTCTCTGGCCGTATAGCGCAGATGTACAATCACATCTGCAATGGTGTTGAAGTCGAACTGCCGCAATGTCTCCTCCTCCATCATCTCCAGCGTCCACTCGCTGATTGCACCGGAATACTCAAACGGCAGGTAGCGCTCATCACGGAAGTTGAGTTCGAAGAGGCCGCCGTCGTTTTGGGCGCTGCTGGTGGCGATGGATTGGATGGCTCCGAAATGGTCTCTGAAACGATCGTCATCGCCTTCGGCTCTGCTATAGGAAGTGCCTCCGGTTGCTTTTACCCGAATACTACTCTTTGTCAGACGTAGCGTGGCATTGATCGTAGTATATGGCCCGGCCACACAGGGCAGGGAAATACTCACCGACTTGATACGCCGGAAATAATGCCCCGGAAAGTCGAGGTCGAACAATGCTTCGGGAATGGTGAAGTCGCATTTGCCTGTCTCACGGAGATACAGCAGCGCCAGCGGGTTGAGTTGCTGGAGGGAGATGTGTTTGGTGAGTTCAAATTCGCGTTTGTTTTTGTCCAAATAGGCAGCTTCCAATCGCCGCAATTGCCGGCTCAGCCGGTCGCCGGCCAGCAGGCCTTTTTTCAGGCTGTCCCAGTTGTCGACAGCGATGAAGTCCAATTCCGCCGCTTCGATACCCAGCTCCATTTGTGCGGCTTTTTGCGCTTTTTGGGCCAGGCCATAGGCCATCTGATAGGCCTGATAATGCAGCGAAGCGAGCTGCGCCGCCTGCCAACTGTACAGTTGTTTGTTGGTAAACTTATTTTTCTGGAAAAACTCCGTTTCTTCGGCTTGCTCGGTTTGTTTTTCGTGGTTGCTCACCTCTAACTCGGCGAGGGCCACGCGGATTTCAGCGGCGAGGATTTGTTTGTCTATCTGGTCGAGCTCTTTTTGGGCGAGGTCGGCTTGGAGGTCCCAGTCTTCTTTACGGCGCTGAAAATTTGCTGCAATGGACGACATATTTGCTGCAAAGGAATGCTGGGACGCGATAAAGCTAAATATACTGGCGACAGCGCTAAGCGAATTTCCAACGTTTGATCCACCGAATGTTGTTCCGACTGTTGTTGGGGCACCTGCTTTTGTATCAGGCACCAAATGAGCTATAGATGCACTAAGACTAAATCCCTGACCGATACTTTCAAAAATGTGAGCAAGGCTTAAGTTAATAACTTGGCCTTTTTCCGAAGCGTTCATAAATTCTCTAGTAGTATAAAACTCCAAACGTCTCTCCGCTAGTTTCCTCGAAGCCTGAATACCCTCCAAAGCCTCCTCCGCCTCCTCCAATTGCTGGTCTTTTACAAAACGGATCAGCTTCAACATCGCAATCTCATGCCGCGAGCGCAATAGATTGAGTTCCTCCGCGTCTTTTTTCTCCAAAGCTGCCAGCAGTGCCCCGCCGAAGCCCCGCACTTCGCTGCAAAACTCCTGCGCTTTCTGGATCATGTACGAAAAGCGGTAGTGCGGCGCACGGATGTCCAACAGGTTGCTGAGGGCAGTGGCGAGGTCGAGGCCCGCCGCCCGCGCCCGCACCAGCAGAGCCGGGTCAATGGGTGGATCAAAAAGAGCCAAAGGCTGCGCGATGCCCTCGATGTTCATACAGTGCCGGATTTTGAACAGGCGGTCGGCCACCGTGTCCCAAAAACCGAGCAGCTTGTCGTTGTCAGGGATGCAGAAATAAAAAACCCAGTTGGGCGGCAACGGGCCTCGGCTGCTGCTGCTGCGTGCTGCGGCAAGGTCAACAGGTTGTCCGTTTTCCAAATTTATGAGGAAGTTAGAAAACGAATCCAAATGGGTTTCCACCCGCGCATAATCGAGGTCAGTCCTTTCTACGGCAGGTATGCGCACGGGGCGTTTGCCGAGCAGTTCGGCGGCGAGGATGTAGAGCTGAATGGCCTCGTTGATGGACTCGCGGGTATAACGCAGGAAAAGGCTGTCGGCCCAGGCGATCAGGTTTTCGAGGTATTTGATTACCGTGGTTTTCATATATGCTACTGGGCGCAGGCGGGCGATGAGGTGCGGATTGAAGGGATCGTCGCGCCAGGCAGCTACCTGATTTTCGACATCCTGTGCGCCGGTAGCCAGGCGGCGCATCATGTCTTCCAGCGTTTCGGCAGGACCTGCCCAGTGCTGCGCTTCTTCAAAGAAGGGTTTGATTTTCCAGAATTTTGCCGGGGCTTCTTCCGTGGATACATCAGTTGGATCGAAAATATAGTGGAACCAGCGGCGGGCTTCTTCAAATTTTTGGTTTTTACTCAGGCGGTCGGCTACAAGCAGGGAGATGTGGAAAAAGAGTTCCCAGTTGTAGAGGGAGTAGGTGCCGGGGTGGGAGAAGTCGAAGTGTTCGTAGGGGTAAACTTCGTAAGGGTCTGCGGTGTTTCTCCAGACATTGACCGTTGGTTGATACCCGTGGAATTTGACGGGGAGAACTTCTTTATACTGCTGCCGATAAAATACGGGAACAGATGAAGGAGCCTTTAATATATAATCAAGCCCTCTTTCATTGAATGCTTTTATTAAATCACATTTAAATGGATAATAGTTAGCTTCAAACTTAAACTTAAAAGACGGAAGGTAATAAAGGGGCTGATTTGTAACCAAGTAGCTCCTTTCTTCATTTTGTATTATAAAAGCACTAAATATATTGAAATTAACATCACTTACATTACCTATTAGTTCAAATTTTTGCCCAAAATCTGCCAAAATATCCAAACGACTTCTCCAACTAATTTCAGTTAATCCAGACCTAATTCCCCTGAATGAATAAAAATGTTCAAGCAATGTAAGCTTGCTATCTTCCCATATATTCGATTCATTGCCAATTAAAAATACACCTTGGGAACTTATTCCTGAAGACAGGGCAGGATTTGCAAATTCATCGGTTCCTACAGGTTTGTACCAGAACCCCATATCTTTGATTGGCAACTCGAAAGAAGGAAGTAATCCTAGAAAGGATTCGTTAAAGTCTTTTATTAATCTCAAACGTTGTTTACATGAATCAAATTTGAAAGTTCCAATAGAATAAAATCCATTAGTCTGAGGCCTCAATCTTGAAGAAATTTCTCTCTCACTTGTTCCTGGTGGGCGTCCCGAAGTGAAAGACAATACCCCTGGGGAGATTTTAATAACCCCATTATCGTTATCAGGATTAGCACTATCGTCAAAATGTTCAGGGACTATCTCAACACTATCTGTCGGGTAATCAATAGATGCAAATAAATACAACTCCAACTCTCCTGAATCATTGTGCCGAGTTCTAAAAGTAAAACTTGAAATGGGGAATTCTTCATCTTTATGTTCCATTTTTCTAAATTGAACTTTGGGTAAGTTATTTTTAGAAATACTTTTTGCAGCCTCCCACCTGCCATCTCGCCATTGGCTCCAATAAATTTTAATATTCCAGTATGTACCCTCCTCTTTAAATACCGCCCAAAAAATCATCAACCGCCCATTATGCACCACCGGAAATACATGCTCCCCCTCAATCCCCAAATCCACCTTCTCCCAGGCCGTCCACACCCGATCCGGCATACGTTTGCGGTAGTAATAAATATGCGGCTCGCTAAAAGTGCGTGCCACCACGTGCAGGATTTTTTGCCCGCCTTCCCTTCCTTCTTCGTACAGGCTCCGCACATCCAAGCGGGCTACCTCGTCCAATTTGGCTAAATACCCCCGAAACGCCCTTTCCACACTCTCCTGCTTCACCTCATCCTGCAACAACTCGTTTTCTAATTCCTCAAAAAACGGGCTTTTGTTGTCGCGCAGATCGGGTTCGATCCAGTTTTCGGGATAGAGGAATACCTTGCGGGCAGCCTCCCAGACGCGGTAGTTTTTCTGCCATTCCCAGCGTCTCCAGTATTCGGTTTCGGCTTCGCTATCGCCAATACGAATATTCTCCAGCCCCATCAGCAGGCGCTGCACATACAACTGCACGGTATTGTGAGCCTGCACGATGCGCGAACTGAGCATACAGGCGCTCATTTCCGGGTCAATGAGAAAATAGGCATATAAATCATTGGTACTGTGCCACAGAATTTCATCGCGTTCGATGGGGGAGTTAGCAAGCAGATAAGCCACGAGCGCGTCGCGTTTGCGCTCGCGCAGGTTGTCCATGATAGGGGCCAGGGCTTTGTACCAGGCTTTTTCGTCTTCTCCGAAGCGATTGCGGGCTGCTGTTTTTAGTAAGGCTGCCAGATTGGCCGGTTCATCTGTAAACCAGGAGTTAAATCTTCCATCTCTTCTATCCCAGCGATGGAGCCAATCCAGGGCATTTTCTATGCGTTCATAAGCAACTAAACTGCGGTAAGATCCCAAATTAGTGATCCTCAGGACATCGTGCATATACTCAATTTCGTCATCGTCATAACCAAAAACGGTATACAAATAATCATCAATCACACCATATCCAGCGGTTTCGGCTCCATTACGAGCTTCTTTAAGTAAATCAAATACATCCATATTAGCTTTTGGCATACGGACTTTTAATTGTTTAGCCCTGACCATCCACTTCCAATGCTCAAAACTGGCCCCAGTCTCTGAACCTTCGATAGGCAAGGTATTGAGATTGAGGGCTGTCTCTGTACCTGGCAATGCATATATTTTTTGCAACTCTGCGGCACTGAACCCCAGGTGTGATAGCAATCGCGCCATTTTGTCTAAACGTATATACCAAGATTTCCAATCATCCGGAAGGGGCTCGGGCTCTTCCGGATGATCAAATTCTGGAAAGGTTACCATTCTAGCCAAACTTTCAAAATAAGAAAGGTAAGAAGTGCGGCCGTCGCCGGTATGGAGCAGGAAACGGGTTGCGCTATCATCGGTATCGAAATCATGCAAGAGCAGTATTTTCCAAATATCCGCACCCAGGATCCATTTTTGAGCAAATTGCTCCAGCAGTATTTCATTCGTCTGCTCCCGGGTAAGCCGCTCTATTTCGGTTTCCACAACCCTTCTGATGGCCGCCACCATTCCTTCTGTATCAGAGCTTGTTACTAATTGGTCCCGAACCACAGCTTGTATAGTTACGGTAGCTGAGGGTTTTAATCCCTGTCCCATCATACTGATCAAGCCTGTAGCTATTGCAGATGCAGTTACATTTCTTCTGTTTGTGCGCTGTCGATCCGTCGTATCTGCGGCAGTTTCGCGCAAAAAAGTTTCAGTGTTTAAACGGATCAAGGCCGTTATGCTACTTCTGAGCGTTGCATCAACATGCGGCAGCCGCTCCGGGTTTCCCCAAATCGCCTGATGCAATGCCCGGTAAAACCGCTCTATCTCCTCATCCTTCGGTGTAAACACCACCGGGGTCAAATCTTGGTGCCGCAGGATATAGGCCAATTCGGGTATATCCGCCTTGGCGACTTTTAAAAAATCTAAGTGATTCATCAACTCGAATATCCGCTGGATGCGCTGATGTGCAGTATCCGATGAAACCGGAAGGGTTATGCCGGTCAATCTGGACAAAGACTGTAATTCCCCTTCCGATATTTTTAATGCCTTTGCTATTTGGGTAACATCGCTTAACGCCGCCGCTTTTTCCACCTTCATACGCAGCCGCTCCGACATGCGAATCAATTTGGAAAAAGTTGGGATGAGGTTGCGGATTTCACCTTCTAAATCTGCATTATTAAATCGAGGCAAATTCAACGCATTCAATGCCTCCATAAATTGCCCCAAAGGCCAGCCCAATACACGTTGTAAGCGCAGTAAACGGTGCAAAATATCGAAGAAGGGACGGAGTGTGTCATCAACAAGGCCTTGCAGCCGATGTGCTTCATAGTTACATGGATCAGTAGCGAAGTCAATGCTCAATTCCAAAGGCGAAAATACTTCCATGCCAAGTATCAATTGCACTTCTTCGTAACGCAATCCACCGCGTTCCATCAGTATCGGGACGCGCTGCAAATCGCCCAATTCTTCCCCCCAAATATCGCGAATACCCCAATAGCCTTCCAATAACCCTGGTTCGGCTGTTGCTGATTGAGCAATGAGATCAAATAATTCTGTATTGATCCAGAGATGCACTCGGGCTACTTCAATATCAGAGCGGCCCGCGATTTCATAAGCTTCATACAATGGTACCCCAATATGCTGCGCAAATGCCTTAGCCTTTTCATGCCCCAGGTTAAACGGCAATACCCAGGGGTGATAAGCCCCGGAGAGTAAATCATAAGCCGCTTCCCGTTCATCATGCGGCTCCGCCCGCAATTTTTCTTTGCCATATGGCTCCTCTACGACGGTTTGCGGCCAGGGTGCGCCGGTATCGCCCGTGATATATCTTTCAAATATCTCATTCACCAAATCGATATATGGCAGCGGCACATTGGCGTTGTCGCAATTCAGCAGAATGTGCTGCAACTCCGGGCGGCGGTCAAACAGTACATCTTGTAAATTAACAGCCCCACGAGGCCGGGGAGCGTCTTTGATAAACTTCAAAATATCCACCAGATACGCCGCCGGGCTATATACCGAGCGGCAGTGCTCGCATTCGCAGGAGTTGAGTGTGCCAAACAGGGCGGCCCACTCAGGTGTTTCGGTTACTGCCCCGGTGGCTTTCGGAAGTGCGGTTACGCCTGTTGTCACGTCTTTGATGCCATTGTACATCAGTAAAGTTACTTCACTGCGAATGATTGATTCCTCATACATGTTCGCCACCACATCTTCTCCAATTGCGTCACTGAATGTATTGATAATGCTATCCTTTCCGCGTTTTGCCATAGACAGCGCCGAGTCAATACCCTGTTTTTTCAGTTCCTCCATCACGAAGAACTTGTTGCGTGTGGGCGCGATCCGCGCCCGGCGCTGATCTTGTTTCAGATTGGCCCGTAATTGTGTCAAGTTTAAGTTCGGGTCCAGCACAGCTCCATTGCTGATATAGGTATCCACAGCGCTGTGCAGCAGGTCAAAGCCGGGGTTGGACGATAAAAAGGCCGTAGTGTCGCCGTTCATGGGATCGCCCATTTCCTGGAGGCGGTGCAGATAGACGGCGGTGGGGAACGCTGTTTCCATGCGGAAGGCCATTTCTTCCGCATACTCAGCGTGGTTGGTAAATCCTTCCGGCAGCGGCTGGGCTTGCACGGTTTGTTGCCATTCCGCCCGGTTGAGGCGGGCCAAGTCGCGGGTCTGGGTCCAGCCACGGGCCTGCCGAAGGTTTTGTAATGCCTGCAAGGTAGGCTGGTGGCCGCCAGCAAGGCGGTTGCTTTCCAGCGTAAAACGCACGGCTTGCAGTTCCGGCTCACTGAGGCCTGCCCGCTCGCGCAGGCTTTCCCATTCGTCCTGGTCGGGCGCTGGTTCGTGATGTTGCAAGGCGGCAACGACCTCGCGCTGCTTGGCGGCAGACAGGCCGGAGCTGGACAGCACAATTCCAATGGGGGCTTCCTGCTCATCTCCAGGCATTTCAAAAGCATACTGCAGGGCAAGTTCCCGCAGGCGTTGCAGGATATAATCCGTTTGGGCGGCTAAACCCGAAGGGATAAGGTTTTGCTCCAGAGAGGTTTTGAGTGCCGCCCCCCAACGCTCCGGTTTTTCCGAAGTTAGCCGGCGCAGGTCGGTCGAAAGCCCCTGCCGGTACAGACCGTACAAAGCGGCGGGTGGCAATTGGTTGGGCGCGCTGTCGCGCTGATCCTGCCGCAGGTATTGCAGGTGCTGGTAGGGGATGTCCGTTTCGCGGGACAAAAATTCCATCTTCTCATCCGGAACCTCCGCCACCGACCGCCCGTCCAGCACGGGCAGCAACATGGCCTGGTATTGCTCGTACTCCGACAGGCCGATGGCTTTGGCTTCCAGGGTAAAATTGATTTCCGCTTCCGCCGGGGCCTGGTACAGGATTTCGGATTCTGCCGCCGTCATTCCTGCTGCATTTTTAACGGCCACTTTTATATCGGCGCCGCCCTTTTCGGCGCGGGCAAATTGGGCAAGGGTATAGCCAATGCTGTATTTTCCCTGTGCGTCGGTAGTCGCAGCCCCCAGCGGGCTATCCTGCCACAGGTCCACATCCCAGGCCTCGACGCCGAGGCCAGCAAGCGGTTTTTGGAAGGCATCGAGCACCTGTCCTTTTACGATATAGGGTGCGGGGGGTGTTTGTTCCGCTGCAACCCGCATTTCCAAAGCATAATCCCGTGCTTCCAAGGGGTCAATCAGTTCGGGTCTTAATATTTCCTGCCCGTTGCGAATGATCCAGAATCGCACACGCCAACGGCTATTGCCCTGCGCTTGTGCTAATAGATCATCGGTGAACCGAATAAAGATCATGCCCGATGGGTTGCTGCGCGCACTGGTCCCTTGAATAGGCTGTCCGTTCAACTCAAAACGGGCCATGAAATCCTGATAAGCGAGCGGATTGCCGGTAGCCTGATCAAGCACTTCTATTTGGATGGTGAATTCTTTTGGCATCGTATGGTGGTTTTAGGTAAAAAATGATTTTTTATACTTCAGTTGAATGGTTTTCAAAGGTGAACAGCTCCCAGTCGCGGAGGGTATTTGTGCGGGCCACGAGGGAACCGCCTTCCGCGTGTTCGCGGCCCAGAAGGTGGCCGTTCATGGTGCGGAAGGCCACCTGGTTGCGGCCCACCGGAATCACATCGAATACTTCCCAGGCGGCAATGCTATCGGCAGAAGCGCTCACATTGCCACCGCCCCCTTCCGCCGCACTGAAATACTGGCCGTCGGGTGTGCGCAATGCTACCCGACCGGGCAATACGTATTCCACAATGATGCGCTCCCAGGCAGCGAAGCTGGGGGCGTTGACCAGGATGCGTCCACCTGGCTCCACAGAGACATAACGGCTGTTGGATGCCTTCAGCCCGCATAGCAGCGGCTGCTCGGCCAACTCCTGGATGGCCGGGATCTGATCCAGCCCGGCAAAACGATAGCCCTCTGCCAGGAGGCGGGGGACCAGTTCCCGGGTGAGTTCGTAGCAGCGGTTGTGGCTGCGGGCAAACTCGCCGTCGGCGCCGCTGTCGTGCAGCACAATAATGCCCCGGCCTACGCGGCGGATTTCCGGCATGATCGTCCTAGTTACGATGGTTTCCATAGACGGCACGCGAGCCGGATCATCCCACCAATACCGGTAGTCGCCCGTAAAAATATCCGAATCAATCGGCCCTACATGCCGCAGAGCGGCCATGAGGTTGTTGTTGACGGCTTCGGCTACGGCAGGCGACCAGGCCAGATAGGGCGGGCGGAAATACATCACCCCACCGTTGACGTGGTTGTGCAGCAGGCGGTCGGTGCGGATGATTTCTTCGGCTACGTCGCCGCCCACCGCGTGAAAATTGACCAGGTTGGGGTGGGAATAGGTGTGGTTGGCTACGATATGCCTGTAGCGCTGCACCTGCCGGATCAGCGCGGGGTATCGCTCGGCGTGTTTTCCGGCCATAAAAAAGGTGGCCCGGATGTCCTGCTCAAACAGGTATCGCGCCAATTCCAGGGTGTTTGGGCCGGGGTCGCCGGGGGTTTCTGGCTGCCCCGGGCCGTCGTCGTAGGTGAGGCAGAGGGTGCGATCCCGGAGGCTGCTGCCGTTGAGGGGGGTGGGATGGTACATGGTTTAGGTTTTAGGTTGAAAAATGGACACGCCCTCCCCGTCCACCCCCGTGCAGGGGATGAAATTGAGGCCGTGGGGATCGAGTATTTTGTAGCGACTCATGCTTTCAGTATTTTATTGTCGTTTTTATTTGTCCTCCTTCGTCGGAATCAGAATTTACGGAATTTTAGAATTTTCAGAATCTACCCGGATACGATGTATACCTTACGCCTTCTGTGCGTTTTTTAATTCTGCAAATTCTGATTCCGACAGTTAGGCTCATAAGTACACGAGTATTATAGAGCACACCTCGCGCCAGCGGGAGGAAGCCACATCAAGAAAAGTTATGTTTAGCACTAGGCCGGATACTATCATAACTGAAAATCGTAAGTTTCCTAAATTTTATCTTACCCTTAACATAGCCCCTTCACCGATACCTCTTGAGATTTCAATTTCAATTCTGTCAGCAATCGTTGGCTCTCCACCATGATTATGCCTCGCCTCAGAATAAGTCAATTCTCTTCCATAGGTATTTTCAACATCTCTCACCAACCTCATTTCATCTTCAAGTTCAGATCTTTCGGCTTGAAGACGAGAAATTTCACGATTAAGCCGTGTTCTTTCACCCCCGTGAGCAATTCGACGCTCTGCATATAATTCCCTAAGTCTCTGACCATAGGAATGATATTGTTCCCTGCTTTCGGCCAATAAATATAAGGCTGCGTGAACTGCTAATTCATGAAAGAAAGTAGATGTGAAGTAGTTACTTTCAAACACTGATAAATCAGCATGATAGATGCTGACATCAGTTACAACTCCTATTACGCCATAATTACCTTCTAATGTGATTCTAGGTCCCCCTGTCTCCAACGTAGTAGGCAATACAGTAATTCCAGATACTGTTTCTCCTCTAGGCAAAGGAATTAAATGGCCTGAATCCGAATTTGGTATTGTTAGCCCGGATTCTACATCTCTTTCCAAATCTAAATCCAAGAATAGCCCGGATTCGACTAACCTAGCATTGGTTAATTGGAATCTATTACTTCCAATAGCGAAATGGGCAAGTCTGTACCATAATGGATCTCCATCTTGTGCAGCAGGTAAATTAATAATCGGGAGGGTTGGATCATGAGAAATCATGGCCACTCGTTCCGGAGATAAAAATCTTCCTAAAAATTCGGATTGACGTAGCATTAGGGCAGCTTCAGATGCCGTTAAATCTCCCGATGAAGATTGAATAATTAAACTTGTACTACTACTACCCTGTCTACGTGTACTTTGAGATCCTTTGAAATCAGCATTTTCGACCGGATGTCCATGGCAATATAAATAGATATTAAATCCGTCATCAACCCCAATCGGATCACAACTCCCCCATCTCCCCAGCCACGGCAAATAATACCTCGCCGTATGATACGCCAGCCCACTCTCCTCATCCCGCTCCATCCCCGTATAGCGGTAGCATTTAGCGGCGGCTCGCACGGCGGCATTTCGCGCAGCAAAAGCCGCCGTGCCGTAGGGGTGGTACTCCTCGTAAGAGATAATCCGCCCATCCGCGTCGCATTCCAGGCCTACACTGCCTAAGTGGTTGCTGTATTGAAAGCGGTACAACAAACCCTCCTCTTGCTGTGGGGAAGCCAGTCGCACATCTTCCACAATCAACACGCGTTGGTCATCGGCAAAGAGGTGGTGGGTTTCAGTTTCTTCTCGCAGTTCGCCATTCACATAGCGGCGGTACAACTCGTAGCCGCCGAGGTAAATCCGCTCCCAGTATTCGCCGCGGTTGCGCACAATGCGCTTGCGGCTGCGCTGTTTTTGGGCATCGTATTGGTAAAATGCCCTGCCCCCGCCCTCCAGGTCGAGGGTGTGGATCATATCGCGGTAGTCCCAGCGGTTATCGGTGCTCGGGTCGGATACCCTCGCAAGCGCAAAGTTGAGCATGGAGCCGTGGGTGTCGTAGCGGTAGGTTACGGCGTTTAGCGTATCCGTGCCCAGCCAGGTGCGGGCGAGGCGGTTGTTGTGCCTTTCGGTATCGTAATGCCGCGTCCAGGCGCCGCCGTCAGCGATGTGCTGCATGGTGAGGAAATTGCCCGCCGGGTCGTATTCGTAGCGCTGGGTGTAGTTGCGCAGGGCGCGGTCGTCGCTGCCGAAGTTGTGCGGGGGCATGTCTTCCACCGGGCCATAGCCCTGGGGGGCTCCGGTGGCGTGGTGGTTTTCGCGCCCGCTCGCGGCGATCAGGCGGTAGAGGGCGTCGTATTCGTATTGGCTGCGGGGTTCTACCCGCTGGTTGCGGAAGAAGATGGGTTCGTAGGCTTCGTCATAGATTTCTGTAATATTGCCGGAAGGGTCATAGGTATAGTGCAATTGCTGCAATACCTGATTATCGCTCAAATGGGAGTGATGCCCGGGAAAAGGGGGCTCATAATTGTGTCGCGTTGTTCGCAACTGACGTAGGCGGAAGGTGTTTGGGTCGTAGTGATAGCGGGTGGTGCTCAGCATATTGCCGTCTTCGTCTCCGTATTGAATACGGGTACGCTGCCCTTTGGCATTGTATTCGATGCGCCGGATGGCCTGGGTCACCCGCCCGCGCACGCTGAGCGTTTCGCTTTCCAGCACGCCCCGGCGGTTGTAGGCGGGGGTATAAATGGCGGGGTCGCGCCCGGAAAGATGCCAGTTTTGAAGCTGTACCATGCGCCCCAGGGCATCGTATTGGGTATTTTGGGTGAACACATCTAAAGACAAAGTGCTCGCACCGGCGCCTGCCGACCAGTCCGTCATAGGCGCATCGTGCGCGCGTGTCAATTGCCGTCGCGCAGTGAGCAGTTGGCCTTTAAAGTCGTAGCGCACATGGGTTAATAAGCCGGACGGGTCGTAATGGCGATAGACTTGTCCGCGCAGGTTGCGACTGCGTGCGTCCCATTCCGTTTCTCCGTAAACGAAGCGTTCGGTGATCTGCCACGAATCGTCATTGATCCGCAGGCGCTGCTCCAGGGGCCGACGCAAAGCATCGTAGCGGGTGTAGAAAAGGCGGTCTTCGGACGAAAGTATTCCGTCCTCATCCGCGCGTTCGTTTTCGTCCCAGACATACATCGGCTGTCCGGTCGCATCGGGCAACATCCAGCGGTCGCCGCCGTCCATGCTGTGCTGGAAGAGCAGGTTGCCGGCGATGTCGTAGGCGGGCGCGTAGTTGCTTGCGGCGTTCATGTTTCGGAAATCTGCCGGGTCGCCCACCCGCGCATACACCATCACGTAATTGCCCCGCGCATCCTGAATCCAGAGGGGTTTGCCCTCCGCGTCGAGTTTGGTGTAGGTCAGGTATTTTTCCTCAACGGTTACGCCACCCCGCTCCCAGCGGTTGTGGGCGATGGCTACCACTTCCCGGCCCAAGCTGTCTAAGTGGGTCACGGCGGGGGTGTCGGCATGGATAGCAGCTAAGCGGGCGGCGCGTTGTTCTTCCGGCGTACCTCCATTGTAACGGTCGTACCAGGCATTGCCCACCTCCAATACGGTGTCGTTGGCATCCCAGGCCGCCATGAACCAGGGCGAAAATTCCACCCGGCTGTAGGTTCCGTCGGGCATTTCGGTGCGCAGGGTGCGCCCTGCGGCATCGTAGTAGATGATCGGGGTTACGCCTGCGGTATCAGGCTCCGCGTAGCGGTGGTGATCGCTGAAATACGGCTCGTATTGTTTGACCGGCTTGCCTTTGTTGTTGAGGATGGTTTTGCCGTTGGTGATCCAGCGTAGGGGGCCGCCGGGTGTTTCCGCTTCGGCCTGGGCTTTGGCGGCAATCACCTGCCCGCTGCCGTCGCTGTATTCGAAGGCGATCTGAATGGGGCTGCTTTCGCCCGGGGCCAACTGCGCCACATGCCTTTCCCGCAAAATGCCCGCCGCGCAGGCGGGGTGTTGGGCGTATTGAATGCTGCCGTCGGGTGCAAGGGTTTCACCCAGATAATATACATGGCGGGCGGTGGCATCGCCCAGCAGGTCGGAGGCTCCGATTTCGTTGTATTCGCCTGTAAAAAAGGCGATTAGCGCGTTAGTGTCGGGGTGACTCAAAGTCACCCCGACACGATCACCCTCTGTTCCTTTTCCCTTCACAGCCATCGCCGCCGGGATGCCCAGGATGTCAAAGGCCACTTCCGACAGGTTATCGTTCATGTCCCGCATCTCCAGCGGCCCCAGTACGCGGTAGTCGAAGCGCAGCACCGAAACGGTATTGCCCAACGGGTCTTCGCTGCGCTCCATAAACAAGTCGTATGGGTCAAAAGTCAGGGTCGTCACCGCGCCGAAGGGGTCGGTGTAGCGTTCGGGCAGGTAAAAATGCGCCGCGGCATCGGACTGGAAACCTGCAATGCCGGAGCGTATCCACCAAAGACCGGGTTCTTCGTCGAAGCGGTGGTAGCCGCCTTCGCGCAGCACGCGGGCGCGCATGGCTTCGGGCGTTTCGCCGGTTTCTTGCAGCGTCGACAGTTTATCGCCTAAGACGGCTTGCAACAGGTCTTCGGTCAGCGCCAGTTTGTAGGTTTCGTAGGGCAGGCCGAGGCCATTGAGTTCGCCAAAAGGCAAGGGGCTGGTCAGGGTTTCAGCAAAATACAGCATCCGCACCCGCTCCACCAGGCGTTTTTGTATATCAGCAGTGGGCAACTGATGGTAAGGAATTTCTGTAACAGCCGCCGTGGAGATACGGGCGGCCCGCAGTTCCTCCAGGCTGAAGTAGCGGCCATGCTGCGGCTGCAAGCCCGTCAGTTCAGAGGTTCTTACTTCGCAGGGCTGCCGCAGGCGGTAGTCTGTCGGGGCAAGCACATCATGGGTGAATTGGTTTTCTGTGTAAGCAAGGTGCCGCTCCCTTTGTACCGATTGAATCAAGGCTGCGGCATGAGGGGGCAGCAAAGGGTCCGGGAAGTTTCCATCTGACCAACGCGGGTAGGCAATCGCTACGGATTCCAATACATTGCCCAACTCATCGATACGCAGGTTTAGGGTATGTGCGATGCGCGGGTCGGGGCGCAATTCCGGCTGCCGCAAATCCAATTCGTAGTGGTAGGTAATGGCCTCGCTTTGCGTTACTAAAAATACGGCATGAGGGTTAGGCCCTTTGGGTTGCAGCCGCCGGATATGGCAGTTGTGAAAAGCAGCGGCATACAGGCGCACCCGTTCGTCGGTCACATGGCTTTCGTCGTCGGTCCGGCGTTCGTCGGCTACCCGGAGTTCGTAGGTTTCCGTGCGCAGGGCCATGCCCTTGCAGGCGCGCAGGGCTTCGCGGTATTCTACGGCAGTCAGCCCCAGGGCATCTAAGTCGGGCTCCGGCAGTTCGTTTTCATAAAAATCGCCGCCGGTGGGCCGGAAGTACTCCCGCTCAAACTGGTTCAGGATGCGCTCGCGGCTCAGGAAAGCGCCGGTGTGGTACCAGGTGATGGTTTTGACCGGCGGCTGGTACAGGGTTTGGTCGTTGGTAATGTAGGGGCTGTTGCTATTTCCGGCAGCAAATTCGCCGAAATCCTCCACGTCGGTCTGTTCCACCCGCCCGAAGCCGCGAAACTCGCGCTCGGCGTGGTCGTAATAGCCGTGGTGGTAACTGTAGGCATTGGTAAAACGGGTATTGCGCCACTTGTCTTCGACGCTGCTGCTTATCACCACCTGCACGGGAAAGGGCAGTTTGGTGATCCAGGGCTTGCCGGCGGCCTTGTCTTGCAGGTAAAACCAGGTGGCCGAGCGGTATTCCATCCGGACGGTTTTGCCCATGTTGTTGTGATAGGCCGTCATAATATGCGGTTTGTGCCCGCCCATCAGGTCAATGTAACGCAGGGGGGCGTGGGCCTCGCCGGGCAGTTCGGACGACCAGACCAAACAGCCCGTGCCTTGGCCCAGCAAATCCGTCACGGTGATTTGCCGGGGCTGGGCGGTAGGCCCAAACGGCTCAATTTCCTCCGCCTGCCCCCAACGGTTGCCGCTCAAATTCAGCCAGGCGCGGCATTTATCCTGTCCCAAATAAATCAGATCCGTCGCGCCCGTGCCGCTGATGTCGGCCAATTGCAGGTAGGCGGGGTTGAAATGATCCTGCGCGTCGAACCAGGGGGCATTGCCCATGGTCACCTTGCGGCCAAAACGCCCGTAGCCGAGATTGGGCCAATAGCAGACCTCCCCGTTGCGGATGCGCACGATGTCGGTGAGGCCGTCGCCGCTCATATCGGCGAGGAAAATGCGCTGTTCGGGGTCGGAAAAGACGATGGCCGGGCCGAGTTCTTCGTCGTAGGGTTTAAACGTCCGTTCGTCGGGTTCGTAGCCTGCGCGGCCTTTGTTCGGCCACCAGCGGAAGGCGTTTTCTTCGGTCAGTAGAATTTCCGGCCTGCCGTCGCCATTGAGGTCGAGCAGGCGGACGTTGGGATCGCGCAGATTTACCTGGGCGATGTTTTCAAACCTGCGGAAAGGCTCCCAGTTGTTTTCGTCATTTAATTCAAAATACCCCTGAATGCCTTCGCCATTGACCACCAATTGTTTGCCGCCGTCGGCATCCAGGTCCTGCAACTGCAATATGCCGCCCAATCCGGTAAAAGAAGGTTTGGGCGCCACCAGCATTGCGGGCGCAAAAGCGACCTGTCCGTCTCCGTCCGTGTCGCCGAGGTTGTGTTTGTAATGCCAGGCATTGCCCTGCTCGGTCAGGATGCCGCTGATGCCCTCGCCGTAGAGATCGGTAAACTGGTAATTGCCCGCCAGCCCGGCGGGAGCGTGTGCGAGGTCTTCCTGACGCAGGGTTTTAACTTCGTGGCTCCACGCAAGGGGTTGGTATTCAAAAGTGAGAGGCGGCAGAGAGCGCTTGCGGTAGTGCCCATCGGCCGCATCCCACACATAACTTGTCTGGAAAATATGCTCCAAAAACTCCAGTTCCGTTTCGCGTTCGCGGGTTGGATTGTCAGAAAGAAAATACCGAAAATCGATCGAGCGCACCAGCGTGGGCATCCCGCCGTTCAATTCTTCAAAACGATGGAACAATAAAGCGCGGCGCAGCAGCCGTTGGGTTCTGATTTCAAAACCGGCGCGGTAGTCGGAGAAGGGGTCGGGCCGGTGCAGCCATTCGCCGGTTTCTGTGGGCGCAGGGTTTTCAGCATCGTGTTCGCCGTAGTCGAGCACCAATTCAAAAAAGAAGTTTATAGCGCCGCCTGATTGCGGGTCATAAGGCGAAGGCGCATCCCGATAGGGAAAAACGGGCCTTTGATTGCCGTATTTCACGCGTTTGAGGTATCGGTTGGCAAAACGTGGTGTTCCGTCCAGGTTATGGCGATTGGTTTCCCAAATTTCATGGGGTACATGCACCAAATCCTCCGCTTTGTAGTCAAAAACGACCACGCTGCCCTTGTCGTCGAAACTGATTTCCGGCATCCATTGGAAAATGCGGCGCGGATCAGCCGGGTCGGCGATGCGGTGTTCCGGACTGCGGCCAAAAATCGTGGTGATGTTCTCGCGGGTGGTCACGCGCCAGTACATGCCGTATGCAGCGTGCTCGAGGCGTTCGATCCGCGCAAAAAGGCCCTCGATGCGGGGACGGTAGCGGCGCACCCTGTACCCTTCAATCGTTTCTTCGTCAACAACCCAGTTTTCGCTTTCCTGCTTTAAGCATGGAACCAAATCCTCCGCCCCGCCGAGCATAAACGTGTCCTCCTCCGCTCCGCCGTCGAAATAACGCGGCAGACGCTTGTCCGTTTTTCGCTGAATAGACGGCAGATCCAAGCCCCAGCCAATACCCAGGATACTGTTGCCGGCGCCAGAATTGTACCCAATGGAAAGCGCAGGCGTGAAGCCGTTCCGATTGGGTGAGAGCGGCAGGGGCATGGAAAACGAAGCCGTGCCGTTGGATGGATTTACCTGGAATTTTTCGTCAATGCCCTTGATGGCGCCGCCGCCTTTGGGCAAGGAAAGGGAAGGGATGTCGAGGGCCGTCGATTGGGCGGCGCCCGCTTGCGGGACTTCTTTTACGGGAACATCGCTTCTTGGATTATGGGTGTCATTTTTTTGCATTGGTTTTTGTTGTCTTTTTGCTTTTAATGGTTCGTTTAAAATGCCGTGCGCGGTTTAGGCATTGCGGGGTTTACTGCATCGTCCGTTGCGTTTAGGCCCGCTACCTACGAACATGCCCCGGTCTCCGATCAGCAGTCGGAAACCGGGGCATGGCGGTTCAAAAGGCAGTGAGGCGTTTCAAGTGACTTTGTTTTGGTCAGCGAAAGGTAACAACGCTGCCACATCCGGCCAAATAAAATGATTCGGATAATGCGCCATTCGGCGCATTTTATTTTATTCGGCCTGGAGGCCGCAATTTACCGGAATCAATTCTTCTATTCCGGGTACTTTTATCCGCCTGAATTCACCCGTCGACATCTCCTCCAGCCGCGTGATCAACCCTTATCAGCCTTTTGAGACAAACACATTGAATCGGGCTTAAAACCGGGGCGGCGAACCTGTGCGCCGGGCGAAATTCCTGTGCACCGCTATTGGGATCCGGATACCTGAATTTTGTTACAGGTATCCGGACCATGCGGTAATTAACTGCCGTACGCCGGGTCGATGATGGCTTTTACTTCCGCAACAGTATCGACGGGGAAGTTGCCCAAGCGGGCGTGTTCACGCACTTCCGCTTCACTTTCGGCGACGTGGATACAATAGATCTTATCGGCAGTAACGAAGGATTGGATCCAGTGATAGGATTTTTCCAGGGTATTTACGGCCTCGCAGGAAGTTTCGGTGATCGCTTTAAGTTCCTCCTCGCTCAGGTTTCCGGCATTCGGAAGAGTCCTTTCAACAACAAATTTTTTCATGGTAAAAATTTTGACAGTGAATTTATGCCGCAAAGTTGCGGGCGCTATCCACTTCGGGGGATGAGTAAGATTCCCTAATTTAGCCGGTAAGGTTCCTTATTTTATAACGTTTAGCGACAGGGCTTTTGAAACGGCCTTGGCCCTGGAGTTCACCTCCAGTTTGAAAAGTATGGATGAAATGTGGTTATCGACCGTTTTGGCCGAGATAAACAGGCGGGAGGCAATTTCCTTGTTTTGTAAGTTTTCTTTCAGGAATTGAAGCACGGCCAGTTCGCGTTCCGTTAAGAACGCCGTGTTCGACCGGGTGCTTTTGCGCATGCCGCGCGGTACGCTTTTAATGCCGGAGGCCCGCATTTGCCTTTTCATTTTTTCATGCACCGCCGCCGCCCCGATCTCGTCCACAATATTTATGGCCTTTCTTTGGTCTGCTTCAGAGCCTTCAAATAAAAACAGCGCCTGCTCATAGGCACAACCCAGTTTTTCCCACAGGGCCGCGGCCTTGGCGGTGCTTGCCGCGTTGCTGATTTGATAAGCCTCATATACGGCTTTCAGTTCGGCCTTTTGTTTTCTGGCTTTCCACAGCCAGAATGCATAACGGCTGTAGTCGTAGATGTTTCCGCGTTCCTCGCCGAGGCGCAGCGCCTGGTCCAGTTCTTCCGGCCGCAGGTATTGTTGTCCGCTTAACCATTCATACTCCAGGATGGCCGACAATACCGGCATGATCCGTTGAGGCTCCATGGTTTCAGCGGCCTTTTCTTTCGCTTCGGCCAACAGCGGAAGTACCCCCGCGTCGCCCCTCCTCATGCGTATGGTCGCTACCACCACCAGCACGGTGATCTTCACGATAGGCGATTGACCCTCCTGTTCCAGCAGATTTTCGGCTAAATGCATTGCATCGGCCCAATGCCCCGTTTCGAGTTTAAGCCTGGCCAGCCCGGAGAATATATAGGTGCTCCAGGAATTCATATCGAGCGCTTCACAATACCGGATACCCGCTTCGGCGTACTGCTCTGCCTGTTCATAATCTTTAATGATCATGGAACCGTAGAAGAGGTTGGTGTACGCCCGGGCGACATGTTCATGACCGGCGTTTTTTAGAGCCAGATCCAGGCTTTGTTCCAGCAGCGCAATGCCCTTTTCCTTGTCAAGCAACGAAGTCAGATGGACATTGCCCACATTGTTCAAAGCGTGCGATAATATTTCTTCATCCCCTAATTTCCGGGCCATGGCAATGGCCCGTTCGCCGAACAGAATACAGGCTTCCGGTTGTTCGGACAGCATTTTCAACTGCGACATATTGCTGTATGCCAGGGCTTTTACTCTGGATACCGGCTGACTTTCCAGGATCTCGATTGCCTGCGCGCCATAACTTTCGGCCTTTTTCCGGTTGCCGGCAAACCACCAAAGTCTGGACAGAAACCGGAGGCTGTTGCCGACCTTTTCCGTATCCTGTTTTTGCTTCCACAATTCCAGTGATTTGCCCGTATAAGCAATGGCCTCGTTGATTTGGTAGGTGAGGTAGCATTCGTAGGCATACGATTCATAGAGTTGGATCAGCGTATCGGTATCGCTACCCGGGTCATACTCTATGGCCGATTGGTACAGCCGCGCGGCTTCGGCGTGAGCGCCCGCCGACACGGCTCTGGCGGCAGCAAGTGGCGCGTATCGGGCCACCAGGGTATAGTCATTGGCATTTTTGGCGTGGTGAACGATGCGTTCTATTTCTCCCTTCTTTTCAAAGTAGGGTAAGAACGTCTCCAGGATGTTTTTATGGATATTTATCTTGTCTATCGGGGAAATCAACGATTCTATTGCTTTCCGGAAGAGTTCGTGTTTAAAACCAATGGTGCCGTTTTCAATGATCAGCAGCCGGTTGTCCAGGCAAAGCGCTAATTCGTCCGCATAGGCCGGCGCTACATGATGCAGGCATTCCAGTTCAAGCGCACTCGGCATGACCGCCAGCATGTCCCAAACCATTTTTGACCGTTCGTCGCAGTTGTTGTAGGCGAACAGGATAGAGTCGAGAATGCTCTCCGGTATCTCCGTATGATACTCCGCCAGCAGTTCGTTTACATAAAACGGGTTCCCTCCGGAGATGCTGTAAATAGCGGAGCCGTCATAGCCTTTCCGTGCCGCCAGCATATCCACCGCCTGTCTGGAAAGAGGCGGCAATTGCATTTTGGTATAGGAGCCGGGGATCAACTGGCCGAGTACGTTGCGCAGGGGATGCCGGGCACCGACTTCATTGCCGCGGTAAGTGAGGATAAAGAGGCAGCGCAGGGGGGTGATACGCCGGGCTAAAAATTTAATAAAATCAAGGGTGGCTTCGTCTGCCCAGTGAATGTCTTCGAATACAATGACCGTCTTGCCCTCCAGGCGGCATAGTTCCCGGAAAAAATTGACAAACAATACCGTGCGCTCCTCGATGGAATGGTTGCCGGGTAAGGGGCCGTTGTTGAACTGCCCCATGACGTCG
>WBZQ01000136.1_pt2 | contig 21247 bp, 13 predicted proteins | sample 5204251 | NCBI WGS metagenome assembly WBZQ01 (sample SAMN12412402, study PRJNA552823) | activated sludge metagenome | isolation source: activated sludge from nitrification reactor of wastewater treatment plant... | place: USA: Virginia | collected 2017-09
CTCGAGGATCAGCGAACCGCGCACCGAGACACGGCGACACTGGTGGTCGTCATCGACGACGGGCGACGGTGCCGTGGCCGGCGCGGCCGCACCCGGGGGTGCAACCGGCGCATCCGATCCACAGGTCCTGAGCCGCGTACAACTCGGCCCGCTCGACGTCACCACCCTGACGGGCGGTGATCTCACCGGATTGCAGAAGTGGTTGTCCGGCAACGGCTACCAGCTCAAACCGGCCGTGAGCGCGGCGCTGGCGCCGTACGTGTCCGAGCGGTGGTCGTTCGTCGCGATCAAACTCACCTCACGCGCCGCGCTCTCAGGTCCGCTCGACCCGATCCGGATGGTCTTCAACTCCGGAAAACTCGTCTACCCGATGCGGATGTCGGTAGCGGCCACCGGGCCCCAGCTGGTCGACCTGTACGTCATCGCCGATCATCGTCAGCTGCGATCCGATGCCGACGTCCCAGAGCAACCGGGTGCGCACCGTCTACGCCGGACGCCTCGACGACGGCCGTTACTTGACCACCGTGCAGACGACCATCGCCGTTCCGCAAAGCATTTCGTCCGACTTCGCCTTCGCCGACGCCCCCGACGACTCCCCCTATCAGCAGGTCATCTACCGGGACTCCGATGTGAAGATCCTCGGCGTCATGGCGGGGCCGTTCCTGGTGGTCGTCGGCATGATCGCCCTGGTGATCGCTTGTGCCGGAGCTGTCGTCGCGATCCGTCGACGAACCTGATCTCCTGGACTTTCCGAGCAACGCGGCGTGTCGCCGGTAACTCGCCGCGCGGGAACGATCAGTCGAACAACTTGGCGGAATCCTCTCGATTTCGCTCACCTGTTCTAGTACTCTGATGGTTATCAGGTCGATCTGGCCGGGAGGGGTTGCCCGGCCACATCGCATACACCACACAGCAATCGCGACCGGGGGGACGACGAGTGACCGAACCGCATTCCACTGCACCCGCCGGCGATTCGCGCGGCGATGATCATTGGAAGACACTGAGCCGCAGCATGGGCGACGCCTTGGGTTCGGTCGAGGATCGCGACGAATCTGGTGCGGTACGCGAATCCGGTCCCGCTCGGGTTGAGCAATTGATGACGGCGTTGAGCTCGGTACGGGCGGTCGAATCGTTCACGGCCTGGGCCCAGTACGAGGTCATCGCAGCACTGCACGCAGAACTTGTGACGACGCAACCCGCCGACCATCGCCTACTGGATGCACACGCGCAGCTCGGCGCGCGTATCGCTATGACCGGCGCACTCACCCAGACCATGGGTGAACGACTCGTCGACGAAGCCGTCGCCTTGCGCGACCGGATCCCCCGCGTCGCTCTCTGCCTCCGTGACGGCTTGATCACCAAAACCCATGTCACCACCGTGGTCTCACGTACTGATCTGGTCGACGGGACCGAGCATGCCGAAGCAGTCGACACCGAGATCGCGGCGACGCTACGCCGCCGGCCGGGCGCGTGGAGCCGCGGCCGCCTGCGCGATATGTGCGACCGCATCGTGTTTCGCCGCGACCCCGACAGCGTCCGTCGTCGGCGTCAACAGGCTCACGAGGACCGGGGCGTGTGGCTCGACACCGACCGCGAACACGGCATGGCGGCCCTCGGTGCCTCCATGTCCGCCGAAAACGCCCGCATCGCATTCGAATCGGTCAAGGCTCTCGCCGACTGTGCCTGCAAGGCCGACCCACGCCGGGTGGCGGCACGACGTAGTGATGCCTTGTTCGCCCTGCTCACCGGGCAGCGGTTCGCCTGCGAATGCGGGTCGGCCGACTGCCCCGCGGTCGTCCCGGATGCCCGGGTGCTCCCGGACTTGCAGGCACGCATAGTCATTCACGTCGTGTGCGACGAATCCACGCTCGACGGCACCGCTGACAACCCCGGTTTCATGGATGGCTACGGCGTCATCGGCGCCGACCATGCCCGAGAGATCGCCGCCCAATCCCACACGCGGGTTCGGCCCCTGGTATCCACCGCGAGGGAGTCGGTGAGCGGAGACTCGACCGACCCCCAACGCACGGATCGTCGCCAGTTCACACCGCGAGCCGCGGCCGGCGGCGCATCGATCGGAACGACTCCCGAGGTCGTCCGTGCCGATAGTGCCGGCTCGCCGGATTTCGAGGCTCGCCGCCTGCGCGCCTCGCAATTCAATCAGCAGATGCACGCACCGAGTGAGATTCCGGAACCGCAATTGACCAGGCCCGGTACCCCGCAACCCGACGAATCCAGCGACCCTCGGCTGCCGTCTCATCTGCCGTCGGACCCGTACCGTCCATCACGGGCGCTCGATGCATTCGTCCGGATCCGCGATGGCTATTGCACCGTACCGGGATGCGAAACGCCCGCCTGGTCGGTCGATCTCGATCACGTCACCGAATACGACCATCAGAATCCAGACCGAGGTGGCAGGACTGACCCATTGGGGCTCAACGGCAAATGCCGCTTCCACCACCTCCTCAAGTCATTCTCGAACTGGGTGGACGACCAATATCTCGACGCCGACGGCCGCATCGTCTCAGTCTGGTACACGCCCGAGGGGATCCGGATCGACGGGCCACCCGAAGACAACACCGCACTTTTCCCTGGGCTGAAGCGTGTCCGTTTCACGCCGCCCGCCACTCGCGCGCCGCAGCGCGTCATCGACCAACCGATGCGCGATCGCACGCGCACCGCGGCCACACACGCTCGCCGCCGCCACGAACGCGAACTCAACCGCACCGACCGCGCCATCGGCCCGGGATACCGCCGCGCCCACCACACAGTCGATTTCACCGACCACGGACCACCGCCCTTCTAGGGCGCCTAGCCACCGTTGAAAAGTCGACGCCCGCCACGAAATCCTCGCGCTGCGGAGCGGTCCGGGCGGCCATACACTTTCGTGCACCCGGGTCGGGAACCCACGAGAGAGACTGCGGAGGCGGCCATGACGCTCCCCGAACATGAACACCATCTCGCCGGTGGCGTCGACAGCCACGACGAATCATCGGACTACCTCAAGAAACGCCAGCTCAAGAGTGGTAGCGCCGGCTGGTTGCTGCTCGCCGGTCTCGGCGTCAGCTATGTGATCTCCGGCGACTACTCCGGCTGGAACTTCGGTCTCGCCGAAGGCGGATTCGGCGGTCTGGCGATCGCCGCCATCGTCATCGCCGCCATGTATCTCGCCCTCGTGCTCGGCATGGCCGAACTCTCGTCGTCACTGCCCGCCGCCGGCGGCGGGTACACCTTCGCCCGGCGCGCCCTCGGCCCCTGGGGTGGATTCGCCACCGGCACGGCCATTCTCATCGAGTACTCGATCGCCCCGGCAGCTATCGCCACGTTCATCGGCGCCTACGTCGAATCACTCGACCTGTTCGGGATCACCGACGGCTGGTGGGTGTATCTGGTGGCGTATGCATTCTTCATCGGCATCCACCTCGGTGGTGTGGGTGAGGCGCTCAAGGTGATGTTTGTGATCACCGCCATCGCCCTGGTGGGTCTGGTGATCTTCGCGATCGCCGCCCTCACCCATTTCGACGCCGGAAACCTCACCAACATAGACCCCGGCGACGCCGCCGGCGCCTCGGATTTCCTGCCGTCCGGCTACATGGGCATCTGGTCGGCGATCCCGTTCGCGATCTGGTTCTTCCTCGCTGTCGAAGGTGTGCCGCTGGCCGCCGAGGAGACGGCGAACCCGGAGAAGAACGTGCCGCGGGGCATCATTGCCGCCATCTCGGTGCTGCTGATCTCCTGCGTCACCGTGCTCATCCTGACCACGGCAGCCGGTGGGGCATCGGAGATGTCCGAATCGGGCAACCCGCTGGTGGAGGCGCTCGGCGACGGAACCGCGGCCAAGATCGTCAACTACATCGGTCTCGCCGGTCTCATCGCGAGCTTCTTCTCCATCATCTACGCCTACTCGCGGCAGTTGTTCGCGCTGTCCCGCGCCGGCTATCTGCCGCCCGTGCTGTCGGTCACCAACAGCCGCAAAGCTCCCACGCTGGCGCTGATCGTGCCCGGCATCATCGGGTTCGTGCTGTCGCTGACCGGCCAGGGTGCCCTGCTGCTGAACATGGCCGTGTTCGGCGCCGCCCTGAGTTACGTTCTGATGATGGTGAGCCACATCGTGCTCCGCATCCGCGAACCGGAGATGCCCCGCCCGTACCGCACCCCCGGCGGCGTCGTCACCACCGGATTCGCGCTGGTCGTCGCCGTCATCGCGGTCATCGCCACCTTCCTCGTCGACGTCAAGGCGGCCAGTTGGTGTCTGGTGGTGTTCGCGGCGTTCATGCTGTACTTCGGGCTGTACTCGCGGCACCGGCTCGTCGCCAACTCCCCCGACGAGGAGTTCGCCGCGCTGGCAGAGGCAGAGGAAGACGTGCGGTGAGGTTCACGCAGACCATCTCAGGAACCACCTATGAGTTCGACGGGCTCGTCGAACTCATGGCCAAGGCCACGCCGCTGCGGTCCGGGGATCAGCTCGCCGGCTGCGCCGCCACCTCCGACGCCGAACGGGCTGCCGCCGCATGGCAATTGGCGGACGTGCCGCTGACAACGTTCCTCGCGGAACTGGTGGTGCCGTACGAAACCGACGAGGTGACGCGGCTGATCATCGACACCCACGACCGCGAGGCATTCGCACCCGTCTCACATCTGACGGTCGGCGGTTTCCGCGACTGGCTGCTGGAAACGGCCACGCTCGATGACGCAGCTTCCCGGTACAGCGCCGTCGCCCCCGGCCTGACACCCGAAATGGTCGCGGCGACAAGCAAACTCATGCGCAATCAGGATCTGATCCTGGTGGCGTCGGCGGCGCGGGTGCGTTCGGCGTTCCGCACCACGATCGGTCTCCCCGGCCGGATCGCGACCCGGCTACAGCCCAACCATCCCACCGACGATCCGCGCGGTATCGCCGCCGCCACCCTCGACGGACTCCTGATGGGTTGCGGCGACGCCGTGATCGGTATCAACCCGGCCACCGATTCACCGCATGCCACAGCCGATCTGCTGCATCTGCTCGACGACATCCGGCAACGCTTCTCGATCCCGATGCAGTCGTGTGTCCTCTCCCACGTCACCACCACCGTCGACCTCATCTCCCGCGGTGTGCCGGTGGATCTGGTGTTCCAGTCGATCGCCGGCACCGAACCGGCCAACAGCAGTTTCGGGGTGACCGTGCCGATGCTGCTGGAGGCCAACGAGGCCGGGCGATCGCTGAAACGCGGCACCGTCGGCGACAACGTGATGTACCTGGAGACCGGTCAGGGGTCGGCGCTGTCGGCGGGCGCGCACCTGGGCACCGGGGGCAAACCCGTCGACCAGCAGACCCTGGAAACCCGCGCCTACGGACTCGCCCGGGCGCTGGAACCGTTGCTGATCAACACGGTCGTCGGGTTCATTGGTCCCGAGTACCTCTACGACGGCAAGCAGATCATCCGCGCGGGTTTGGAGGATCACTTCTGCGGCAAACTGCTCGGCCTGCCGATGGGCGTGGACGTCTGCTACACCAACCACGCCGAAGCCGATCAGGACGACATGGACACCCTGCTCACCCTGCTCGGGGTGGCCGGGGCGGCGTTCGTGATCGCCGTGCCGGGCGCCGACGACGTGATGCTCGGCTATCAGAGCCTGTCCTTCCACGACGCGCTGTACGTGCGTCAGGCACTCAGCCTGCGGCCCGCGCCGGAGTTCGAGGAGTGGCTTGCAGGTCTGGGCATGGCCGATGCCGACGGGCGCATTCTGCCGGTCGACCCGGCGACCTCGCCCCTGCTCGCACTGACGGCGGCGCCATGAGCGCGCAGGGCGGGAACAGCCCCGCACACGACGTGTGGGCTGACCTGCGGCTGACCACCCAAGCCCGGATCGGGCTCGGCCGCGCCGGCAATTCACTGCCCACCACCCGGGTGCTCGAGTTCGCGGCCGCACACGCCGCCGCCCGCGACGCCGTCCACGATCCGCTCGACGCGGATGCGTTCGCCGCGACGCTGACCGACCTCGGGCTGGGTGAACCACTGCGGGTGGCCAGCCAGGCCCGCTCCCGCGGCGAATACCTGCGCCGCCCCGACCTGGGCCGGCAGCCCGCGGCGGGCACCGAACTGCCCGAGGCCGCCACCGACATAGGCATCGTCCTGGCCGACGGGCTGTCGCCGCGGGCGCTCGTCGATCACGCCCACGGGATGGTGAAGGCACTGGTCGAAGCGTTCGACGGCCGGTACACCATCGCGCCGCCCGTCATCGCCACACAGGCGCGGGTGGCCCTCGGCGATCACATCGGAGCCGCTCTCGGCGTGACGACGATGATCGTGATCATCGGTGAGCGTCCCGGCCTGTCCGTCGCCGACAGCCTCGGCATCTACCTGACGCACCGGCCGCAGGTGGGCCGCACCGACGCCGACCGCAACTGCATCTCCAACATCCACCCGCCGGACGGACTCGGCTACGCGGCGGCGGCGGGTGTCACCGCCGCCCTGGTCGCCGGAGCACGATCCCTGGGCCGCTCCGGCGTGGACCTCAAGGACACCTCGCGACAGGAATTGGACACCGCGGCCGTGGTCAGCCTGGAACCCGCGCAGGAATGAGGCGGGCGAGGAGAGGTGCGCGCACAGTACCGGATCTCGACGGCCCGCGAAGACAGACAGAAACTTAGGTAAGACTTGGCTTGCTGGCGGACTCGGACATCGGGCTCTATTCTCGGTGCAACAACGCGGTGAAAGCCCAGCACAGAGCCTTCAACGCACTATGACCCAAAGACTTTTCTCTGCAGCCCGCCGATGCCGTCGACGTCGTGAACACGATGTCGACGGCATCGGTCGTTTCACGGCCCCTGCGACGCTCCCGGTCCCGAACACCCCATAGCGGGCGGATGTCTGTTGACGCGGGTTAAGATTCCCGCCAACTACCGACCTCATAGATAGGGAACGCGTGGAATACAGCATCGACTGGGGGAACGAGCTGCTGACGTCGATCCGGTGGATCTTGACGATGTTCGGCTACTCGATGGTCGGCCTTCTGTTGGCAGGTTTTGTGTTGTCGCGGGTGACCCTCTGGGGCCGCCAGTATTGGCGGGCCGCCGGCGGATTCTTCACCGACCGCGACACCCGGGTGGGCGCTTGGGTGCTGGTGGTGGTGCTGATGCTGCTCATGCTCATCGGTGTGCGACTTACCGTCGTGCTGTCCTACCAGGGCCGCGATATGTTCAACGCGCTACAGGGCGCGGCCGAGGCGATGTCCAACAAGGACGGGGCAACCCTCGACAAGGCCGAGGAGATGTTCTGGAACTCGCTGTGGCTGTTCGGCCTGCTGGCCACCATCCACGTGGTCCGCACGCTCATCGAACTGTATCTGGGCAGCATGTTCGAGATCAGGCTGCGCGCGTTCATGGTCGAACGGGTCACCGGCGACTGGCTGTCCGGGCTCGCGTTCTACCGCAACCGATTCGTGCACACCGGCATCGAAGGCAAAGACGCCAGGATCCAGCCCGGCGTCGACAACCCCGACCAGCGCATCGAGATCGACATCGCCAACGTGGCGTCGTCGAGCCGTCAGCTGGTGTTCGGTTACGGCGGATCGTCGACCAACGGCGTGATCCCGGCGATCATCACCATCTGTTCGTTCACCCTGATCCTGTGGGACCTGTCCGGGCCGATGGACATCTTCGGCACCGAGGTGCCCCGCGCCATGGTGTGGCTGGTGTACCTGTTCGTGCTGGTGTCGACGGTGGTCGCATTCTGGCTCGGCCACCCGTTGATCAAGTTGTACTTCCTGCGTGAGCGTCTCGCCGCCAACTTCCGTTACTCACTGGTCCGGCTGCGTGACGGTGCCGAGAAGGTCGCGCTGTACCGCGGCGCCGACACCGAGCAGCGCGGACTGCTGGACCGGTTCGGAGCCATCGTCGTCAACTTCTGGCAGGTCGTGTTCCGCTCCCTGAAGTTCAACGGCTGGAACTTCGTCGTGGGCCAGGCGTCGGCGGTCTTCGCCTACATCATTCAGGCACCGCGGTTCTTCGCCAGCGAGATCGGTCTCGGCGAGATGACGCAGACGGCGTCGGCGTTCGGAAACGTGCACGACTCACTGTCGTTCTTCCGTGAGTCCTACGACGCGTTCGCCGATCTGCGCGCGTCCCTCTACCGGCTCGACGGCCTCGAACAGGCCAACCACGATTCGCGGGAACTCCCCCAGATCGTCACCATCGAACAGGAACACGGCGTCACCCTGAACAAGGTCACCGCGTCCACCCCCGACGGCGTGGAACTGGTCCGCGACCTGACCCTGTCGCTGCATCCCGGCGACGCGCTCGTGATCAAGGGACGTTCCGGTTCGGGCAAGACGACCCTGCTGCGCGGCCTGGCCGGGCTGTGGCCGTTCGTCGAGGGCGAGTTCGCCCGCCCCGGCGCATCAACCCTGTTCCTGTCGCAGATCCCGTACATCCCGCTGTCCGATCTGCGCACCGCCGTCAGCTACCCGGCACCGCCGGAAACGGTGGGTGACGACGCGATCCGCGCCGCGCTCGAACGGGTCTTTCTGGCACATCTGGTCGGCAGGCTCGACGAGGAGGCCGATTGGGCGGCGGTCCTGTCCCCCGGTGAGCAGCAGCGCGTCGCGTTCGCCCGCATCCTGCTGAACCGGCCCGACGTCGCATTCCTCGACGAGGCGACCTCGGCGATCGACGAGGGCCTGGAGTTCGAGTTGTACGCGCTGATCCGGCGTGAGCTGCCCGACACCGTGCTGGTGTCGGTGAGCCACCGCAGCACCACCGACCAGCACCACACCCAGCTGCTGGAACTGACCGGCGGCGGTGCGTGGGCGCTGCGTCCGCTCGACCCGCCGCCGACGATGGCCGGCGCCGGAAAGCACTCGCTGTAGCCATTCGGACAAATCGGAAATGGGAGCCGCCTGGGTGGGCGGCTCCCATTTTTCTGCGTCTTGTTTGCCGCACGCTCACGCGCTGCCGGCCCTAAGGTGAGGACTCGTAACAAAGCAGTGCCTCACCTACCGGCCGCGACCCGGCCCCGAGAGCCTGAAGGATGGACGCCCATGTCCTCAACCGGAACCACCGGCACGACAACCGTCAAGGAGATGACGCTCCGGGGAATCATTCTCGGCGGTGTGATCACCCTGGTCTTCACAGCGGCCAACGTCTACCTCGGTCTGCGCGTGGGCCTGACCTTCGCCACCGCCATTCCGGCGGCGGTGGTGTCGATGGCCATCCTGCGCTACTTCGCCGACCACTCGGTCATCGAGAACAACATCGTGCAGACCATCGCGTCGGCCGCGGGCACCTTGTCGGCGATCATCTTCGTGATCCCCGGTCTGGTGATGATCGGCTGGTGGTCGGGATTCCCGTACTGGACAACGGTCGCAGTCTGCGCGATCGGCGGCATCCTCGGCGTCATGTACTCGATCCCACTACGGCGGGCCCTGGTCACCGGATCAGACCTGCCGTATCCGGAAGGCGTTGCGGCGGCCGAGGTGCTGAAGGTCGGCGACTCGTCGACCGGCGCCGAGGAGAACAAGGCCGGCCTGCGGGTGATCGTCCTCGGTGCCGTGGCGTCGGCGGTGTATTCGCTGCTCACCAAGCTCAAGGTCATCAGCGACACCGTGTCGGGGACCCTCAAGATCGGCACCGGCGGCACCCTGTTCAACGCGGGAATCCTGATGTCGCTCATCGGTATCGGCCACCTCGTCGGCGTGGCCGTGGGTGTCGCGATGCTGGTGGGCCTGCTCATCTCCTACGCGGTGCTGCTGCCCATCAAGTCGCAGGACAAGGCCGCCCCGGGCGATCTGCTGTCCGACGTCATCGGGTCGGTGTTCAGCCACGAGGTACGGCTCATCGGCGCCGGTGCCATCGCCATCGCCGCCATCTGGACGCTGCTGAAGATCATGGGCCCAATCGTCAGGGGCATCACCTCGGCGATGCAGTCGACCCGCGCCCGACGTGAAGGCACCGCGGTTGACGTCACCGAGCGCGACATCCCGGTGACCATCGTCGGTGGCACCATCCTCGTGCTGCTCATTCCGATCGCGTTCATGCTGTGGGATTTCGCGCACGATACCGTCCTGAACGGCAGCTCCGCCGGAATCATCACGGTGAGCGTCCTTTTCGTCTTCATCATCGGTTTGGCGGTGGCGGCGGTCTGCGGTTACATGGCCGGTCTCATCGGATCGTCCAACAGCCCTATCTCGGGTGTGGGCATCCTGGTGGTGCTGATCGCGGCGATCCTCATCAAGGGAACTTTCGGTGACACCGACGACTCGCACGTGCAGGCACTCGTCGCGTTTACCCTGTTCACCGCCGCCATCGTGTTCGGTGTGGCGACCATCTCCAACGACAACCTGCAGGACCTCAAGACCGGCCAACTCGTCGGCGCCACCCCGTGGAAGCAGCAGGTGGCGTTGGTGATCGGCGTGCTGTTCGGGTCCGCGGTCATCCCCCCGATCCTCGGCCTCATGTACGACGCCTTCGGTTTCGTCGGCGCCCCCGGCGAAACGAAGGATTCGCTGGCCGCCCCGCAGGCGGGCCTGCTCAAGGATCTGACCCAGGGAGTCCTCGGCGGCGACCTGGACTGGGGCCTGATCGGTGTCGGCGCCATCATCGGAGCAGTGATCATCGTGATCGACGAAGTGCTCACGCGCACAACGAAGTACCGCCTACCCCCGCTGGCCGTCGGCATGGGCATGTACCTGCCGATGTCGGTGACGCTGATCATCCCGGTCGGCGCGTTCCTCGGCGCGTTCTACAACAAGTGGGCCGAACGCTCCGGCGGCAACGTCGAACACAAGAAGCGGATGGGCACGCTGCTGGCCACCGGCCTTATCGTCGGTGAGGCACTCTTCGGTGTGGTGTTCGCCGGAATCGTCGCCGCCACCAGTGACGACAGCGTGCTGCAGATCGTGGGCGACGGATTCGACAAGTGGGCTCAGACGCTCGGCGTGATCGTCTTCGCCGGCTCACTCGCCTGGCTGTATAACCGCACGCAGCGCATCTCCTCCGCCGGGGTCACCAAGTAGCCACATAGCGCCGGGAGCTCACCGCTCCCGGCGCAGATAGTCGTCGATGAGTCCGAGGACGGTGACCGCCGCAACCGCCTGCCCCGACTGGGCACCGAGCGCATCGGCCATGATCTGCGACCAGGTGGCGTTGAGTGCGGCGATACCTTCCCTCGCAGAGTCCGTCACATCCAGGCTGACCTGACGGGAGTCGGTGGCGTCGCGGTGGCGCTCGACCAGCCCCTTCGCCGTCAGGCCGCGCAGGGCCGTACTGAGGTTGCTGCGCTGCAACCCGGTTGCCTCGGCCGCCGCACTCGGCGAGCATCCGGGGTTGCGGTGCACCCACCGCAGCACCGTCGCCTCGGTGCCGGTGAGTGTCTTCAGACCTGCCCCGGTGACGGAATGCGACTCCAGTTCCCTGGCCACCCGCAGGATCGCGTCGGCCAGTTCGACGAGTACGGGATCGGGTGTATTCGTGTCGGACATCGCCACCTCCGGGACTCTACAAATGTCTGGGACTCACATCAGTCGGGCTTTACACGAGTCCATTAGTTATGGTTTCATAATTATATACCGATAATAGTTAGAGGAACAACCACATGAAACAGGCACCACCCGCGTCGACGACCGATACGCCACACTCCGCTGCCGTCGGCACCGGCACCATGGGCAACAAGCTGCTCGTGATCCTCGCCCTACTGTCCGCGGTCGCCCCGCTCTCGATCGACCTCTACCTGCCCGCATTCCCGGCGATGTCCGAGGACCTGTCCACCTCAACGTCGGCGGTGCAGCTCACGCTCACCGCGTTTCTCGTGGGAATCACCATCGGGCAGTTGATCTTCGGACCGCTGTCGGACCGGTTCGGCCGGCTGCGGCCGCTGCTGATCGGCGCCGTGCTGTGCGTGGTCGCGAGCATCGCCGCCGTGATCGCCCCCAACGTGGCGATACTCGTGGCCGCACGGCTCGTCCAGGGCATCGGCGGCGCCGCCGGCATGGTGATCGGCCGCGCCATCATCTCCGACGTGGCGCACGGCAAGGCCGCGGCGCGCGCGTTCAGCCTGATGATGATCGTCGGCGGCATCGCCCCTGTCATCGCACCCATGGTCGGCGGCTTCCTGGTGGACCCGATCGGCTGGCGCGGCATCCTCACAGTCGTCCTGGGCCTGGCCGTGATCATGCTGGCATGTGTGGTCGCCGGTATCCGGGAGACCTTCCCCGCCCTGCGCCGTGCCGAACTCAAAGTCCTGCGGGAACAGAGTGGTTCGCCGAACGCGGCACTCCGGTCACGCGAATTCCTCTCCTACACCCTGACCTTCGGGTTCTCGTTCGCGGTGATGATGGCCTACATCTCCGCCTCGCCGTTCGTCTATCAGGACATGATGGGCCTGAGCAGCATGGCGTACGGAATCGCCTTCGGCTGCAACGCCTTCGCGCTGATGATCGTCAGCGGTATCGCCGCCCGGCTCACCGCCACCCACTCGGTGCGGGGCATGCTCGCCACCGGCGTCGGCCTGATGACCGCCGGCGTCGCCGCCGTGGGCATCCTGGTGGCCACCGGCGTCGACCCCATCTGGCTGAGCGTCCCACTGTTCGTCACCGTCGCCTCGCTCGGCCTGATCCTTGGCAATGCGACGGCTCTGGCCCTCGGCGCCGTGCCGGCGGCGGCCGGCAGCGCGTCGGCCGTCCTGGGCGCCCTGCAGTTCGGCCTGGCCGCCGTTGTCTCCCCGCTCGTCGGTCTCGGCGGCGAAGACACCGCCGCCCCGATGGCCGTCGTCATGGCGGCATCGGCACTCATCGCGGTGACCGCCTTCGCTCTCAGCCGGGCCGAAGGAGATGAGAGGGCCACAACTAGGATGGGCTCCGGCAACCTAGTCGACAGGTAGGAGCAGCGTTGCTATTCGAGGAATCAGTACAGGCACTGGTGGAGCGGCCCGAATCTCTTCGCGCCACCCAGCAGGACGAGCATGACTCCTTCCTCGAACGGTTCCCCCTCGAGCGGTGGCCGGACATGACACTCGACGACTACGCCCTCGGAACGGGGGCGAGCACCCCGGGATACTCACACCAGCTGGAGTTCGGCACTCCCAACTTGGGCAGTATCCGGGGTGGCAGCGCGACCAAACACGTCGTCTTCCGCAGAGCGAACGGCGAATGGTCCTTCCCCAGCGGCTTCGCGGGGGTCGATGACGCCTGGCAGCGACTCCGGACCGGATTCGTCCGGATGTTTGAGCTCGCCCAGGCCGGCGAGTGGGCCAAGACCGCGGAGATCGACATCCTCCGTGGGGCCAAGACAGTCCGGCTCAAGTCGCTGTTCCTCTACTTCCCCGATCAGGTTCTGCCGATCTACTCGTACAACCATCTCGTGCACTTCGCCGAAGAACTCGACCTGGACCATTCCGGGGATGCGATCGATGTCAACCGGCGGATCCTCGAACACCTGCGCAGCTTTCCGCGGCTCGCCGGCGTGGACCCGCTCGACTTCATCGGACTGTTGTACGCCTGGTCGCCGCCCCCGGGATACCACGCACCCAAGATCTGGAAGATCGCCCCGGGGCCACAGGCCTCACTGTGGGAGGAGTGCCGCGACGGCGGGTACATCTGTGTGGGCTGGGACGATGTGGGCGATCTGACCCTGTTCGACACGGAAGAGGAGTTCCGCGAAGCGTTTTCCGCCCACTACGCCGCCGAGTACAACAATTCCAAGCCGAAGATCACCGCCAAAGGCACCGAGGTATGGCGTCTACGGGAGATCAAGGAGGGCGACAGGGTGATCGCGAACCGCGGGACGTCGCAGATCGCCGGGGTCGGAACCGTTGTCTCACCCGGATATCAGTGGCGCCCCGAACGGGACGAATACAAACACACGATCACCATGAAGTGGGACGATCTCGAAGAACGCACACTGTCCACACCGGTGAAGAAATGGGCGTTCACCACGATCTCGAAGGTGACGGTCAGCCAGTTCGAGGCCATCTTCGCCGACAACGACGCACCGGCCGACGACGCCTCCACCGACCAGGCCAAAGAGGCCTTTGCACACCTCATCGAGGACGAGGGCGACTTCGTCCGGTGGAACAAGATCCTGAACCGCAAGGGCCAGATCGTGTTCTACGGGCCACCCGGAACAGGAAAAACCAGGGCCGCCAAGAGATTTGCCGGCTGGTTGCTCGGTGGCGATGCTTCGGCACCCACCGGCGGCCCGGCTGAGCCGGTCCCGAGTGGTGCCGCCGCGATGAGCCGGCTGACTGAGGTGACCTTCCACGCCTCCTACGCCTACGAGGACTTCATCGAAGGGTTCCGGCCCCGGTCGGGCAGCACCGAACTGACTCTGGAACTCCGGCCAGGAATCATGAAAACCGTTGCGCGCGAGGCGGACCGGCACCCCGACCAGCGCTATGTCATCCTCATCGACGAGATCAACCGGGCCGACGTACCCCGTGTCTTCGGCGAGTTGATGACCGTGATCGAGCGTGGCAGACGAGGCGAGACGGTCACATTACCGGCATCCGGTGAGCCACTGTCGATCCCACCCAACCTCATCGTGCTCGGGACGATGAACACCGCCGACCAGAGCATCCGGTCCCTCGATGCCGCGCTGCGCCGCAGGTTCGGTTTCGTCGAACTCATGCCCGATCCGGAGGTGCTCTCCAACGCCGTCATCGACGATCTGCCGCTCGATCAGTTCTTGATCGAACTCAACCGCCGAATAACGCGAATCGCCGGGCGCGAACGACAGGTCGGGCATTCATTCTTCCTCGACGGCGGAAAGCCCATCGAGTCCGCCGAAGACTTCGGTGACATCATCCGCACCGACATCATTCCGCTGCTGCAGGAGATCGTCTACGACGACTACAACGCATTGGCCCAATTCCTGGGACCCGACATCGTTGACGTCGGCGAGCAGCAACTGCACACCCTGATCGACGACGACAGCCTGCTCGTGGCGTCACTGGTGGCCGCCTACGAGATCAAGGCTCAGACCGACGATGCCGAATGACCGATGATGCCGAATGATTGAACTGCCCGAGTACGCAACAGCATTCGCTGACGATCAGCCCGCACCGGACGCACCACGGCGGGAACAGATTTCGCGGGAACTCGGCGCCCGGCTGGGGGTCGAGTGGCTGGCGGGCGGACGCGTCGCGATCAAGGCGTCATCGTGGGTCGGCACCATCGACCTAACCTCCGATCTGAGCGTCCGGGTGATCCCCAAGCTCGCCGGAAACAACCTCGGCGTCCTGACCATGCTCGCGGTGGCCGAGGGCCTGACACCCGACCACCTCCCCCGGTTCCTGCGCGATCTGTCCGCCGATCCGGACGAGGACGCGCTGCAGATCCTGTGCCGCCTGGTGGTACACGCCACGGAGGTGCTGTTCGCCCGTGGGCTGGTTCGTGACTATCGGGGGCACGCCGACGATCTGCCGTACCTTCGCGGAAGACTCGATGTCTACCGCCAGGCCACCACACATTTCGCCCAGCTCGACCGGCTCGCCTGCACCTTCGACGAGTTCGACCACCGCAACATCGAAAATCATCTTCTCCTCGCCGGCGTCAACGCCGCCCGGCGCGCGGCCACCGAGATGAGTGTGCGACGACGCGCCGCGGCCCTCGCCGAACGCCTGTCCGCACTCGCGCCGACCCTGCCCGACACGGCACGACTGTTGTCTCATCGAATCGTGTACGGCCGCCGGACCGAGCAGTATCGCAGCGTGCACACGTGGTGCCGGGCCCTGCTGCGGCTCGCCCAGGTCGATGCCGTCAGCTCAGCGAACACCCAGTCCGCGACCGCATTTCTGATCAACATGAACACCCTCTTCGAGCGGTTCGTGGAACGCCTGGTGTCGCACGCCTTCGAGGCGGACGGACTGCTCATCGAAACGCAACGGCACAACCCGTCACTGATCACCGTCGACGGAGTGAACTCGGGCCGATCGGTCGCACCCGACCTCGTCGTCACCGACAGGTTCAGCGCCGTCGCCATCGACGCCAAGTACAAGCGCTATTGCGGTGGCAACGACGTATCCCCCGCGGACACCTACCAGCTGCTGCTGTACGCGCAATGCTATGTGGGGTTCACCGCGATACCCACGTCCTACCTGATTCATCCCGTCGAATCCGGCGATCCGGTGTCGACGCTGATGGAACTGACCGTGCCCGGTGAGTCCGGGTCGCGCCGCGTGCGGGTCCGGACCATCGGTATCCCGATACCTGCAATCCTCGACGGCCTCCGTATCGGAGACCCTTCCGGATTCCAGGAGACCATCGAATTCCTCAGGCGAACAATAAAACTCGAATCTGCCACCCGGAACAGGGCTGCGCTGTCCACTGTGTGAAGTGACGGCAGGCAAGCCGCACGCCACCGCGCGAGGCCGAAGGGCCGGGGCCCGCTGCCGACCTGTCGGGACCTGCCGGCCGGCCAGGTCACCATGTGCCCGAAATGCCGGAAATCGTTGCGGCATCATCAGATTGCCGTCGAGCACCCGCCGCCCGGCGGCTAGACTTTCGTCGCCCGCAACGACGGAAGGACACGATAATGTTCCCTGCGCATGGCACCCCCGACGGGGGCGACACCGCGTGGATGCTGGTGGCGTTCGCGCTGGTCTTGCTGATGACGCCGGCACTTGCCCTCTTCTACGGCGGCATGGTGCGCTCCAAGAGCGTCCTCAACATGATGATGATGTGCCTGACGTCGATTCCGATCGTGTGGATCGTGTGGGTGACGTTCGGATACTCACTGGTGTTCGGGGAGGATCACGGCGGCTTGATCGGTGATCTGACCAGCTTCGCCGGGCTTGAACACCTCTACGGGAACGGCGGCGGGCACGGCACGCCGCTGGTGGGAAAGATCCCGGCGATCCTGTTCGTCGCCTTCCAGGCCGGATTCGCGATGGTGACTGTCGCCCTCATCGCCGGCGCCGTGGCCGACCGGATGCGCTTCGCGTCGTGGATCATCTTCGCCACCGCCTGGTCGGTCCTCGTGTATCTGCCCGTGGCGCACTGGGTGTTCAGCGCTCCCGGACTGACCGCCGCGGACGGCGGCTGGATCGTCTCGCATCTGCGGGCAATCGACTTCGCCGGCGGTACGGCCGTCGAGATCAACTCGGGTGCTTCGGCGTTGGTGCTCGCCCTGATCATCGGCCGGCGGCGGGGCTGGCCGAAGGATCCGATGCGGCCGCACAACCTCCCCTACGTCATGCTCGGCGCGGGATTGCTGTGGTTCGGCTGGTTCGGTTTCAACGCCGGGTCGGCCCTCGCGGCCGACGGGTCCGCCGCGCTGATCGCCGTCAACACCCTCGGTGCGGGCGCGGCGTCGATGGTGGCGTGGCTGGTCGTCGAACAGATCCGGCACGGGCATCCGACGTCGTTCGGCGCGGCGTCGGGCGTGGTGGCCGGGCTGGTGGCGATCACCCCGTCCTGTTCGGCGGTCACTCCCGTGGGCGCACTCGCGGTCGGCGTGGCAGCCGGAGCCATCAGTTGCATGGCCATCGAACTGAAGTTCCGCTGGCGCTACGACGACTCCCTCGACGTGGTGGGCGTTCACTTCGTCAGCGGTGTGGTCGGAACCCTGATGATCGGTCTCGTCGGCAGCGGTTCGGCACCCTCCGGTGTCGACGGCCTGTTCTACGGCGGCGGCATCGACCAGCTCTGGCGGCAGGCTGTGGCCGTCATCGCGGTGATGGCGTACGCCATGGCCGTGACCGCGCTCCTGGCCGTGGCCATCGACCGCATCATCGGTCTGCGGGCCGACCGCCAGCACGAGGCGGACGGCATCGACGACGGCCAGCACGCCGAATCGGCCTACGACTTCCACTTCCTGAAGTAGAAGCCGCAGGCCGATCCGGGCACCAACGGAGAACTGCTACTTGATCACGTCACCGCACACGGGCTCGGCGTCCTTGCGGGGCACGAACGCGTTGCCCTGCAGATCGATCAGGTAGTAGCACTCCTTGTCGGGTGAGATCTTGGTGAAGCTGCGCTTGAGCGGGAACAGGCCGCCCGCGTCCCAGTTCTCGTCGGCGCGCAGCGTGGTCATGAAATCGGCCTGCGACGCATCACAACCGGCCTTCTCCAGGCCGTAGATCAACAGGTCCGCGGCCCACCAGCCGTAGGTCTGACCGAAGGTGGGGATGCCGGTGGCCGACCCCGCGTACTTCTTGAGGGCCTCCGAATACTTCTGCGTGGCAGGGGTGTTCAGCTCAACCGGGCTGAACTGTGGCATGAATGTCATGCCCTGGGCACCCTTCACCGCCGGCGCCGAGGCCAGCAGGTCGCCGCCGTAGCCGGACGCCGACATCACGCTCTTGAGCTGCACACCCGACTGCTTGAGTCCGGCGATGATGGCCATCGAGGTCTCCGGATTCACCGGCAGGAACACCGCCTGAGCACCGGAGTTCTTGATTCCCAGCACAATCGAACCGACATCACTGGACCCGAGTGCCAGCTTGTCGTAGAACAGGCCGCGTTGCAGGCCCGCCTTGTCGGCTGAGCGCAGGATCTGCTCGGCGCCCTTACGGGAGGATTCGGTGTCGTACGACACCGCCGCCACCTTGGTGACGCCCATCTTCTTCCAGTACTCACCGATGGTCGCGTAGGTCTTGTCGAAGTCGGGCACCTTGGGGGCGGCGGCGAACAGGTTGTTGCCCGACTGCAGCCACTGCGGCGCGGCGTCGAACGCGCCGCCGATCACCGGCGTCGACTTACCCGCGGTGGTGACGAACTGGGCGGCACCGAAGAAGTACGACGAGATGCCGACCATCGCGTACACCTTGTCCTGCTGGATCAGCTTCTGCGCACCGGCCAGCGCCCCCTGGGGGCCGGACTGGTCGTCGGCGGTCACCAGGTTGAACTGGGTGGACGAGCAGGGACCGCCGGAAGCCTGGTACGCCTTGAACCGCGCCTGCATCGCCTGATCAACACCCTTGAACGCCGCACTCGCCGGGCCGCTCTGCGACATCAGCAGACCGACCTTCACCGACCCGCCCGCGGACGTACCCTCGTCGTCGCCACCACCGCACGCCGACGCCAACATCGTCACCGCGGCGAGAACGCCCGCGGCCCGGACAGCAGTTTTTCGCAAAATCCCTCACCAGCCTTCACAGAAACACTCGGCTCCGACATCGGAAAACCAGCGTCCCCCAACTCTGGAAGACCCTTACTGTTGCCCTTTCGGAGTTGACAACTGTTGTGTCTTCCGCCACGTTAACATGCAGAGATCGGAAATCCCCCACATCGGGCAGACCCGGTCCGGAACAAGCCCGTCGATGATGCCCTGGAGGGTGCGTGTGCTCTCGTATGTCCTGGTAGGTCTGTCGCTCGGCGCGATCTACGCGATCGCCGCCGGATCGCTGGTGATCACCTACGTGGCGTCCGGGATCTTCAACCTGGCGTTCGCCGCGATGGCCTACACGGTGGCCCGCTGCTACTACTTCCTCAACACCGAGCAGAGCTGGGGCATCCTCGCCTCGGCGGTCGTGAGCCTGGGCGTGTTCGCCCCGCTGCTCGGGATCGCGCTGTACGCCGTACTGTTCCGGCATCTGCGGCTGCGGTCGACGCTGGTCAAGCTCGTCGCGACCATCGGTCTGTCGGTGGCGCTGCCGCCGCTGGTCAACCTGATCTTCGGCAAGCTCACCAACCCCACCGCCCCCGGCCTGGCGCCGCGGCCACTCGGCGTGGTGACCGTGTTCGACACCGCCATCAACGGTGACCAGATCGCCACCTACCTCGGACTGCTGGTGGTGCTGGCGACCGGCATCGGGTTGCTGCGCTTGACCTCCGTCGGTCTCAAGGTACGGGCACTGGTCGACTCGGAGGCAATGACCGCACTCAACGGCATCAGCCCGGGACGCGTCTCGATCGGCGTGTGGGCGGCCAGCAGTGTGCTCGCCGGGCTCGCGGGCATCCTGCTCGCCCCCACCGCCGGCCTCTCGTCGGAGGCGATGACCGGGCTGATGGCCACCGCGTTCGCCGCGGTCGTGGCCGCGCGGCTCCGCAACCTCGGCGTCGCGATCGGCGTCGCGCTGCTGATCGGTGTGATCACCGGCGTGGTGCAGAGGTTCGTCAACGCCGACAGCGACGTCGCCGCCAAACTCGTGCCGAGCGTGCCGTTCGTGCTGATGCTGCTGTTCCTGATCTATCACGCCTTCCGCGGGCAGGCCGGCGACCTGGTCAGCAGCGGCGGCCTCGACCGCGCCATCAGCACTCAGGCCGACGAGAACATCTCCAGCACAAGGGACTTCTCCGACCGGCCGCTGTGGCGCAGGCCCGGGTTCATCGCGGCCGCGATCGTATTCGTGGTGATCGCGATCCTGCCCACCGGTCTCGACGAGTACTGGACGGCGCGGATCACCGCCGGTATCTGCCTGGCCATCGCGATGCTCTCGTACACCCTGGTCGTCGGTGAGGGCGGCATGGTGTGGCTGTCCCAGATCACCTTCGCGGGCCTCGGCGCGATCATCGCCGCCGAACTGGCCACCAACCAGGGCTGGTCCCCGCTCCTGGCCATTGTGGCGGCGGCCGTCGTGGTCACCCCTGTCGGTGTGCTCATCGGCATTATCACCATCCGGCTCGGCGACCTGTACGTGGCACTGGTGACGCTGAGCTTCGGTCTGCTGATCACCACACTGGTGTTCACCACCGACAGCATCGCCAACTACGGCATGGGTGTGGCGCTGTTGCGCCCCGACTTCGTCTCCGACAGCACCTCTTTCGCCTATCTCGCGCTGGCCGTGTTCGCGGTGGTCGCGTTCGGAGTCTTCAACCTTCGCCGCTCCACCACCGGTCTGGCGATCAGCGCCGTGCGGTGGAGCGAGAACGGTTCGCGCACACTCGGACTGAGCATCGCCACCGTGAAGGTGCTGCTGACCGCACCGGCCACCTTCGTCGCCGCCGTGGGCGGCGGTTTCCTCGCGATGAACTTCGGGTCGACCCTGCCCGAGAGTTTCAGCCCCTTTCTGGGGATGGTGTGGCTGGCGGTCCTGGTGACCATCGGGTCCCGGTCGATCGTCGCCGCGCTGGTGGCCGGCGTGCTGTTCTATCTGATGCCCGCGATCTTCGACAACTACCTGCCCTCGGATCTGGCCGAGGTGCCCACCATCCTGTTCGGACTCGGAGCCATCGCCGTGGCCCGCAACCCCGAGGGTGTCATCGCCCAGTTCGGTGACGCCGCACTCGGTCTCGCGGCCAGGCTCCGGCGGCCCAGTCCCCCGCCACCGGATCCGGCGGACACCGCCCCGTCGCCAACCCAGGAAATCGGAGGGCAGAAGGTGAAGTTCGACCT
>WBZQ01000308.1_pt3 | contig 21213 bp, 18 predicted proteins | sample 5204251 | NCBI WGS metagenome assembly WBZQ01 (sample SAMN12412402, study PRJNA552823) | activated sludge metagenome | isolation source: activated sludge from nitrification reactor of wastewater treatment plant... | place: USA: Virginia | collected 2017-09
TACCGGCCCTTGCACCTCCCCAACCGGTGCGCTGAATACAACCGTATCAAATTCTTTTACCATCTGTCCGCGACCGAATTCGCCCAGATCTCCACCTTGCTGTCCAGATGGACATTGTGAGTGTTGTTTGGCAAGCTCGCCAAAATTAGCACCATTTTCTATTTCTGTTTTAAGTGACTGGCATTGTTCTTCGGTTTTTACCAAAATGTGACGTGCGCTGGCACGAGGCATAATTTTTCTCCTTTTTTAGGATCGTGTTTCCTGAAATTAATTTTTCACAACGATGGGTAAAGTCTTTAGCAATTTCTAACTGTAAGGTATTGCAAATTTTTAGCAGCACCACCGGCTATTTTAACGTGATACAGTTAAGCATAACTTGATCTGAAAAATCATGCACCGTTTTATTTTACAAAATTTTCGATCGTTTTTTTCTATATAGAGTGAAGTGACCGTAATGTCTTTAAATATTCTAGAGTTACGTAGTATTAGCAAAGCTTATCCGCAAGGACGGAAGGTACTGGACGATCTAACTTATACGCTTAAAACGGGTGAATATGTGGCTATCATGGGTGAATCCGGTGTGGGGAAATCGACATTGCTGAATCTAATTGCGGGCTTGGACACGCCTGATTCCGGAGAGATACTTATTGATGATATTGCTATTTCTTCCTTGGGTGATGATGCGGCAACACAATTGCGCCGCGAGCGCTTCGGTTTTATTTTTCAGGCTTTTCATGTTCTACCACATTTGACGTTACTGCAAAATGTTGCTTTGCCGTTGCTACTCAATGGACAGTCATTGCAGCATGCTGAACAAATGCTCGATCAAGTTGGCTTGCAGGGGAGAGGACAAGATTTTCCACGCCAACTTTCTGGTGGTGAATTACAACGTGTTGCCATTGCGAGAGCTTTGGTTCATCGTCCTAAGTTGATATTGGCTGACGAGCCGACAGGAAACCTCGATCCCGATACCGCGCAGGAAATTTTACAATTAATACGTGCTGAAATTAAAGCGAATAACGCTAGCGCGATTATCGTGACACATTCGCATATGGCTGCGGCGACAACTGATCGTGTCATGAATTTGCGTAAAGATGGTTTACATCCTATGAGTTTATGAAAACAGGAAATACAATGATGTTAAACCGCTGGTTACTCGTGGGTGAGTGGCGGTCGCATATCGGTCAAGCATTGGTTACTTTATTGGCGATTGCGATTGGTGTTGCAATGGGGTTCTCGATTCATTTGCTCAATAGTGCTGCATTTAACGAATTTTCCGCTGCTAGTAAAAATCTGTCTGGACAGTCGGATTTATTAGTGCGTGCCAAGACCGCTTTAATGGATGAGGCGCTTTATCCTCAATTGGCCGTTTATGATGGTGTAGCAGTAGCCAATCCGGTGCTGGAATTGGATATTGCGATGCCCGGTAAACGACAAGCCCGTGGCGATTACAAATTGAAAGTCATCGGCATCGATATGTTTCGTGCCGCACAAATTGCTCCCGATTTGTTAGGTGTTCCCGAAGACGGCAAGGCAATGGATCGGTTGGCGGATGATACGATCTTTTTATCGCCGGCGGCAATGTCTTGGTTAGAGGTGAAACAAGGCGATACGCTGTCATTCCATGTTGGAATACAATCCGTGTCACTGCGTGTTGCGGGTGGTTTGGTGCGTGCCAGAAGCGGGCAAAGTATTGCCGTGATGGATATTGGTGCGGCGCAATGGCGCTTACAGCATTTGGGCAAGTTGTCGCGTGTTGAATTGAAATTAAAAGACGGTGTAAATCATGCGGTATTTAAAAGCAAATTGGAACAGCATCTAGGAACATCTTATGCGGTAGTTGAATTGGAAAATCAAGAAGCGCGGGTGGCCAATATGTCACGTGCTTATCGTGTTAATTTGAATATGCTGGCATTGGTGGCTTTATTCACTGGAAGCTTTTTAGTGTTTTCGACACAGGCGCTCTCGATAATACGCCGCCGTCAGCAATTTGCATTGCTGCGGGTATTAGGTTTTACCCGTCGCCAACTACTTTGGCAAGTGATGATAGAAGGAATGATGCTGGGAATACTCGGCTCGATTGTAGGTGTAGCATTAGGATATGCGATTGCCGTCAGCGTGATTGAATTCTTTGGGGGAAGCTTAGGCAGTAGCTTCTTTCCAGGCATTAAACCTGATATTAGTTTTGAAATTTGGGTTGCTTTGATCTATTTTGTGGTCGGATTGGGTGTGACGTTATTGGGAAGTATTGTGCCCGCGTTGGAGGCTGCACGCGCAAAACCTGCATTGGCATTGAAATTAGGTAGTGAAGATGCAGCCATGAAAAAAACATCGTTTCCTTTGTTTGCTATAACGGGCTTGTGTCTTGCTGTCATTTTCACGCAATTGCCTGTTTTGAATGGATTACCAGTTTTTGGTTATTTGGCCATCGCGTTATTATTAATTGGTAGCATCGCTTTAATACCGCATTTAATCACTTGGCTTTTTGCTGTTACGGTTACTTTTAGAAGACATGTCCGTATCGGTGTTGTTGGACTGCTATCCTTAGCGCGTTTAGAGAATGCACCTAATCATGCATCGATTGCGCTGGGGGGTATATTGGCGAGTTTCAGCTTGATGGTTGCGATGGCTATTATGGTAACGAGTTTCCGTGAATCGGTGGATCAATGGTTAGATCGTGTGTTGCCCGCTGATCTTTATGTGCGTACTGCTGCTGTTGGGGATCTTGGTGGTTTTCATTTAGACACGCAACAAATCATCTCTGCGCTTCCGGTTTTTTCTCGAGCGGATTTTTTTCGTACACAGCAAGTATTATTCGATGTCGATAGACCGGAGGTGACGCTATTTGCGCGTCCGATCGATCGAATAGACCCGCAAAATACATTGCCTATCATTCATGACGAAACACATGCAGTCATAGCGCTGGATTCACTGCCGGAGAATGTTTTGCCTGTTTGGGTATCAGAAGCCATGGTGGATTTATATGGTTATCGGGTTGGAGAGCGAGTGATACTGCCGATTGGTGCGAGTACGCATGAGTTTATGGTAGTGGCTGTTTGGCGTGATTACGGGCGTCAGTTTGGCGCGATACAAATGCAATTGGATGATTATCGTACCATTACCGGTGATTCCACCGTAAATACGGTTGCGTTGTGGTTACAAACCAATGTGTCGATGCAACAAGTAATTGAGCAATTACGACAGTTACCTTTTGGTAAGGAATTGGAGGTTTCTCGATCGAGTGATTTGCGGGCGATTAGCCTAGAAATCTTCGATCGTAGTTTTGCGGTTACCTATTTGCTTGAATTGGTTGCAGTCATTATTGGATTACTGGGTGTGGCTGCAAGTTTTTCTGCGCAAATGCTGGCGCGCGCTAAAGAATTCGGTATGTTGCGGCATATTGGCATGATGCGACACCAAATCTTACTTATGTTGGCAACGGAAGGCGGTTTGTTGACAAGCCTAGGTATTATGTTTGGATTCTTGCTTGGTTGGGGGATCAGTTTGGTTCTGATTTTTATCATTAATCCACAATCATTTCATTGGACAATGCAAATGTACTTACCTTGGAGTTGGTTGATAATAATCGCAGTCGTTATGCTGATTACTGCAACATGTACGGCATTATTGGCAGGACGACGCGCGGTTTCAAAGCAAGTGATACAAGCCGTTCGGGAGGATTGGTGATGAAACAATCGTACAGTGAAAATAAGAAACGGTCTGTTATGTTAGCCGGTTTGTTGTGCCTAATGATCAGTGTAATGGCAGTCAATGATTCGGCGCAGTCTTCGCGCTTATTGCCGGTTCTACCTGATCATTTGTTGGTTTTTCCGAACGATTATGGGGCTCATCCGGATTTTCGTCTCGAGTGGTGGTACATCACTGGATGGCTCGAGACAGATGATAAAAAGAAATTTGGTTTTCAGGTAACCTTTTTTCGCTATGCGACAGACTTGAATTTTGAGAATCCGAGTCGATTTGCTGCGAAAGATGTGGTTATTGCCCATTTGGCGCTATCGGATCCTGCCGTGGGTCGATTAATGCACCGGGAAAAAACTGCGCGTGAAGCTTTTAATTTGGCTTATTCGAAACAAGGAAATACGGATGTGAGGTTAGATGATTGGTTTCTGGTTCGTGAAGAGAACGGAACTTATCAAGTGGATATGCGTGCCGAAGATTTCGGTTTGCAACTATTGTTACGGCCAACACAAAAACCAATGTTGCAAGGTGATCAGGGTTTTTCTCGCAAGGGCCCCAAACCAGAGCAAGCAAGTTATTACTATAGCGAGCCACATTTAAGCACTACCGGTACAGTGTTCAGGAATCAACAATCGTTCAGGGTGAACGGTGTGGCTTGGTTGGATCATGAGTGGTCGACGGCTTATCTCGATTCAGATGCGGACGGATGGGACTGGGTAGGCGCAAATCTGGATGATGGTTCCGCGTTGATGATGTTCCAGATTCGTGGCAAAAAAGGTGATCGGATATGGGCTTATGCTGCGCTTCGAGAGGTTTCTGGAGAGGTGCGCTTCTTTACTGCCAATGAAATTGAGTTTATGCCTATTCGTATGTGGAAATCACCGCATACCGAAGCGGTATACCCTGTTTCCATGCGTGTTCGTGCAGGTGAATTTGAGTGGCAACTGATACCGCTTATGGATGATCAAGAACTGGATTCCAGGCAATCCACTGGTGCAGTTTATTGGGAAGGTGCTGTAACTTTGGTCAAAGACAATCGTTCGGTTGGGCAGGGTTATCTTGAATTAACTGGCTATGTAAGGTCTTTAACGTTGTAACAGTGCGTAAAGGTGGTTGGATATTATTTCAATACTTTCATTGTTGATAAATGTGAGTTAGAATTCAAAAGTCAATGTGATTGACGTATCGAATGTATGATATGAAATCATTCTGAACTGACCATACTCACTTGTTTATTACATCGGTTGATGTAATAAACAAGTGAGAGGTGCATGATCGATAAGTATGATCATGAAGGTAGGGGAAACGTTTCTAAACTTAGAAACGAAGTTGTTTATAGTTTTTAAATAATTAAGGAGAGAAGGATGCAAAACGAAAGTGGCGTCAACAGAAGAGAAACAGATGCACAAGTATTGAGACTGTTCTTTATTTCAACCGCTGTTTTTATTGTTATCGGCGCGGTTATTTACGGAGTATTCTAGGTTTTAAGTAGATTGGATGTTCTGTTTGCATAGACTGATCAGTCAAAGATTGTTTAGAATAAAATTGATTGTCGACATGTTTATGCATGAGCTGCTTTTTTCACTGTTTTTTTATTTAGTGAATAGCAGAAAAAGATACTCAGTCTAAAGATTCCTTAAAATTAAATACCCATTCATCTGATCACAGATGAATGGGTATTTATGTTTTTATTGCAGCGAATGAGTGTAGATTTTGTTCTAGAACTCACCGTCTTTGATGTAAGGCTGAGACCATAGTATCACTTGCATCAAAACAGATTTTCTCCAGGCATCTTGCATACGATCAACGTCGTCACGGGAGTGACCGCCTTTCTCAAGAAATGGACGCAATGTTGTGGTAATTGGAATTAATAACGCAAAAATGTAATGTACGTGGATGATGGGCACTGATTTTACGTTATCGGTTTTGTTTTTCTTTGCGCTATGATGGCGTAAGCCAATTTCGTATTGATAATTTAACCAATTTTGATCGTATTCACCTTTAGCAGTATCTAGTATCCATTGTCCAAAACGCTTTCTTACTCCGCCTAGATAATCCATATTCGGTGTGCCGTCGGCTGCATTGGTGAAGTAGTGCAGTAAGAAAGGTGTGGAACCTACAAAACCGTACCATACATCCAGGATTTGTTCGACTTGATCTTTTAGGATGTCATGTGACATTTTCAAACATCGAACATCATCATCACCAAATAAAGATGCTTGCTTGAGCTTTGCAAAATCGTCTATCGACAAGGGAGATTTTTTTAGATCTGCACTACCATAGGTGTAACCCGGTATGTTTGTTGTTGCCATAAAGTTATTTCCTTTTCTGAAATGATTAATCACTGGGGTTATCGGGAGTAGAACGCGAACTAAAAAAAGATTGCGACTACGCCATATATTGATGAGTTGTTACATTTTATTTCAAATAATCAATTCAATTGAGCATTTGAATGAAATTTGAATCGCGAATTTTACAGGAAAGCTTTGATTTCGTGAATATTCTTTTATTTGGAATTGCTTGTTTTGTTTGGATGAGTAGACCGGCTCATGTAAGTTTGTGATTTTAGTATCGCAATTACTGGTTGTGTTTTCGGATGTACATTGCGCCATACATAAAAAGATTCCGCGGCTTGCTCAACCAACATACCGATTCCATCTGCCAATCGACTAACACCGCATTGTTGGGCAAATCTCAAGAAAGTGGTCGGTTCAGCGTGATACATCATGTCATAGGCCAAGCTATCTTCAGCAAAGACACATGCGGGTATGTCAGGAAAGGTATTTTGCAAGCTGGCTGAAGTGGCATTGATAACAATATCAAATACCTGATTAGATAGGTTGTCAAAATTACAAGCGGTAATATTTCCGTAGCATTTAAATTGTTGTTGTAATGTTTTAGCTTTCTCAAAAGTACGATTGGCAATAACTAACCGGGAAGGTTTTTGTTGCAATAAAGGCATGATTACACCGCGTGAGGCTCCGCCAGCGCCGATCAACAATATGCATTTTGCAGTTAGATCCACTGTCAAATTGCGAGTGATGTCATGTATCAATCCTATGCCATCGGTATTGTCCCCAAGGATTTCGTTGTTTTCAAATTTTAAAGTATTGACTGCTTGTGCGAGAGATGCACGTTCGGTCAATCGAGTAGCGATTTGGTAGGCTTCCAGTTTAAAAGGAATCGTTACATTCATGCCACGGCCGTTTTGTCGAATGAATTGCATTACTGTCATTTTGAATTGATCCAGCGGCGCAAGAATCGCTGAATATTCCATTGATTGACTTGTTTGTTGCGCAAAAATAGTATGTATTCGAGGGGATTGACTGTGTGAAATAGGATTGCCAATTACTGCGTACTGATCGAGCGTCATTATCGGCTGATCAATGTATCGGATGGAGCAAATACCCATGTACGGGTAATATGTAGTATGTCAGTATCTTGACTAATATTCGGAGGGAAAGGGGCAAAACCATTTTGTCCGGATAATTTGACAATGTTGATGGCGGCATTATCCAGAATTTTTTTGCCGGAAGAGCGATTAATCTCAATACTTTCTAAACTTCCATCTGCGCGAATGCTGACGGTAAGTTGTAAGTTTCCATATAATTTTCCTTTCCTTGCTTCTTCTGGGTAATTTAAATTGCCTATTCGTTCAACTTTGATGCGCCAGTCTTCAACATAGCGCGCAAATCGGTATTCTTTGGTGCGTGCACCGACAAATTTTCGCTTCGGGCGTTTTTGATATTCATCGTAATCTTGATCAACTTGTGCTTTTAATCGAGCAATATCCAAGCTACGCGATAATAATTCATGGGCATCAATGGCATTTGCAAGATCTGGGGTGTTATCCGGTTTATCTTTGGGTGGTTCGATGGGTTTAATTTCCGGTTTAGTACTTACAGCCGCCATCAATTTTTTGGCTTCTTCTTCAAGTTGTTCCACTTTCTTCTGTGCAGCAGCTTCTTTGCTCAATGGTTTATTTTTTGGAAGTATGGGGAATGGTGTTTTCGCTTGCCGATTTTTATCAGTATTGCCGCCACCATCCAGGTTATCTTGCGCAAGAAGCTGTGTTTTGGTGGGCTTGGTTGGAGTTTGCTTATTGACTAGCACAACTTCCAGCGATGTGCTGATTTTGTTATGTAGTGGTTTTGGGAATTGAAAAGTCAGGCCAACCAAAACAATCAGGTGTAAAAGCAAAGAAATGGCCATGGCAGCCAACATGCGATTGTTTCTGAAGTATTCAGAATTAACGGTTAATACAGATTCCATTTAATGTGCGCAATAAACAAAAATCAGTGCTTGGGAAGAAAGTGATTGTGAATAGATGATGGTTATTGTCATCTTATGAACAATTCAAATATTAATTTTCTGAACGAATTCAGCGTGAAGGTTTCGTTCAAGTAAATCGATCTTGGATAATTTAAGTTTGACATAGGAGCCAGGCATGATTTCAGGTAATGAGGCTATCCGAGTAATAAGTGGAAGATGGTCAAATTTTACCAAATTTTCTTTAATGACCTGTGCATTGATGGTTTCTATGCTTTCTTGTAGCAGCCAGCGCAAACACCAATATCGTTCCATAGTACGTTGAAATTCATTATAAATTCCATAGCTTGTTTCGAAATCATTAATTGTTACGCTAAGATTGGTGCTTTCCTTGTTGTAGAAAGGCGTTTCACCGCGCAGCAGAGAGATAATTTGTCTTTGATTGATCAAATCGACATAGCGTCTCATGGGGGAGCTGCTCCAAGCGTATTGTGAAACACCCAGTCCTTGATGCGGAGCAGGAGATGTGCTCATTCTTACTTTGCCGTTGTTTTGGCTGCGAAAAATTCCGGTAATCCCTGCATCACTGAGTTGTTTGCCCCATTCGGTATTAATATAAATCATGAGCTCGGATACCACTTTATCGATGGGGGATCCTCTCCGGCGTTCGTTGATAGTGACACGATCATTTTGTATTTCAAAGCTATAATCAATCTTGTCATTATTATCATTGGTTTTGCCGCGTGAAGCTTCCATTTTGCAGGCAAACTTCCACAATAAAATTAATTCCGAGCTGAATGGATGAAGAATTTCTCCTTTATCTAAGGCTGTTTCGTTAAATTGTGTTTCTAATAGGTTGCTGCGTAAGTTTGCGGTTACCTTTATTCTTTCAAGTTTGCTTTCACAACTAACGATGCTAAAGTCGTCTGATACGTTAAGGTATAGTGATACCACAGGGCTTAATCGATTTTCACAGAGCGTGAAATGATGAATGATATCATCGGGTAACATGGTGATTTTGTTACCGGGCAAGTAAACCGTCGAAAGGCGTGTTGCAGCTAATCTGTCGAGCGAAGACTCGGGTGCAATTCCGAGTGCGGGTGCGGCTATGTGAATGCCTATGCGGAAACTCCCGAAAGGGAGTTGGGTAATGGAAAAAGCATCATCAATTTCTGTTGTTGTTGCATCATCGATGCTAAAAGCAGCAACATTCGAAATAGGTAAATGATCGAATTGATTAATGACATTTAGTAAATCGAGATCCTGGAAGTCGGTGCCATCTGGAAAATGCTCAAAGATAAATTGATTAAAGTGGTAATCGTGCGTGGATGGAATCGCGCCACACCTATTTAATAACTCAACTGCTGCGAGCTTGGTTTCTAAACTAACCACTTCAAGTGCTTTCCATTCGATCGAATTCTTATCGGGTTTGTATAGCAAGTTATTGATTTTTGAATTAAATTCCTGAGGTAACGTGAAGCGTTTGAGTTGTTCCGCGTAGCGTGCTTGTTGTTCAGCCTGCTGCCGTTTCTTTTCTTGACTCGCCAAAGCGGCTTTCAAGGCATCGGGAGGGGCCGCCTTATAGCGTCCAGGGCCTTTTTTATAAAAATACATTGGTGCACTCTGAAGTAGTAACAGTGTTGCAGCCGACTCAAGTGCCGTCGGTGTATGGCCAAAGTATTCGGTGGCTAGATTGATATTGGAAAATTCGGTGTCTTGCGTACTGCATTCCCAGAGAAAATTTGCATCCAATTCATCGGCCAATTTTTGCGCATTGTGCATGAATTCCGACAAAGAGGGCGTTTCAAACTGAAATAACACTGAATTCGCTTTAATTTTAGAGCGCTTGCCATGAACTGCTTCAACTTGTAGTGAAGAATTATTGTCGAGCAATACGGCACCTACTTTAAAAGTGCCGGCTTCTTCATAGAAAACATTCATTGGATTGTGTTTTTATAATTTCAGTTGGGTGATCGAAAGATCATTGTTATTGGAGAACTGTATTGAATGCGATTATCAAATATGAATTTTGACACTCAATTCGGAAATCGGTTTTTGACAATTAATCATGCCAATCAGTACGCATTATATACGAGACAGGGGTGAAGTTAAAAACTGAGTAGAACTCATTGATGCATCATCAATTTCCTAATTGAGATGTAAATTTACTGGAAATTTGCAATCAATGATGCTCTAACGGTAATGGGAGCTCCCGGTGAAATATTGAAGTCGTTATGCGCTGCAGCAAAGTATTTGGTATCGAGTAAATTTTCAATATTTAATTGTGCACGGAAGCTTTTTGACAATTGCGCGAACAATGCTGCATCGACTCGCGTAAAGTCGGGTAATCTCACTTTGTTAGTCAGGGAAGCAAACATGTCATCGCGGTAGATAACGCCAAATGCTGCGCCAATTCTCGGTGTGAAATCGTAGCGACTCCATACGGAAAAAGTATGGCGCGGAAGTTCGGCGACAGAAGCGCCTTTCTTGGCTACCGCAAAAACATCATTAGTGAGTTCACCGACTTGATAGGCATAACCACCCATAACGCTGAGCTTGGGGGTGAACTGACCGGTCAGGGTGATTTCAATACCGTGAGTACGTTGGCCTTTGGATAGAAAGGTCTGGCCAGGAGTGACTGAGTTGATGACGTTGGTGCGATCCAGTTGGTAAACTGCTCCGGTTAGAGCTAAATCGGGGCGAATGTCCCATTTTACGCCAGTTTCTAACGTGGTGAATTTTTCAGGTTTTAATGTTTCTATCGTGACATTGAGTGAGGCCAATTGATCCCCAGCTCGAGGTACATAGGCTTGGCTGTAGCTGGCGTAAAATGAGATGGGGTCAAAGGGTTTGAAAATGACTCCAAATCTAGGGGCTATTAGATCATCCCTGGTTTTTAAATGCTCGCGCGGGCCATTCTTTTGTTGAAAATCAACCTCAAATAAATCGTAGCGTACTCCAGCAATAACCTGTAGTTGAGGAATAATTTCTATTTGGTCTTGAATGTACAGGGATGTGACATTCACAACGCTGCGGTTGAGTGCATCCACATCACCGCTGGAATTCCTGTTTCGAAAAGTAATCGGTAAATGAGTCACCGAATTGCTTAAGGGTACCGATATACTGGTTGATGAATTATCTCTGCTGTCGAACAAACCGGTTTCACGTCGATTGTGTGTTTCTTGTCGGCCAACTTCTATGCCGGCCATTAAAGTATGGGAGATGGGGCCGGTGTTCAATGAATACAACAAATTGGTTTGATTAAATACATTGTCGCGAGTTGTGGTGTTATTGTAAGCACCTAAAGAAACAGACGAGAATGTGTCAAGTCCGCCGCTTGCAAATACATTTTGGTAAAATTTGTCGTATGTTGTGTAGTTGGTTCGGTTTTGTAGTGTGACTCCAGACTTAAATTTGTGCTCGATAAAAGAGTTGAATGACAGAACATCAATGTTGGCATGACTGCGTCTAGGATCGCCAAAGAATTGCGATCGATGAACATCTACGGGACCAGTGATTTCTCCAGTACGGCCGATAACCGATGTGATACCACGGTCGGCTGTGCGATCATCGTGAAATCTTTCCATATTAGCGACAATTTTAGTGCGATTTGTTGGTTTGAACGTAATCGTCGGCGCGATACCGAGTCGTTCCATATTCACACCGTCACGAAAGCTTCCTGCATCTTCGTATACTGCATTCAAACGTAATGCAGCTCTATCGTTAATTACATAGCCAACATCCGCAGTCATGCGCTTTTGATTATACGATCCGCCTTGAAATGAAAATTCTTTACTTGGATTCCAATTGGCTTCTTTGGTCACGCGATTAACCACGCCACCAGACCCGCCACGGCCGAAAATCATGCCATTGGCGCCTTTCAGTACTTCGATGCGATCGGTATTGTAAAGATCACGATAATACTCAGCATCGTCACGGATGCCATCGATAAAAAAATCTCCGGTAGACCGATTGCCGCGAAAAACCAGCGCATCTCGATTACCTTCACCTTGTGATACACCTACACCGGGAACATATCGAACTGCATCACTCAAGCTGCGAATAGATTGATCTTTGATTAATTCATTGGTAACTACCGAAATAGCTTGCGGTACGTCGCGTAGCAGTGTGTTAGTTTTTGTGGCTGTGCTGGTGCTGGTGGCTGCATAGCGATTGGCGTTGTTTGCAGTGACTACAATAGAAGGTAATGTAGTAACAGCCGGTTCGACCGAAGCATCGGATTTGATTTGAATTACATAGCGATGATTATCGCCGGCACTTTGAGTGGCTTGCAAGCCGGAATCCGCTAGTAGTCGGTCTAGTGCGGATTTAATCTCAAAATCGCCTTCTAATCCATGCGTTACTTTGCCCTCCAAGATTGCCGAATCAATATTGAGCTTGATATTGGCCTGTTGCGAAAATTGCTTTAAAGCATCGCTTAAATAACCTGCTGATATTTGGTATGTGCGTGTATGGGATTTCTGAGCGTCGGGCATATCCGCGCGTAAAGGGTGTGCCAGTAGAGTTATTACTAAACTTAGAAAGAATAAAGTGTAACGAAACCAAACGTTTTGGGTAGAGCTTAGTATAGTCATGATGATTTTATTTTTCACTTCTGCCTATTTTTCCAGGCTCAAATATTAAATATGAGTATTGCAGCAGCACTGATCTCTGGAAAATACAATGTCTTGTTGATGGAAGAAGGGAGTGAAATCTCGTCTTGGTAGGTATCTTGAGTATTTTTTCAAGTTTGATGAAAGCGGTGTTAGTAGAAAATCATTAAACAGAAAAGCATTTGTTGTGTGAATAGTAAACCTACGGGTGAGGAGGTATGGGCCAAATTTAACTAAAGGTATGTATCGCAAGCGCAAACTGAATGAGGCTGCATATTGTGCAGTAATTGTGATTTCTCAGATAAAGCTTCATCCAATACTTGTTTAGCGTGACATGCGCAGCGACCACATTGCTCCGTGACTCCCAAAGTGCTTTTTAAGTCCCGCATGCGATCAGCGCCCTGATGAATGGCTTCGCGCAATTTGTTTTCAGTTATCCCTTTGCAAATACATACATACATAATATCTAGTGCTCCGCTATAAAAGCAACCAAGAATGTTTTAATAAGATACTTATTACTAATGGTAATGAGAATAATTATTAATTGTACTCGGTTTTTTATAAAGTGCAATAAAACTTTTCTGATCTTTCTAATGGATACCTTAGTGAATAGGTATGGGTATGATACGGATAAATAGGATGCTGATAAATTTTATAGTGAGTTGTTTTTTATCCAGATGAGGGCAAATTAAATTTTGGAAGGAAGAGATAAAATTTCTGAAGTTAAGACATTCTAATTCAGTGTAGTAATTAAGGTTCAATCTTTCGTTTGTGCAGCGATGTAACCGGCTGGTTGTTCTGCGCCGCTGCCAAAAAAGTGAGCTTCCATTTGTTCGGCTAAGTACTTTCGTGCTTTGATATCTGAAAGATTCAATCGATTCTCATTGACCAGCATTGTTTGATGTTGAATCCATTGATTCCAGGCCTCTTTAGATACATTCTCATAAATTCGTTTGCCTAATTCACCAGGATATGTTTGATACTCTAAGCCTTCTGCTTCTTGTTGAAGCTTGATGCATCTAATCATTCGAGTCATGCTTGTGTTTACTCCATAGCAGTAAAAAAATAAAATTTTACGTTAAATAGTTTAGCAAAGTGATGTAAAAAGTTATTGTTTGATCAGTTGAAATGATATTACAGTTGCTTGCGCAATATTTTTGACCGTCGTTGATAGTTATATAAGCTTTGTTTTGATTTGGGTAATTCAGTCAACGTAACTTCAGTGAAACCGTGCTCAATAAACCAGTGTGTGGTTCGTGTTGTTAGTACAAAAAGTGTTTGTATGCCTTGAGAAAGAGCCTTTGCTTCAATATAGTTGAGTAACCGGGTTCCGTGCCCGAAATCGCGATAATCGGGATGAATGGCTAAACACGCAAGCTCACCCGCTTTTTCCTCAAGAAAAGGATACAATGCAGCGCACCCTAGGATTACGCCATCATGCTCAAAGACGCTAAATCGTTCGATTTCGACTTCGAGTAGTTCTCGCCCCCGCCTGACCAAAATGCCTTCAATCTCAAGCGGCTCGATCAATTGTAAAATTCCACCGACATCTTCAATCCTTGCTTCACGGAGTGATTGCAGCGTTTCTCTAGAAATCATCGTGCCAATGCCGTGATGTGTAAAAAGCTCTTGTAAGATCGCACCATCAATATGGCGACTGATTAAGTGTACGCGATCAACAGAAGATTCACAGGCCTTAATAGCGCATTGGAGAAAAAGCAGAGCTTCTTCTGAGAATGCAGTAGGTGATGACTTTTTGTTAAAAAAAGCTTTGCTCTCTTTGACCGTCAATTCACGTGGTAATGTTGATGAATTATCTGAATCGTTTGTTTCTTTGGTCAGTGTGTCCCAAAGAAAAATCAACTTTTCCGCATGCAGCGCAATGGCTGTTTCTGTGGCTACATTTTCCATGGTCAAATTAAAAATTTCTCCTGTTGGCGAATATCCAAGTGGAGAGATGAGTACTACGTTACCTTGTTCTAGGCTTGCGTTGATGGCTTGTGCATTAATTTTTCGTACTTTTCCGGTATGCAATAAATCAATGCCTTCAATAACACCATAGGGGCACGCAATCACAAAATTACCACTCGATACGCGAATTGCTGCATTTGCCATAGGTGAATTGGGTAATCCCATTGATAGCAATGCAGCAATTTCATGGTGAATTCGTCCAACCGATTCTTTGACGCATTGTAATGCGGCGGGATCAGTTACGCGAATATCCATGACGGTTTGTGTTTCTAGCTGCGATTCATCAAGGCGTAATTGAATTTGCGGACGTGCGCCGTGCACTAAAACCAAACGTACACCAAGACTAGCAAGTAGATTAATATCGTGAATGAAGTGTACAAATTTTGTATCGGTGATCATTTCCCCGTTAAATCCGATGACAAACACTTTTCCCCGAAAAGTATTGACGTAGGGAGCAACAGAACGGAACCAAGAAACAAAGCTGGGAATGGTTGGAGTATTCAAATTAATTCGGAGAAATTGGATAGGATTTTTGGCAGTTAATCAGAAATCGCCCCATAACGTTTGTATTGCAGCAATAATAGCTAATCCTGCTGTTTCTGTCCGAAGTATCCGATTTCCTAAGCGAATGGAAGTATATTCACCCTGTAGGATCGATAGTTCTTCTGTTTTCGAGAAACCACCTTCAGGACCGATGATAAGTGTAATACTGTCATTATTTGGTGGTCTAGTGATATTTTTTAAATATTGCTCTGAGGTGGGTGATAGCATCAATCGCATTTCCCGATCAGTGTGTGTCGATTGCTTTTGGTCAAGCCATTTGGGTAGAGAAATCAAAGGGAATATTTGTGGTATGAGATTTCTTCCGCTTTGCTCACAAGCTGAAATGATGATTTTTTCCCAATGCATCAGGCGCTTACTGGCACGTTCATTGGAGAGTTGTACGATACTGCGTTCGGTAGAAATAGGTTGGATACGTTTAACACCAAGCTCTACAGCTTTTTGAATAATCCAATCCATTTTTTCGCTGGTACATATCGCTTGAGCAAGCTCAATGACCACAGGAGATTCACATTCCTGCACTGAAAATCCTTCAACGAGCACTTTAACATCCGAATTATCAATCTCTTGAATGTATGCTGAGAACTCGCCACCAAGACCATTAAATAAAGTTACTGAATCGCCTTTTCTTAATCGCAATGTGCGCACCGCATGGTGTTTGTTCTCTTGAGAGAGTTCAATGCACCGCCCAACAGTAATCTCGGCTGGATGATAAAAACGTGCGTGCATAGATGCGTGAATTCAGGTCAATGACAAGACAATTGCGCTAAAGTGAGTCATGCTAATATAACATGTTCAGTCTTTAATGTTGCTTGTGTAGAGTATTCTAAAAGCAATTTTAAAAAAAATATACGAGAGTCAATGGGGTAGGAGAAAAGTATGGCCAGTTTAGAAACGCCAATTTGTGAATTCGGTTGGAAGGCGGTTGATTTTGATTTGTTGGGGGTTGATGGAAAGCGCTATAACTTGGCTTCCTGTAAAGGGAAGAATGGATTGTTGCTAATGTTTATTTGCAATCATTGTCCCTATGTAAAAGCTGTGCAAGATCGCATCATTCGTGATGTCAATGAATTGAAGCCGTATGGTATTAATACCATTGCCATCATGTCGAACGATTCCGAGAGTTATCCTGAAGATTCATTTCCAAACATGAAGTTGATCGCAGAAAAATTCAGCTATCCTTTTCCATATGTTTGGGATGAAACGCAAGAAATCGCAAAATACTATGGCGCAGTATGCACACCTGATTTTTTCGGCTTCAATAGTGATTTAGCGTTGCAATACCGTGGACGTTTGGATGCATCCCGTAAGGAAGCAGCGCCACCGGATGTACGGCGTGATTTGTTCGAGGCAATGGTGCAAGTTGCCAAAACGGGTCGTGGCCCGGAAGACCAAATTTCCAGTATTGGTTGTTCGATTAAGTGGCGTACGGAGTAAATGTGCTAGAGAAAGTTGTTGCACTGGTTAAAGAGGTCGGGCAACAAGTCATTATGCCGCGCTATTTGAGAGTCAGTCGACAGTATAAATCTGATGGTAGTTTTTTTACCGAAGCCGATGTGGCTGCACAAAATGCTTTGTTTGATGCATTGCAGAAGATTCATCCAGCGCCTCTACTTGGTGAAGAAATGTCACAAGAAGAACAGGAATTGCAGTGGATGCAAGGAAATGAAGGTTTGTGGAGTGTGGATCCGATTGATGGGACTTCAAATTTTTTCAATGGATTGCCCTATTTCGCTATTTCTGTTGCTTATTTAGTACAAGGGAAAAGTGTTTTGGGGGTGGTTTATAATCCGGCCACACATGAAATGTTTTATGCACAAAAAGGTGGCGGTGCTTTTTTGAATGGTATACCGTTACCCCTTAATAAGTATGTTCCAAATTTAGCTAATGCCATGGCCAATGTGGATTTAAAACGCTTGGATCGAAAGCTAGCGGCAACCGTTGCAGCCTATCCACCCTATGCTTCGCAGCGCAACTATGGTGCTAGTACATTAGAATGGTGTTATATCGCGGCAGGTTATTTTGATTTATATCTGCACGGAGGGCAAAAGCCTTGGGACTATGCCGCAGGATCCCTGATACTTGAAGAGGCGGGGGGGGAAATGTGTGGGTTTGACCATGAAGATTATTGGGCAGGTTCACCTTGGCGACGTTCAGTGATTGCAGCTTTGGATGCCGAGCTATTTATGCAATGGCGTGATTGGGTACAGAAAAACCGTTAGATTATAAATGGTACGAAAAAACTTAACGCAGGATAGACTCTAAATTGAAGATTATTATTCTGGGAGCGGGCCAAGTCGGGTCATCAGTTGCCGAAAGCCTGGTGAATGAAGCAAATGATATCACTATGGTTGATGTTAATCATGAACGGCTATCAATTTTGCAAGATCGGTTGGATTTGCGTACTGTTGCGGGAAATGCTTCGCATCCGTCCGTTTTGGTCGATGCAGGAGCTATGGATGCCGACATGATTTTAGCGGTGACAGAGCACGATGAAACAAATTTGGTGGCATGTAAGCTGGCTGCCAGCTTGTTTAATACACCAACTAAAATTGCTCGCATTCGTTCAACTGAATATTTAAAGCACCCGGAGATTTTTTCTGATGAAATTTTTTCTGTTGATTATGCTATTTCTCCTGAACAAATACTTACTGAATATATAGAGAAATTAATCGAATTCCCTGAGGCCTTGCAGGTTCTAGATTTTGCTATGGGAAAGGTCAGTATGGTTGCCGTGCGAGCGTTACAAGGCGGAGCGTTAATTGGACAGCAGTTGCAAGAGTTACGTAAGCATATTCCTAATGTAGTAACTCGTGTCGTGGCAATTTTTCGGAAGGATCGTCCTATTATTCCTGAGGGAAATACTACCATCCAAGAAGATGATGAGGTTTTTTTTATTGCTGCAACTGATGATATTCGAAAGGTTTTAAGAGAATTGCGCAGCATGGATAGACCTGTGAAGCATGTCATGATTGCAGGGGGTGGGAGAATCGGTAGACGCCTTAGCCATGCGTTAGAAAATGATTATCAGATTCGTATTGTTGAGCGTAATCATAAAGCGTGTGAGATGCTTGCGGCAGAGCTCAATAATGCCTTGGTGTTAAATGGTGATGCAACGGATGAAACGTTATTGGAAAGTGAAAATATTGCTGAAATGGACATGTTTTGTGCACTGACGAACGATGATGAAAATAACATCATGTCCGCATTACTGGCAAAACGCCTAGGGGCTCATAAAGTCATTGCCTTAATCACTAGGAGGGCTTATGTGGATTTAGTGCAGAGCAGTGGAATTGATATCGCTATTTCTCCGGCACAAGTTACCATTGGTTCTTTGTTAGCTTACGTTAGGCACGGTGATGTCGCCGCAGTGCATAGTTTGCGGCGGGGCGCGGCAGAAGCCCTGGAGTTAGTAGCTCATGGCGATGAGAAGTCATCGAAAGTGGTCGGTAAAAAAATAGAAGATATTAAGCTTCCTAGGGGAGCTATGATCGGTGCCATTGTTAGAGGGCTGCCAAAGTACGAAGGGACGTGGCGAGAAAGCCTTGTTACCGATATCGATACTGTGAGCGACGAATTGATAAAAGATGCCCAGGTTATTATCGCGCATCATGATACTGTGATTCAATCCGAAGACCATGTTATTTTGTTTGTGATCAATCGGAAAATGATTCGTGAGATTGAAAAGTTATTCCAGGTCAATATAGGTTTTTTATAATCAATACGTAGCATGAATCGTCTTTTTCGCGTTGCTAATGTTTTAGGTAAGATGATCTTGGTTTTTGGATTCGCCATGCTGGTCCCCTTGTTTTGGTCTATGTGGGTGAATGATGGTGCCCAAACCGTATTTGGTAAATCAGTGTTGATCACTGTTGGTGGTGGATTAATATTGTGGTTGAGTACTTTGGGCTATAAACGTGAACTGCAAACCAAAGATGGTTTTCTTCTGGTGGTATTGGTTTGGTCAGTGTTGCCAGCATTTGCAATGATTCCGTTTATTTTATTATTGCCGGATTTAAGTGTTAGTAAAGCATATTTTGAGGCGATTTCTGGATTGACGGCAACGGGGGGGACAGTGTTATCTGGATTAGATGCGCTACCAACCTCTATCAATTTATGGCGTGGCGAAATAGTGTGGCTAGGTGGCATGGGCTTAATCGTATTGGCGGTGGCGATTTTGCCATTGTTAGGGGTTGGTGGTAGGCAATTGTTGAATGCTGAAATTCCTGGACCTATGAAAGAGAATAAGCTGACACCGCGCATTGCTGAGACCGCAAAAGGTTTATGGGCAATTTATACCAGTTTAACGTTAGGCTGTATGATTGCATACCATTGGGCTGGTATGGATTGGTTTGATGCGGTTATGCATGCTTTTACAACATTGGGCCTGGGTGGTTTTTCCTCGCATGATGCTAGCTTTGCTTACTGGGATTCACCTTTAATCGAAACTGTTGCAATGCTTTTTATGTTGCTTGCGGGCATTAATTTTGCGGCGCACTTTTTGGTTTGGCGCGCGAAAAGCTTGATTCCTTATCATTATGACTCTGAAGCCTTTTCATATCTTTCGATTGTATTGCTAAGCTGCCTTGGGATTGCGCTCTATTTGTGGTCGTCAAATATTTATCCTGATATGGTGACGGCTTTGCGCTATGCGGCTTTTAATGTGATTTCTGTAGCCACTACCACCGGTTATAGTAGTACTGATTATAGTGTGTGGCCTATTCTTATACCTTTGTGGATGTTGCTTCTATCAGGAATTGCTACTTCATCTGGTTCTACCGGTGGCGGAATAAAAATGATACGTGTGCGTATTTTATATAAATTGGTTTATCGAGAAATGATTTCTATTATGCATCCGCAGGCGGTAACACCTTTAAAAGTAGGTCGAAATGTAGTATCTAATCGGATTATTCTGTCAGTGCTAGTGTTTTTATTTGTGTATGTTGCTAGTTATATGATCATGGTGCTCGCACTCACTTTTAGTGGTCTAGATTTTATGATTGCTTTCTCTGCAGCAGCTGCGTGTTTAAATAATTTAGGTCCTGGGCTTGGTAGTATTGGTCCAGCTAGTAATTATGCGTCCCTAACAGATTTACAAATATCAATTTGTAGTTTCGCAATGTTGCTAGGGAGATTAGAATTCTTTACGTTGCTTGTTATCTTAACTCCGGATTTTTGGAAGAAGTAGTTTATTAGGTTTGTCGGGATAATTTGTTCCAAACTATATTGACATTTCCTATTTAAATAACTAGGGTGTCTCCGCTCTTTGTATGCCAAGAATTAGTTAAGGTGTGCTAAAAGAAGCAGTTGCTTGGTTATGATTGGGTCAAACTTGTTAAAGGATAAAGGAGCTTATCTTTGGGTAGCGTCCATTTTTTCCTTCTCTGGGTTAATCAATATAAACACCTATCTTTGTCGTAGAAGATTTAACTTTACAAGGGGTTTTTGTGGGGAAAATCAACAAAGCATTAAAAGAAGTTAAAGTGATGATTATTGATGATAGTAGCACTATTCGAAAGAGCGCAGAAATTTTCCTGAAATCTTCAGGGTGCGAAGTTATTATGGCTGAGGATGGGTTCGAGGCAATGCACAAGATTGTTGATAATCAGCCTGACATTATTTTTATAGATATTGTGATGCCTCGTTTAAATGGCTATCAAGCTTGTATGTTGATTAAAAAGAATCCTGTCTATCAATCAATCCCTGTAATTATGTTATCTAGTAAAGATGGTTTGTTTGATAAAGCGAAAGGTAGGATAGCGGGTTCGGATGATTATTTGACTAAGCCTTTTTCGTCAAAAAATTTGATCGACGTTATTCAAAAGTATGTTGCCTTAACATAGCCATCATTAATTCTATAAGCTATTTTATCTTTTTGTAATAGAAATGGCAATGTTACAAAAATAGTTTTTATCGAAGTATGGGGTTTTCCAAAAGGATAAAAAAGAATAATATTGAATACCAAATTTTTTTAAAAAATAAAAATGTTTGGTTGTGATGTTATGACAAATAGTTCTTGACGAGTTGGGGGTATGTCGACTAGCCTGGGGGGTGTAGCTGGGTTAGGGGATAATATATTCTGATTTAGCTGCTAAAAATT
>WBZQ01000937.1_pt1 | contig 21205 bp, 9 predicted proteins | sample 5204251 | NCBI WGS metagenome assembly WBZQ01 (sample SAMN12412402, study PRJNA552823) | activated sludge metagenome | isolation source: activated sludge from nitrification reactor of wastewater treatment plant... | place: USA: Virginia | collected 2017-09
GGACAGGAAACCGGTGCCGTTGTCGGAGCGCTGGGCGCTGTACTGAGCGATGCCGTTGATGCGCGGCTTGTTGAGGGTGCGGTTTTCCTCCACGATCAGGGCGGCAACCTGGGCGTTCTTCTGCAGGGAGAGCAGCACGGCGTTTTGCGCGGTCATGCGCTGGAGCAGGGCGGCGCGGTCGGGCGCATAGGTGTTGTTCAGGTTTTCATCCACCGAGAAGGGTGTGGCGGGCGGGCGCACCAGCAGGCGGTTGAGGGCGCGTTTGGCGGCATCGGTGAGGATCTGCTGGTTGAGCAGGTCGGCGCGGCGCTGGTTGAGGTCGATGCGGGCCTGCAGGGCGTCAGTCTGGGCGGCGAAGCCGGCGGCCAGGCGGGCTTCGGCGATGCGCAGGCGCTCTTCGTTCAGGGTGATGACTTCGGTGGTAGCGCGCTCCTGCAAGCGGCTGCGGACGATCTCGTAGTAGGCCTGGAGAACCGCGGCGGTGGTTTGTTGCACCTGGCTTTGCAGGTTGAGTTGGCCCAGCGCTTCGAGTTGTTCGAGGCGGTTCTTGGCGATGTACATGCGGCGGCCGTCGAAAAGCGTCCAGTTCAGCTGGACGCCGGCGTTGAACACGTTGGTGACGGCGCCGTAGGCCTCGATCTTGCGGCCGTCGGCCAGGTTCTGTTGCTGGAAGGCGTTGAGCCCGACGTTGTCGCCGGCGACCAGGTTGACGGTGGGCAACATGCCGGCGTTGGCTTTCGTGTTGTTCAGGCGGGCAATTTCGGCGTCGCCTTTGCTCAGCCGGATATCGTAATTGTTTTCCAGCGCGATGCGGACGGCCTCATCGGGGGTGAGCAGCGGATCGGAGGCGGGCGGGTTGGGGTTTTGACCGTTCAGCAGATGAAAGAACAGGAAAAAGGCAAACAGGAGGTGGTATTTTTTCATGCGGCGAAATTAAAACCGAAAAAACGCCCGGCACAAGACCCGGGTTTTAAAATGTAAGGCATCAGTTTTTTGGAGAACGCAATGGGAGAACCCCGGACCGCAACTAAACCGCGCCGGTTTTCGTTCTATTTCTCACTAATTACACCCGCATGCCGTATCTGCCACTTTTCCCGCTCAACCTCGTCGTCTATCCCGGCGAAAAGTTGAACCTGCACATTTTCGAGCCGCGCTACCGGCAACTGGTCAACGACTGCGTGGAGCAGGAAATGACGTTCGGCATTCCTTCCTACGTCAACAACGCCCTGCCCGGCTACGGCACCGAAATGGAGGTAACCCGGGTGGTGACCCGCTACGAGGACGGGCGCATGGACATCCAGACCCGCGGCCTGCGCGTCTTCCACATCCTCGAATTTGAAAATCCCGCCCCCGGCAGGCTTTACGCCCGCGGCGACGTGGAATACTCCGAACCTCCCGTCCCTACCCTCACCGTGCTGCCGGAACTGGTCGAGTCCGTACAAAAACTCTACAAGCTGTTCAAAACGGAGCAGCATTTCAACCCCGACGCTCCCCAGCCCTACTCCTACCAGATCGCCCACGGCGTGGGGCTGCCGCTGGAAGGCGAATACGAACTGCTCACCCTCGAAGGCGAAGTCGAACGCCAGGAGTTTCTGCTCGAACACCTGCAGGAAGTGCTGCCGGTGGTGGAAAACATCGAACGCACCAAGGCCCGCATCCAGATGAACGGTGACTTCCGGCAATTTGGGCAGTTGAATTTTTAGGCCCCTTCGTCTGACGACTTGGAGTCGTCTGACGAATAGAGAGATTGGGTTTATTCGTCTGACGACTCCCAGTCGTCTGACGAATAGAGAGATTGAGGGGTTTTATTCGTCAGACGACTTGGAGTCGTCAGACGAAGGGGGGTATTCGTCAGACGACTTGGAGTCGTCAGACGAAGGGGGGTATTCGTCAGACGACTTGGAGTCGTCAGACGAAGGGGTTATACCTCCTGCGTTTCCACTGCTTTCTTTCCCACTTCTTTCCCTTCCTTCCCGTGTTCCTCGTCGTGCCACGGCGCGTGGTGCCGCTGCTTGCCGCTCAGGAAAGTGTACATAGCCGGAATGACGAACAGGGTGAGCAGCAGGGAGAACAACAAGCCGCCCACGACCACCACTCCCAGCGGGATGCGGCTGGTGGAGGCGGCGCCAATGGCCAGGGCGATGGGCGAAGCCCCCAACACCGTAGCCAGGGTGGTCATCAGGATGGGCCGCAGGCGGGCCTGGGCGGCCTCCTGCACCGCCTGTCCCTTGGGCATGCCGGCGTCGCGCTTCTGATTGGCGAACTCCACGATCAGGATGCCGTTTTTGGTCACGAGGCCGATCAGCATGATCATCCCGATCTGAGAGAAAATATTGAGCGTGTGGCCGGTCAGCGACAGGCTCAGGTAAGCCCCGGCGATGGCCAGCGGCACGGTGAGCATGATGATGAAGGGGTCGCGGAAACTCTCGAACTGCGCGGCCAGGATCAGGTAGATCAGTCCCAGCGCCAGCAGGAAAGCGAAGCCGGTGTTGCCGCTGCTTTCGGCGAAGTCGCGGGAGGGGCCGCTGAGGTCGGTATCGAAGGTGTCGTCGAGGGTGCCGGCGGCGATTTTTTCCATGGCTTCGATGCCTTCACCCAGCGTTTTGCCGGGGGCCAGTGCCGCGCTGATGGTAGCCGATTTGTAGCGGTTGTAGTGGTAGAGTTGCGGCGGGTTGCTGGTCTCCTCCATCTTCACGATGTTGTCCAGTTGGATCATCTCGCCGCGGTTGTTGCGTACGTACAGACCGGCCAGGTCGAGCGGTTCGTCGCGGTCGGCGCGGTCCACCTGCCCGATGACCTGGTACTGCTTGCCTTGGCGCATGAAGTAGCCGAAGCGGCGGCCGGCCAGAGCCAGTTGCAGGGTGGAACTCACGTCGAACACGCTCACGCCGAGTTCGGCGGCTTTCAGGCGGTCGATGGTGACCTGTAGTTCGGGCTTGTTGAACTTCAGGTTGACGTCCACGTTGGCGAAGGTGGGGTCTTTGCGGGCTTCGTCGAGGAATTTGGGGACCGCCTGTTCGAGTTTTTCAAAACTGAGGTTTTGCAGCACGAACTGCACCGGGAGGCCGCGGCCGAAGCCGACGGTAATGGTCTCTTCCTGGCTGGGGAACATGCGGGCCTGGGGCATTTTGCGGGTCATGGCCAGCAACTGGTTGTAGATCTGCTGCTGGCTGCGCTCGCGCAACTGCGGGTCGCTGAGCAGCAGGCTCACGAAACCGGAGTTGGTACTGGCCGTACCGAAGCCCGGCGCGGTGATGCCGAACACCATTTCACGCTCCGGGATGGAATCCATGATGCTTTGCGCCAGGTTGAAGATGATGCTTTCCATCTGGTCGTAGTCCGTGCCCTCCGGTGCGCTCACCGTGGTGCGGATGATGCTGCGGTCTTCCAGCGGCGCCAGTTCGCTTTTCAGGGTGCCCTGGTAGTGCCAGATCAGGCCGAAACAGGCGACCAGGATCAGCATACTGGCCCAGCGGAAGCGCATGAACGAGCGCAGGGCGCTGCCGTACACCCGGTCCATGCCCCGAAAGAACGGCTCGGTGAAATTGTAGAACCAGCCGTGGTTGGCATTGCCGCCGAGTTTCACGTTCAGCACCGGGGTGAGGGTAAGGGAAACGAAAGCCGAGATCAGCACGGCGCCGGCCACCACGATCCCGAACTCCCGGAACAAACGGCCGGTGAAGCCCTGCAGGAAGATCACCGGGATAAACACCACGGCCAGGGTGATGGACGTACTGATGACCGCGAAAAAGATCTCTTTGGTGCCTTCCCGCGCCGCCGTCCACTTGTCCATGCCGGCCTCCATTTTTTTGAAAATATTTTCCGTCACCACGATGCCGTCGTCCACCACCAGGCCGGTGGCCAGAACGATGGCCAGCAGGGTCAGCACGTTGATGCTGAACCCGAAAACGTACATGATGAAGAAGGCGCCGATCAGCGATACGGGGATGTCGATCAGCGGGCGCAGGGCGATGACCCAGTTGCGGAAGAACAGGTAAATGATGAGCACCACCAGCCCGATGGCGATGAACAGCGTTTCGGTCACTTCGCTGATGGCGCGGCGCACGAAGCGCGACTTGTCGATGCCCACACTCATCACGATGTCGGGCGGCAGTTCCTTCTGGATCTGGTCGTAGCGGCGGTAGAACTCGTCGGTGATCTCCACCCAGTTGCTGCCCGGCTGGGGGATGATGGCCAGGGAGACACCCTGCACGAGGTTGCGGCGGGCGCCGGTCTCTTCGTTTTCCGGTCCGATCATGGCCTCGCCGATGTCGCGGAAGCGGATGGTCTGGCCTTCCGTCTGCCGGATAATCATGTTGTTGAAATCCTCTTCGGTTTGCAGCAGGCCGAAGGTTTTCACCGTCATTTCCGTGGCGTCGCCGCGCACCTTGCCGCCGGGCAGTTCCACGTTTTCGCGGTCGAGGGCGTTCTGGATGTCCTGCACGGTGAGGTTGAAGGCGACCAGTTTGGCCGGGTTGATCCACAGGCGCATGGAGGTGCGTTTTTGCCCGAAAATGGACACCTGCGACACGCCGGGGATGGTCTGGATCTTCTCCATGATCACGTTTTCGGCGAAGTCCGACAGTTCCATGATGTTGCGCGTGCTGCTCTGGATGGGCACGAACAGGATGGGGTCGCCGCTGGCGTCGGCCTTGGTCACCACGGGCGGCGCGTCGATGTCCTGCGGCAGGTTGCGGATGGCCTGGCTGACCTTGTCGCGCACGTCGTTGGCGGCCTGTTCCAGGTCGATGTCCAGGTCGAACTCGACGGTAATGTTGCTGTTGCCCAGTGCCGACGAACTGGAGATGGTGCGGATACCGGCAATGCCGTTGATGGCCTTTTCCAGCGGCTCGGTGATCTGGCTTTCGATCACTTCGGCGTTGGCGCCGGTGTAGTTGGTGCGCACGGTGATGTTCGGCGGGTCGATGGCCGGGTATTCGCGCACGCCGAGAAAGCCGTAGCCGATCGCCCCGAAAAAGACGATCAGAATGCTCATGACGGTGGCCAGAACGGGACGGCGGAGGGAGAGTTCGGGTAGGTTCACGATGAACGATTTACGGTGTTGGACTTGCGGCAAATGACCGGAATGTTTTGCATTCCCCGATCAATCTACTCAGGCTGCAATGAAATGGCATTCAGGGAAGGGAAATTAGCCAGACGAATCCGAAGGCGAATATCGGAACGGAAAAGGAAACGGAAACACCGAAAATTTGAGATGGTTGGCTGCCGCTCCCAAAAACAAGGTAAAATCATTTGTGGCAGTCCCGGCGGCGCCGGCGGATGAAAACCCGGAATGAATGGATGAAACCGGCAATTGCGGCGTTGGTGCAACAGGAATGTTAAGGTAAATCTACCGGTCATGCTCCCTTGCGGAACATGCTCGGCGTAATGCCTTCCAGCCGTTTGAACTGCAGGGTGAAATAGGTGAGGTTGTTGAATCCCGAGCGGTAGCAGGCTTCCGAAACGCTTGCCGCCCCCTTGGCCAGCAGGTTCTTGGCCATTTTGATCCGTTCCTGCAGGATGAACTCTACCGGCGAAAGGCCCAGTTCGCGCTTAAAACTACGGAAGAAGTGGGGCTTGCTCATACAGGCCAGCGAAGCCAGCCGGGCCACGGAGAGGTTTTCGGCCAGGTTGTCGCGGATGTACTGAACGACGCAGGCGAAACGGTGGCTGTTTTGCAGGGTGGCGGACTGGTCTACCAGCAGGGAGTAGGCCTGGGTTTGCAGCAGGCGGACCAGCAGTTCCTGTACGGTAATGTCGGCCAGTACGTCCTTGGTCAGGTAGTTGTTTTCGGCGGGGATCCGCACCAGGCGGTTCACCGTGTCGGCCAGTTCGCTGGAGTTGCGGATGTGGAACTGGGCGTGGTCGATCTGCCACGGGCCGCTTTCCTCCACCCGGGGAAAGGACTCGTTGAGCCGCCCGAGGGTATCGCGCACTTTTTGCCGGTCGATCTCGAGCGCCACGCACTGGGTGGGGTTGTGCAGGGTGGCCTCCGGGAAATCGATCACCATGGGCGCCGACTCGGGCAGGATGACCGATTCGCCGGGCAGGTATTCGAAGGGCGTGGCGCCCTGTACGTGCATCACCTTTTTACCCCGCAGCATGGTGGTGAACACCATACTTTGAAAGCGCAGCAATACCTGTTCGCTGGTCCGGTGCGTCTCGAAAATGTTGAGTTCGCAATTCCTGAAGTTGAAAACCGTGCGGTTTTCCACCAGCGTTTTCAGGTCGCGTTCCGGGGTCAGCGCGACCGGCAGGATGTTCCGGTTTTTGATAAGCGTGCTCATAATCAAATGCGGCGTTTGCGACGGGCGGCACGGCCTTCTTTCGTACTGCAGGCGTTTTGCCATTTTCTCTTCGCTTCGGCGCATCAAAAATACGGCAGATCGCCTGTTTGACGGTGTAAGTATCGGCTCATTTTTGCAGAATGATACGATCCTTATAATAATAGATATAATCCTTAAAATTCGGGAATTTTACCGAACATAGTTTTGCCATGCAATTGAAAAATAAAATTTTTTAACCAAAATTAAAAGATAGATCATGGCAACACTCGAAGCGACCGAACGGCTGGCTCAGCGCCCCGCCTTCAAAACGCACTACGACAACTTCATCGGCGGCCAATGGGTAAAGCCGGTTAAAGGGGAATACTTCGACAATATTTCTCCCATCGACGGCAAACCGTTCACGAAGGCGGCCCGCTCGACCCGGGAGGACATCGATCTGGCGCTCGACGCCGCCCACGCTGCATTTCCCGGCTGGTCGAAAACGGCCGTGGCCACGCGGAGCAACATCCTGCTGAAGATCGCCGACATCATGGAAGCCAACCTCGACTACCTGGCCCGGGTGGAAACGGTGGACAACGGCAAACCCGTCCGCGAAACGGCCAACGCCGACATCCCGTTGTGCATCGACCACTTCCGCTACTACGCCGGGGTGATCCGCGCCGACGAAGGCTCGGTAGCCGAACTGGACGAGACCACGGTCTCCATCAACCTGCACGAACCCATCGGCGTGGTCGGCCAGATCATCCCCTGGAACTTCCCGCTGCTGATGGCGGCCTGGAAACTGGCCCCCGCCCTGGCCGCCGGCTGCTGCGTGGTGCTCAAACCCGCCGAACAGACCCCGACCAGCATCATGTGCCTGCTGGAACTGATCCAGGGGGTGCTTCCTGCCGGCGTGCTCAACGTCGTCACCGGCTTCGGCGTGGAGGCCGGCAAGCCCCTGGCTTCTTCACCCCGCGTTGCCAAAGTCGCCTTTACCGGCGAAACCACTACCGGCCGCCTTATTCTGCAATATGCTTCGGAGAACATCATCCCGGTGACCATGGAACTGGGCGGCAAGTCACCCAACATCTTCTTCCCCAGCGTGATGGATGCCGACGACGAGTATCTCGACAAAGCGGTGGAGGGCGCCGTTTTGTTCGCCTTCAACCAGGGCGAGGTCTGCACCTGCCCGTCGCGCATCCTGGTACATGAGTCCATCTACGCAGCCTTTATGGAGCGCGTCGTGGCCCGGGTCCGCCAGATCAAAATGGGCAACCCGCTCGACCCCGGCACCATGATGGGCGCCCAGGCTTCCAGCGACCAGTACGAAAAGATCCTGAACTACCTCCAGATCGGCCGGGAAGAAGGCGCCGAAGTACTCACCGGCGGCGAGGCCTTCCACCAGAACAGCGGCCTGGAGAACGGCTACTACATCCAGCCGACCGTACTGCGGGGCCACAACAAGATGCGGGTATTCCAGGAGGAGATCTTTGGGCCGGTCACCTGCGTCACCACCTTCAAAACTACGGAGGAGGCCATCCAAATCGCCAACGATACCTTCTACGGACTGGGTGCCGGCGTATGGACCCGCGACGCACACGAACTCTACGCCGTGCCCCGCGCCATCGAGGCCGGCCGGGTGTGGGTCAACTGCTACCATGCCTACCCGGCCCACGCGCCGTTCGGCGGCTACAAGAAGTCGGGTTTCGGGCGGGAAACGCACAAGATGATGCTCAATCACTACCGCCAGACCAAGAACATGCTGATCTCGTACAGCAAAAGCAAACTCGGATTTTTTTAATACCTGAACAATGGAGCCGCCGGGATGCAGCGTTGCGACCAGCGCGGCGTTCCGGCGCTCTTTTTAGAATCTGTACCATGGAAAAAGTAAAGCGCGTTTTGGTCACCCCGGAAGCCGCCGCGGTGATCCGGCGCCTGCAGGCCGACCACGGCCCTTTGTTGTTCCACCAGAGCGGAGGCTGCTGCGACGGTTCGGCGCCGATGTGCTTCCCGGCCGGCGAGTTCCGCACCGGCGACTCCGACGTATGGCTCGGCGAGATCGAGGATTGCCCGTTCTACATGAGCGATTTCCAGTTCGAGTACTGGCAGCACAGCCAGCTCACCATCGACGTGACGCCGGGGCGGGGGGCCAGTTTTTCGCTGGAGATCCCGCTGGGACTGCGGTTTGTGGTGAAGTCGCGGCTGTTTTCAGAAGAGGAAAGGCGGTGGCTTTCCGGGGTCAATCAGTGATTTTTCCGATTGTTTTTCCCGGAACACGAAACGCCGGACACCAAAAGCATCTCCTCGGCTAACCGCCGTCACTCCCCCCCCCTTAACATCAATCAAACGCGCCTTTGACAGCCGTCATAGGCAGGTTTCATATTACCGGCTTCATTTGTGTCAATCAATTCACAAATAAGTCCGTTTTTATGAAAACCAACATTTCCTGGATTTTTTTACTTTACGTTTTTATCACGCTCTGGGGCTGTGCCGACAGTGACGCTCCCATCCCGACCGACTACCCCAGCCAACTGGAAGAACGCTCTTTCAACAGCCCGGCCTTGGCCGGCAACCTGTTCGGCGACCCCAGCGAACGAAAAATGCCGGTGTACACCCCGGAAGGATACAACCCTGCCGAAGACAAAAGATACCCGGTTTACTACCTGCTGCACGGCCTGCCTTCGAGCGACAGTTCCCTCGTCAGCCCGGCCGTATGGGCCCAGTGCGCACCGACGGAACACCCCGACTTCCCGGCCGAAGGCTTCCAGGCCTCGTACTGATTTATTTTGATCCGTACGAAGGGATCGTCGGCTACTTCTCACCAGAAAGGGCACCGTCTATGGCAGGAAGGTCGGTGATCCCTTTAAAAGATAGCGCCACGCTCCGCAGCGATCGCTTGCCCTGTTGCAGAACGTTTTAAAATCAAGGCTGCCCGGCTCATGCAGATCTTCCTGCATGTAAAGCCGGGCAGTCGTTTTTTAAATCCCTTGCGGGAGGGGAATTTTTGCGGATTCCGGCGCCACCCCTTCCCGGGAAAAGCGGCCAAAAGAGTAGTAATTTATAGTGTTTCAGAAAGCCCGGTTTCACGGTCGCCGGAAGCACTCGCCTTGCGCGGTTAAATTGGCATTTGAGTTTTAAACCGCCCTCAGTGGGCAGTCCGGCTGATGCGGGCAACATGTACCAACAGCCTTCAAAGGCCTGCAGATCCTCCTCTTCGGGATTCGCTTACCAGCCGAATGACCGTAGAAAAACGAAAAAATCCGTAGTTCTTTCGAACGAAAAGGCCCGGATACTTTTGCCGCAGGGTAAGGCGACAGGATCGGTTGTTCCACCTATCCGGTAGTATCCTTCCAGCAAAAACAACTTTCATCCGCTCACATCACCGGCTGTTGCGCCGCGGCTGTCGTGTACAGTGGCGGTGCGGATACCGTCATTCCTTCAGTACAAAGATAACTTTTTGCCATGCCTGCTTTGCTCCGCTTCCCGATCCTTTTCGTTGTCGCTTTTCTATTTGCACACCCCGCTTTAACTCAGATAATCGGCGGTCGCGGGAATGGTCAGAACGCTCCGGCCGAGGTAAAAGCGTCAGAAGTGTCGGCAGGCGGCTTCTCCGGCAATGTCAGCCTTTTTACCGGCACCTACAACTCTTCCTATAACCTGGGCACGGTGACGGAGCCTTCGGGTCTGAGTTTCACCGCCACGATGACCTACAGCTCTGCTTTTTCCGCGGGCGACAACCAGCCCTTCGTATCGGGTGTGCCGTACGGGGAAGGCTGGAATGTGGATATTCCCACTATTTCGGTCACCACCGAAGATTTCAGCAAATACACCAAGTTGCAACTGGAGAGCATCAATTCGGCCAATTCCGCGCCGTTTACGCCTTCATTCTCCGCCAACGAGCAACAACGCGAAGGCGACATATTCTGGTTTTCACCGTCATTGAACATTCCCGGCGTAGCCAGCGGACGGCTGGTGTACAAGTATATGGAAGCCAGCGACCGCGTGTTCGTCCTGCATGAGTTTGAGCGTTACGTGGAGGCACGTATGATCGACGGCGGTTATACCTGGGAAGTAATTCTCGACGACGGCACCCGCTACGAATTCCGCAAAGCCATGATCAACGTGTCGAACGCCCCCAACCAGCGGGTGCCGACGCTCAACCTCGCCGGGCCGGAAGGCCGCAGCCTGGCGCTGCCCAAAACCAGTTTCGTCAAATGGGTATGCACGAAAGTCTATCACCGCAACAAGACCGGCAACATCCAGTTCCTCTACGATTCCTACGGCTGTTTCGACTTCTTCCAGGAATTGAACCAATCCACCCTTAATAACAACCTCCAAACGCAGTGGGGCACGGCCGATCAGATAGCCCGCTGGAAGCCCTGCCGGGAACTTGTCATCAAAGAGATATTTTCGGCAACCGAAAAACTGGTGTTCGGGTATAAAACGGTATTCTTTTCAGGAGCGAACAACAGCGGCATGCTCCAGTTGACCGACCCGGCGGTGCTGCGTACCGACTCCATGTACAGTTACAAAACGGTCAATTCCTGGACCTCCAGTTTTGCAAATTGGGCGCGCTACCGCCACATAAAGGCCCACAACCAGAATGCGAACTTCAGCAACGGCACCAACCCCTACCTCGGGCAGTTGAATATAGGCATCGACACCAAGGCATATCTGTCGCGCACCCTCGTGCAGACAGCCGGTTCGCTGGATTTCGACCACGGTTTCCTCGAATCGCCGAACATCGCCATGTCGGGTCTGCCTTCGGGAGAACTGTACGAAGTAAAAACGCAGATCCAGAAAACCGGCGGTACCGGCGCCGCTACCGACTATTGCCTGTTCGACATCAACATCGCTTCCGGCACCAACTACAATACGGCCGGCGCCCCTTTCCCCTCCACTTTCAATACTCACCTGGTAGATGCGGACTTGTACACCAAATATCGCGGGACTTCGGTATTCTCTACCTTCAACCAGGGTTTCAAGTGGTATTACTACCCGGGCGGCATCCTGCAAACTTCGAATTTTTTCATGATGCCCAACCTGGCGCCCACCTTTAAGGACATATTCATCCAGGTAGGGCCGGCCAACTCGGACAACGAGTACGCGATGCCGCCCAACAAAATTTGCGGCATTTCGCCGGCAGTACCGCCCAAACCCCTGCTGTCCTATTACAACGACGGTACGTGGCACACCAACTGGGACAACAACAACAATCCCATGCAGTCCGGCGACCCCATACCGGCCAACTTCGGCATCGGTATGCCCTGGTACATGCTGCAAAAGATCTACGGGGCGAACAATGATTATACCGGCAACACCCCGACGAAGTTCTGGTGGAACGTCAGCCCGCCCGGCACCCTGAACTACGAAAACCAGCCCACGCGCACCAAAGGCGCGGGTACCACCCCGCCAAAACTGACCCTGATCCGCGCCGACCTGGTGCGTCACACCAAAAATGCCTACATGCTCACCACAGTGAGCAAATACGTGAACAACCCGGGCTACACTGCGGCGCAGTTTTTCGACCAGGGCCAGTGGCACCTGACCGGGCAACTCAAACTCGAATACGAACTGGAGCAGATCCAGATCTACGCCAACGCCAAGACCCCCTCCACCAACATGCCGCCCAACAATGACAAACTGAAAACATATACTACGCCGATCAAATACCGCAAGGTGATCAAACTGGCCCGCATCCGCCAGATGAACATCAAAACCAACAGCGGGAACGTGCCGGAGAGCGAATTCCCCACTACGCATTTTACCTACCAACTGATCACCACGCCGGCCCTGTCTTCGGCAGTCAACTGCGTTTTTACGGCTGGGGTAAACGAATGCGACGGCACCATGTACAACTCCAGCAGCCTGGTTTTGTGGAAGATCAACGACCCGCTGGGCCGTGAAACCGAGATCGAATACTACAATTTCGGCAACAGCGGCCTCTACTCGGGATTCAACCCGCCGGCGAACGCCACCGAGCGCTCCTACACGCTCCTGTCCTACCACCAGAACCCCTACCCTTTCACTCCCAATCTGCTCAACGGCAGCGGCGTCAACACGACGGACATGCGTGCTCAGACCGAGCCTTATGCCTTTCAGAACTACATGGTGGTGAAATCCGTGAAAGTAAAAGACCAAACCGCTGCCGTACAATCCACGGATTACAGCTATGGAAGGCTGATTTTGAACTATGATGCGCCGGTATTGGGCGGGAATCTGCACAAAGACCGGGAAACGGACTTGCGGGTAAGCGGAGGATTCGACTCCTGCGTGGTGCTCGGCCCGGCACGCGGCACCAAGCGCGTTAAATCGGTATATTACCACAGAACCTACGAAACTGGTGGCGTGAACCTCCTGGCCAACCAGTACTACGATAACCTGATGTGGGGCAAACTGTACAAAGTAAGTGTGTATGACGGCGACGGCAAGATCTCCGAACAAACCGAGGTCGACTACGATGCCGTACTCGCCTATGAACCCCTGCGCCACCGTGGATACGATTTGATCGGTACGGCTTCGGATTACGACTACGCGGAATACGATGCGGGTCTGGCCAAGCCCATTCTCTCCGATTTTACCAGTCATACGGCCTGGAGTACCTACGTGAACAGCCTGCACTGCTATTACGAGTTGCCGGCCAACAACCACAACGATCCGGGAACCGGCCCCTGCCCCCAGGCCATCGGGGCGTTTTACGGGCCGGCGATCCAGCGCAATTTTGCCAACCCGGTAGCCGGGCAGGGAGCCAACGAGATGTCTTACTTCCTCGAAGCCACCGATTACCTCGCCGGCGACGACCGTTTCTATCTCAACAGTTATTTCATCCGTAAAAAATCGGAGAAAAAACGCCTGTACGACACCGAGTTGACCACCACTTCCTTTACCCCCGCCGCCGCTCAGAAATACCTCGAAACGATCACCGACTACCAGTATTTCGACGCCGACTATCGGGGCAAATCCACCAGCGAGGGCTATGGCAAAATCGGGCTGACCGCCAGTGCCGGCGTGTATTCACTATACTGGGAACCCTCCTGGCAGGTATACAGCAAAAAGACCTATTCCCCGCACCTGGCCGACGCCTATACGCTGGAAGAGTATTTTTACTTCTTCGACCTGCCGAATGTGGGGTCTTACCAAACCGCCCCGGCCCAGTTCAAATTTTATCCCAAAATAGCCGCCGGCACCCAGTACCGGATGTTGTACGACATCTGGGCCTGGAAGCAGATCCGGAACCTCGCCTATCAGGCGCGCATCACAACCAAGGCGCCCTCTGAACCGGCTGTGGTCAAATCATCGTACTTTATCTACCGCAACGACTGGGAAACCTTCCGCGAACCGTCGACCTACGAATACGTGGAAAACCCCAATATGCCCGCAGACTGCAACGGGCTGCCCGGCGGCGACCCGGTGGTGCCGGGCGGCGGCAACGATGACCCGCCGACCATCCCATCCTGCGTGATCGTGGTCCCGGGCAACTCCGTACCCGCCGGTTATTGCCCCATGCCCAGCGCGGTGACGCCCAATCGCTATTGCCTGTGCGGCGTCAGCACCCCGGTGCCGGTTTCGCCCGACCCGCCGCAACCTCCTTTCGGGCGCCCGGCCGGCAGCAGCGAACCCGAACTCCGCCCGCGCCACGGCAACGAAACGGAGATCACCTCCGCCCGCCCGCCGGTACTTCCGGCCAACCCCTACGACGACCCTTCCTACCGGCACGTAGCCTCCATCGCCGGGCTGGTTCTGCTGAAATACGAAACCGTCTGGGTAAAGGACAGCAACGCCGCCCTGATGACATTCGACCCAACTACCTTCGTTTATAAATTCAACTCGGTGACCGATACGCTCAATGTGTACAACGTCATCAGCCGCAATATCTACGGACAGGTAGTGCGCGAAGCCGACGAGCGCAATACGATCACTTACTTCAATTACGGACAGATCCACAACATCGAATTCTGGAACTGCTATAACGGTCTGGCCAGCCTGGACCACATCCCCCTGAACAACCACCCGGGCTTCCCCGACGCCGTAACCGTGGGCGAGGGAAGACCGGACGCGCAGACTACATCCTACACCTACAATGCCGACCTGACCATCGCCAGCGTGACCGGCCCGAACAACATGGTGATGAGTTACACCTACGATATGTACGGAAGGATGAGCCAGGCCAGCCGCAACGGCGCGCTCCTGCAGGCAATCACCTACTCGCAGTGGAAAAACAACACCTCGAAGACTTTCCAGCAGCGGCTCGACGAAAACTTCGTCAAGACGGAAAACTATCTGGAAAGCAATGTCAAGTGGACGGAATGGGCTTACCTGGATCCGCTGGGCCGCAAAGCCGGCGTGAAAAAAGAACTGGCGGCCGGGACTTCCTATATCCTGGGTAACACATTCTACGACACCTGGAACCAGGCCTCCCAACAACGCAAAGCCTTCGCCAGCACCTCCACGCCGGCGGTGACAGTGCCCGTCGGAGTTCCCACCAACGATCTGATCTCCTTCGAGTACGACGCCGAGCCGGCGAGCCGGATAACCAAATCCGCCAAATACGGGCAGACCCTGAGCGGCAACACCGTACAAAACGCCTACGGCATTATCTCTTCCACCACCCTCAGCGCAGTGCTCAGCGGGCTGAGTTTTACGGGAGTGACCGTGCCGGGAACCTGGTTCCTGTACCAGCGCACCACCGACGAGGACGGGAAATACGTCATCGAAATACTCAATGCTTTCGGGCAGAAGGTCTTGTCGCTGGGGCTGAACGGCCAGGCCGCCACGGTGTACAAATACAACAGTCACGGGCAGGTGAAACTGGTCATCAACCCCAATAAACACAGCAGCCAGTACAATTTCAACCACCTCGGGCAATTGTACCACACTCTCACCCCCGACGACGGCGCCACTTATTTCGTGTACGACGAATCGGGCCTGGTGCTGGCCCGCAAGGACGCCCGAAACATCACCCGGCTGTTCGCTTACGACGCCTATGGCCGCCCCGCCGGACAGATCCGTAAAACGACCCTCACGACGGCGGAAAACAACGCCCTGTATGCTGCCAAAGGAACTTTCTGGGTCAACAACCGCGACCTGTCGAACTATACTTCGCTGTGGAACAACAACTATCACTGGGAGAAACAGTGGTATTACAATACCGTACAGTCAACCCTGCTGACCACCTACGGCACCACCAACATCCAGAACTACGTCAACAACGGCACCACCTTCAGCCTCGGCAAGCCTACCATGATCATGACCTACGGTTCGGCCGGAACCCTCAACGAGATCAGGTATCTGTCGTACACCGCCGAAGGCTTCCTTAAATGGGAGATCAACCAGTTCAACTTCAACAACCTCACGTCGCTGAGCAAAGGCATGGCCCTGGCCATCCTCTACCCGGAATACAACCTGGCAGGCAGCGTCAAAACCCAGAACATCGACCTGGACTGCGACGGCGTGCTCGACTTCCAGTACTACAACGAGTACGACGCCTGGAATCGACTGCTGCGCACCTACGCCAATTTCAGCGATACGAAAAACACTGGCAGCAAGATCGTCGAGCTGCTCTACGACAACATCGCCGGGGCCGTGGACAAAAAAACCTACTTCGATCAGTTGTCGGGCTGCACCAATGTGCAGGTGGACCAGATCGACTACGACTACGACGCGCGCTTCCGCCTGACCCGTATGGCTTCCACCCTGTTCGATTACGACCTGAAATACGACGCGGGATTCTTCTCCGGGTTCACCACCAACCTGACCAACAACTACAACGGGAACATCAACGCCGCCAAGGCCTACTACAAGTTGAACCTCACTACGGCCAACCCGGCCGTATTCGCCGGCACCCAGAATACCAACCACTGGAACTACACCTACGACAACCTCAACCGCCTGACCAAAGCCGACGGCAACATCAGCGGTACGGCCAACTGGGGCGACTCGGAATATACCTACGACAAAGCCGGTAACATTTCCACGCTGAAACGGTACAGTTACGACTATAACGGCACGCTCCAGCAGGATGTGTTCACCTTCAACTACACCGCCAATACCAACCGGCTGGCCAGCGTGACCCGCGCCGGGGTAACCGACCGCAGCATCGGCTACGACGCCAACGGAAACATGACCAGCGATACCAAAAGAAAGGTAACCGCCGTGAACTACGGGCGTATGAACCTGCCTTTCTCCCAGACGGTGAACATCAACGCCACGACCAACAAGGACGTGAGCATGTTGTACGACATCAGCGACACCCGCATCCAGAAACGTACCGTCACCACCATCGGCAACACCAACCCGCCCAACTCGACCGTGAACGGTTCGGAGTACTACATCCATACCCTCGGCGGACGCGAGATCGGTACCTATGATTTCCTGGCCGACAAACTGACCTGGTACGTCTTTGCCGGCGAGCGGGTGGCGAAGATCGAGCACATCCCGGCATCTACCTTCGGCGACGGCCTGGAAACGGGCGGCGGCGCCGGTGGAGGAGGGGGCCAGAAGGCGGCAACGGCGGCGCCGGCAGTGTTCCAAAGCGCATTGTTTACCGACCTGAATTACATCGCCACCCACGCCACGCCGGAAGGCCAGGCAATGCTGAAATGCCTCTCCGGCCTCAATGACCAGGTCGGCAAAATTGCCCTGCCCAACGTACTGGCGCAGGTGACCTATCCGGATAAAACCCGGGTATGGGCTTTGCAGGAACAGATGGGCAGTCTGAAGAAGGGCTATGTGGTATCGGGCACGACCACCCTGGAAAATGCGAAAAGCCAGGTGCTCGTTCCCATGGCGGACAGCACGACCTATGCCGTGGTGTTGGGCGAATTGCTCGGCCTGTTCACCCCGCAATACGTTGCTCCCGCGACGGGCGCCGACCCTTCGGAGCGTATCGCAGTGGCCGCCGGCCCGCCGCCCCTGCCCCAGCCGGTGTTCTATATCTACGACCACCTGGGCAATACCCGGGTGACCTACCACGTTGACCTGACCTGCCCGAGCACCAAGACGTATGTGCTGGACTATGCCGCGGAGTACTATCCCTACGGCAAGATCATGCGCGAGTACACCAACGGCCCGAAAGAGAAGTACCAGACCACCCAGCACGAACGCGACCAGGAGACCGGGCTGGACTACCGGGGAGCGCGGTTTTATGACAGCGATGTAGCGCGGTTTTTGAGCGTGGATCCGATGGCGGCAAAGTATCCGGAATGGAGTTTTTATAACTACGTAATGGGTAATCCTTTAAAATTCATCGACCCGGATGGAAAAGACACCATCGTCATAAATCGCGGGGTATTGAATGAGGAGTTGTCTGATGAACTTACGCTGGTATATAATGCCACATTAAGTCTTATAAGCAATGGTGTAGAAACTCCCTTGGCTCTTCCTGACGGCTCTACACAATTATATATTTTCGGAGACAGGTTTACAGGAAACAACGGCTATAATGCTTTGCCAAACCCCGTATACAAACTAACCTGGAAAGACATGTCAACAAGAACAGATGAAAAAAACACGGGCAAACAAATCCAAGTATATGAGGGTGTTTTTTTCCATCCTGGAAACGATTGGGGGGATTTTACTGGTTGTAAAGGCATTTGCAGAACCTATGAAATTCGCGAGCCGAAAGATTACGAAAAAAATATTGGTGCAACCAAAGTATTCTATGGCCACGCAATTGGAGAGACCATTTTAAAAATAAAACAACTATATCATAGTTTGGAGGGCAAACTTACTGGCGACAAGTTTATTCTGCGAACCAATGTAAAACTAAAAACTACACAATTGAATCTTGGGAAAAGTAAGTTACAATACAAAGCAGAAGATCATGGCAATCCAAGGGCTGGCACGGGAGATCCGGAAACTGATGATAATGGCAACTAGGAAGAGCGAACATTAAAACTTCATTTCACATGAATTTGATTTCTTTTTTTCTTGCTGCAATTACGGCTTCCTCTGCCTTTCTGACGTGCTGCGATCAAAAGCAAAATACATCCAGTCAAAGTGAGATTAGCCAGGTTACTTCTAAAATGCCGCTTGTCAATGTTTCTTCAATAGAGGAAGTACTGAAAATTAAGGACAGCCTGATCTCTTTTAGAGCAGGCTATTGCGAAGGATTCCCTTCGGAGGTACTCCAAAACCCAAGAGTAGTCGAAATCTCCATGAGTTTTTGCAACATCCCTGTCGTACCGGATTCAATTTCAAATCTCCATGAGTTACGTTCTTTGATAATAAACCATTCGGGAGTTCAATATATTCCTGAAAGTATTACGAGGCTCAAAAAATTAAGATTTTTATCTCTTATTGGAAATGAATTAGACTCCATTCCCGAGTGGATTTGCCGATTTGACACCATGCAAATGATTAATTTTAGAATGAATAATATCCGGCACATACCGGATTGTGTAAAAAAGAAAGATACCAAAACCTGGCTTTTACTGGTTTCAGATAAAAGCGGCAAGGATTTAAGAGATTGGTAACCTAATGCGAGAAGGTAAAGAGATGCCAACCGACGGCACACCGGTGCAGGAGGTCATCCTCCTGCGCCTAAAGCATGCAAAAAATAAAAATAGTAACTATTTAGGTTGTCGTGAATTGCTCCAAAACTTTTAACTTTCGGCAAAAGAAAAGCATTGAAGTTACCGGATAGCATAGAAGGATGCCATGACTTAATCAAGCAGTTAATGAGCATCATCGAAGGCATGCAGCGGGAGATTCAGGGTTTGAAAAATCAACTGAATCAGAACAGCCGCAACAGCCATCTCCCGCCGTCATCGGATGGGATGAAGAAGCCTGCGTTGCCGCCTCAAAAGAAAGGCAAGCGCGGCGGGCAGCCTGGTCACAGGGGCAAAACGCTCAAGATGGTAGAGGTGGTTGATGGGACCATTGAATTAAAGCCGAAGCATTGCTGTGGCTGCGGGCAAGCGATTTTGGCTCAAACGCCTATGGTTTTTCTGGGCAAGCGCCAAGTGTTTGATTTACCGCCTATACAACTGCGGGTAACGGAATATCAACGTTTTGGCTGTACATGCCTGCATTGCGGGCATCTGAACCGAACTGATTTTCCGCCGGGCGTGTCGGCCCCGGTACAATACGGCCCCCGGGTCAAAGCCCTGGTTACCGTGTTGCATCAAAACGGTTGCTTGTCGGTGAATAAAATTCAAACCCTGTTCGAGGATTTATTCGCCACCCCGCTGAACGAAGCCACGATCCAGGAGTGCCAATTAGCCGCATACCGAGGCTTGGAAGAAGAGGAGGCCTACATCAGGGAGCAATTGCAAAAAGCCGCCGTGGTTCATGCCGACGAAAGTGGGATTCGCTGCGAAGGCAAACTACACTGGCTGCATGAATTGGGCAATGAGTGCTATACCTACCAGTTTGTCCATGCCCGACGCGGCATCGAAGCCCACCAAGGGAGTGATGCGCTGCTGCCTCAACTCCGGGGCTGGCTTATTCATGACTGTTGGGCGCCTTACTTCGGACTCAAAAGTTGCCAACACGCCTTGTGCAATGCCCATTTGTTGCGCGAACTGAATGCTTTGCAGCAACAAGGACGAAAATGGGCGGCTCGTTTCCATGCTTTCCTGCTTGGCCTGTATCGAAAAACCGATAAAGGTCAAGGTCAATTGCCCCAAAAAGAACGCTCATCCATACTCACCAGATATGAACGTCTTTTAAAAGCCGGCTATGCCGAAGAACCTCCGCCCCAGATTTCGGCTGCCAGAGGAAAACCCAAAAAGACAAAAGGACGAAACCTGCTGGAACGACTCGATATGCACTGGGAAGCCGTGTTGGCTTTTGCCTGGAATACAAACGTGCCTTTTACCAACAACCTGGCCGAACGGGACATCCGACCCGCCAAATCCAAACTGAAAGTTGCTGGATGCTTCCGGTCACTCCCGGGTGCTCACGCCTACGCTCGAATCCATAGTTTTATCTCTACGGTCCGAAAACATCAATACAATCCTTTCAATGAACTTGTCAATATCTTCAGTGGCTTAACGCCGATCTATCGAAGGGGGGCAACCTAAATAGTTACTAAAAATATACAAAAAATATCCCTTGTGTTTTGGGGCATTAACTGTTATCCCTCATATTTGCCCCTGCAATATTTTATTCGCGCTGTAACAGTCCGCCGGTTTTTTTCTCTCCTTTTACACGACACCGTTTTAATCCTTTTTTACATCGATTTCACGACAATACCGGGTCAAACCGACTGACGCTCTTCGTCGCACAAGAAGATAGCGCCTGACGTTTTTGTCTCTTATCCAGATTCAATAAACACTCTTTTCGCATGCGCCGTCTTGTACGTCCCCTGCGCGGCTGTTCCATCGCCGCCCTCTTCCTCCTGTTTTCCCTCTTTTCTTACGCCCAGGTGACCGGCGGCCGCGGCAACGGCCAGAACTCGCCGGCTGAAGTACAGCCCGCGGAAGTCTCCGCCGGCGGCTTTTCGGGGAATGTGAGCCTCTTTACCGGCACCTACAACTCCTCCTACAATCTCGGTACGGTGTCCGAGCCTTCGGGGCTGAGTTTTACCGCCACCATGACCTACAGTTCCACTTTTTCCTCGGGCGACAACCAACCCTTCGTGTCGGGTGTGCCCTACGGCGAAGGCTGGAATATCGACATTCCCACCATCTCGGCCAACACCGAGGACTTCAGCAAGTACACCAAACAGCAGTTGGACGATATTAACGACAACATTTTTGCCCCGCCGTATACGCCAACGTATAACACCGAAGAGCAGCGGCGCGAAGGCGATGTCTACTGGTTTTCGCCGTCGCTGAACATTCCGGGCATTGCCAGCGGGCGGCTGGTGTACAAATATATGGAAAACAACGACCGCGTCTTCGTGCTGCACGAGTTCGAGCGCTACGTGGAAGCGCGTATGATCGACGGCGGCTATACCTGGGAAGTGATCCTCGACGACGGCACGCGTTATGAAT
>WBZQ01000938.1_pt1 | contig 21176 bp, 17 predicted proteins | sample 5204251 | NCBI WGS metagenome assembly WBZQ01 (sample SAMN12412402, study PRJNA552823) | activated sludge metagenome | isolation source: activated sludge from nitrification reactor of wastewater treatment plant... | place: USA: Virginia | collected 2017-09
GGCTTCCGCTGCCGCTGCGGTACGGACACCGTCTGCGTCCCTCGCAGGTATTGACCGGTCAGCGACCTGGGATCGCCCATGATCTGTTGCGGTGTTCCCTGTGCAATGACGTACCCACCCTGCGAGCCGGCACCAGGCCCCATATCCAGCACATAGTCGGCAGCCATCATCGTTTCGGTGTCATGCTCAACAACCACGACGGTATTGCCGAGGTCGCGTAACCGCAACAAGGTTTGTAGCAAGCGCCGATTGTCCCGCTGGTGCAAACCGATCGATGGTTCATCGAGGATGTACAACACGCCAACCAGACCGGACCCGATCTGCGTCGCCAACCGGATACGCTGCCCCTCGCCGCCGGAGAGGGTCGCCGCCGCTCGATCGAGCGTCAAGTAATCCAAGCCCACGTTGACCAAAAATCCGAGACGCTCCCGAATCTCTTTTAGAATCCGATGTGCGATGACCAACTCACGATCGGTGAACTTGAGCGACAGAAAGAAGTCAGCCGCCGTACGAACGGATAGCTTGGTCACCTCGGCGATTGATTTCTTGGCGAGCTTGATGGACAAGCTTTCCGGTCTCAATCTCGCACCGTGGCAGGTTTCGCACGGCTCAAGCAGCGTGAAGTCCTCTTCTTCCTCACCGCCCGGCGTCACGGCATAGCCGATTCCGTCGCAAGCCGGACAGGCTCCATGCGGACTATTGAAGGAAAAAACGCGTGGCGTGACCTCCGGGTAACTCACACCGCACTTGATGCAGGCAAGCCGGTCGCTGTAGAGCCTTGTGTGACCATCTTCCGTCAACACACCGACTAGCCCACCAGTCAGTTTCACCGACGTTTCGACAGAGTCCGCCAAGCGGCGCATCAATGCATCGCCCGTTTTCATCACCAACCGATCAACGATAACTTCAATCGTGTGTTTCTTCTGCTTATCGAGCGAGATGTCCTCACCGAGGTCTACAATCTTCCCATCTATCCTGGCGCGCACATACCCGGCCTTGCGCATCTCCAGCAATTCTTTCCGATACTCCCCCTTCCGCCCTCGGACGATCGGCGCCAGGATCTGGAACTTCATCCCTTCCGGCTGCGCGGCAATGGCATCGACCATTTGCTGGACAGTTTGCGCCGTGATTTCCTCACCACATTGAAAGCAGTAGGGCCGCCCCACACGGGCGAAGAGGAGACGGAGATAGTCATAGATCTCCGTAACCGTACCGACGGTGGAACGGGGGTTATGGCTGGTGCTTTTCTGCTCAATGGAAATCGCGGGAGACAGCCCTTCGATCGAATCGACGTCCGGCTTCCCCATCTGCTCGAGGAACTGCCGCGCATAGGCGGAAAGCGATTCAACATATCGCCGCTGCCCTTCGGCATAGATCGTGTCGAAAGCGAGCGACGACTTACCGGATCCACTCAAGCCGGTGATGACCACCAGCTTGTCCCGTGGAATCTCTACGTCGATGTTCTTGAGATTATGTTCCCGCGCACCTTTGATAATGATGGAATTGCCCATAGAAGTTCTCCGCGGCGTTCCTGCTCAACACTCAGCACTGAGTTCTCAACACTTATTAAGTGGCGCGGAATTATAGCACGCAGCAAAACTGGACCGCGGGTTTAGGGGCGTTTGCGGGATCTACGGCGGGTTCCGTCGAGGGCTTCGCCCCAGCGGATCAGAAAAGCCGTGACGAACTCATGCTCTTCTGCCGGCGGCACAGCCAAACGGGCCAGTGCTAACGCGACTGCGAGCGCAATGTGGTATCCCTCCGAACGAGAAGCCAGGGCACGACGATAAGCGGGATGCACGTCGTTGATGACGACAGTGGACTCGACGAGACGGCCGAGGTCCGGATCTCCTTCATGCGACTCGAACCGAATCGTGAGCCCGTAACGGCCCGGTCGAGACCGTGCTTTGGGACCAGGCACGACCGCGACGCCAAGCGATGACTCCGACTCGCGTTGCGCTTCGCCTTGCATGCCCTGGCCGGATGGCTGGATTGTGCTCGGTTCCTGAGGCGTTGTCGGAGCGATGCCGGTTTCTTCAAGACCCTCTGCACCGCCCATAATTGACGCAGCGAGCAACCCCTGCCCGCTGTCCGCCACCTCCGATCGCCCGATCGGCAACCGCTTCTGGCCGCCTGCCCGCTGCTCAACCAAAGACGCCAGCAGGGGAAACTCGTCGGCCAGGTCCACCAAGACCGTTTCCAAATCACGCTCCATCGGCCGCATGGTTCGTCGTCCGGCTTTGTCCTCCGATTCTCGGGCATCTCCCCACCGGGACAACTGTTGCGAGACCGCCTCTTGAATAGCCTTGCGATACCCTAGGTACAACGCACCCCTGGTGCCGACGCGAACAAAATCTCCTTTGTTCAGCGTCAGCGCCGCAGCCAGCGCGGGAGCTTCGATCATCCCGACAATTCTATCGTGTGCGGCCGGCGCAATCCCCAACCAGTCCCATCCATGCTTGATGACTTTGCCGAACGTGCTGATCGCCAGACCTCGTTGATCTTCGGAAAGCGGCGACTCGCTTCGAACCAGATAGCCGATGGCTACCGGCTTCCGTTTTCGCGCAAGACAGACCGCAAGCTTCGAGACTTCTGAGCCACGAGCCGACTGACGCTCCAGAGCACGCTCATTGACATCGAACTCGAAGCCTTTGGGGTAATAGGCTGCAAGTACCTCGTCGAACTCAGGCTGGAGCAACGGTTGATACTGTCTACGCAACGCTCCCTCGATATATCCCTCGTCCAGAAGGGGTGAGAGCGCATTCTGCAGCTTCAGTTGCACCGCCGTGCCGTGATCCGGCACCAAGCCAAGGGGAGGAATCCATTTCCACGGCGCCTTGTGCCGCCCAGCAAGGTGCCAGCGGCTTGCCACATGTTCCTTACCACGCCTCGTTTCCGTGACGACATCTTCACAGATGAGCAGGCCGAGTTTGATTCCAACCCCGGCGAAACCGATGCCCTGCCCCCGCGTCTTCGTGCTGGAAGCCAGATCGTGATACCGCACGAGGTCTCGCCGCCTCATACCCGACCCGTTATCTACGATGGTCAGCGTCAATCCCACGGGATCTGCCAGAAGTCTGAGACGGGTCGCACCAGAATCCAGTGCGTTGGCCACCACTTCAGTCAAAATCGTTTCTTCGAGCGCACCAGGATAAGCGTCCCGCAGGTCTTCAAGTAAATGTTGCAGATCAACGCGCGTTTCGCCCATAGCGTCCCCAGCCGACAGCGGAGAGCGACCGTCCTTTCAAGCCGGTGATGACCACCAGCTTGTCGCGCGGAATCTCCACGTCGATGTTCTTGAGATTATGTTCCCGCGCACCCTTGATGACGATAGAGTTGCCCATACGGGGCCGGATTATAGCATCTCTGTTTTGTTCGATGACACTTCGCCTGACCCGGCTGGCACGCCCCCTTCAGTTTTGTGGATTTTCACCGATACATGAAGGCCGGTCCGATCTCCCCCACGCACCAGTACCTTCTGGACACCATGCTTGACGCGTTAGGTCTCTTCAAACGGAATATCAATCAGCTGTTTGGAATCTCTGTCGATATCATGAATACCGGGCGCTCGCTCCAGTTGCTGTCGTCATCCATGCAGATTCTTGCCATTAACGGCGTCGCCCAAGCCGCGAAGGTCGGAGGCGGCAAAGGCCGCCCCATCTTGGCGCTCGTTGAGATCCTCAATCAAACACCTCGGGAGATTAAACCTGAGGTGGAAGCCATCGAACAGGTCTGCGCTGAACTGGCTCGACTCACCGCCCACAGCTCGAATATCGTATGGCGATACTACCAACTGATCGCCGGTGTGCTGGCGGCGATGCCCCAGGGCGGCCAGTCGTCTTGTCTTGCGGACAGGCACCAGTCTTCTCATCTGCGCTTCACAACCCTAGAAGATATCACTCTGTTGATGTCGGACCCATCGTTCCAGTTGGGTGAGCCGCTGGAACGGGACAACCGAAGTTCCATCGCGGCGATCTGTCAGGCCAACCTGACTGAACTGCATGCACGATTGAGCGAAGCCTTACGCTGTCTCAATGACACAGGCCGTGCATTGCACGGCCTGAAGATGATCGGTCTCACCGCCCGCTATATGGCCTTTTGCATTGCTTCAGAAGCCGCGGCACTGGATGAGGGCGGCATGAATTTCAAGACGCTTGCGACAGAGATCAGTCATGTGGTCGACGAACTGGACGCCAGAACGCATGCCATGAAGAGCTCCATCGACGATGGTCAGAGCTTGGTGGAGTTGCTGCTGAAAGGGAATAGTGATGCAAAGCAAAACACTCTTCAATGAAAACGGGCACCAATGGATCGTGATTGGTCGCGACCCTCACAAAGACGCTCACGTCATCGACACGAACGAGTACGTGATCATCAGTCGCGGCCAAGCCATGTTACTGGACCCAGGAGGCATTCAAATATTCCCCCAAGTCCTCGCGGAGCTGGCCAAATATGTGCGTGTTCAGGATATCCGCGTCATCTTTGCCAGCCATCAAGACCCCGATATTTCGTCGTCGCTTGCAATGTGGCTTGACCTCAACCCGGACATCAAGACCTATTGTTCGTGGCTGTGGACCGGATTCATCAGTCATTTCAGCACGGGTACTGCCATTGAACTCAACGCGATTCCAGACGAGGGTATGCGTATCAAGATCGGTGATCTCGGCGTAGAAGTCGAAGCCGTCCCCGCCCATTACTGCCATTCCTCAGGCAACTTTTCGCTCTACGACCCTCTCGCCGGCATCTTGTTTTCCGGCGACATCGGTTCCGCCTTGGTCCCCAGTCATGAAGCCGGCTTGATCGTGACGGACTTCGATCAGCACATCCAATACATGAAAGGATTCCATCTCAGGTGGATGCCTTCGACCACGGCCTTACGGAGCTGGACCCAACGGATTCGTGCCCTCAAGCCCAGGATGATCTGCCCACAACACGGATCCGTCTTTCAGGGCGATATGGCCGCCAAATTGCTCGACTGGCTTGACAGTCTTGAAGTAGGACAGTGGAAAGGCTCGACTCCGCCGCGCGATACTGCAAAGGCCGCTTAAGACCTGCTCCGCTTGCACAGCTTCTCCTGGTACCCTGAGGGCAATCAGGAACCAATACGGTTGCACAGTCGGATGATGATTTCGATCATCCCGACAGCCATCTCACCTTGACAAAGCTTAAAACCGGGTGCTACCACCGTCACATGGTGGGAGCCGAGCCTCGTTCTATGACTCAGGAACCGCAAACTCCGGCAAAGGTGGTGTCAACCTGGTCTGGCCAGGCCCGAGAGGACGCCGTCCAGAGGATGTTCACGTCCATTGCCGGAGCCTATGACCTGAACAACACGCTCTTGAGCTTCGGCCTCCATTACTATTGGAAGAAGATTACCGCCTCCTTCATTACTCCGGTTGGCCGAGGAACTGCCCTTGATGTCGGATCAGGCACAGCCGACCTTGCACTGTTGATCGAGTCTCGCATGGGACCGAAGGGCCGTGTGATCGCCTCAGACCTGAACCATGCCATGCTCGCTGAAGGCCTCAAGAAGATCAGCGACAAAGGCCTCGGCGAAAAAATCACCTGCTTGCAGGCCAGCGCGGAACATCTCGGATTCGGTGACAACACCTTCGATGCGGTGACCACCGGGTTCTGCATGCGAAACGTCGGAGATCTGCCGCAAGCCGTACGGGAAATTCGTCGGGTAATGAAGCCCGGTGGCCGTTTCGTGTGCCTGGAGTTTTCCCGCCCGATCTTCGGCTGGTTGCGAACCCTCTACGATTGGTATTCGTTCAAATTATTGCCCTTCATCGGCACGATAGTCGCCCGCGACCGTACCGGCGTCTATGAATACCTTCCCGCCTCGATCCGGACGTTTCCTGATCAAGAGCGGTTGTGCCAGATCCTACGCGATGCTGGATTTCGTCAAGTCTCGTATAAGAACCTCAGTGGCGGCATCGTCGCAATCCATATCGCCACAAAATAAAGCGCGCATGGCTTATGGCCGATAGTACCGACCGAGAACGATCGATCTTTATTCTTGCTAGACGCTACTAGCCCGTAACGATCAGCTCCACTATGAACTCTGTTTTATACATTTTTCTCCCCTGCAAGAAGGTGTACCCGATTGGCATCACCTACTTGGCGGACTTCATCCATCGGCGAAAGCCGGACGTTCGTCAGCGCATCCTCGACCTCTCCTTGTTTCCGGTCAACCAACGCAGCCAGGCCATCCGCGACGCCGCAACGGAGTTCAAGCCCGATCTAGTCTGCTTTTCATGGCGTGATATCCAAATTTTCTCGCCGCATGAAGGCGATTCATCGCTGGAACATGCGTTCAACTTCTATTTCGCCAGCAACCCGATCAAACGCGTCGCCGCGTCATTCGCCGGCATCAAGCAGCTGTACCGGTACTACAGCCATATCTATACGATCCTGTCCTACCCAGCCCTGGTTCGCAAAGAATTCCCCAAGGCTCAGATCATGATCGGAGGCGGGGCGTTCACTGCCTTTGCTGATCAACTCATTGAAAAGCTTCCGGAAGGCACAATCGGTATCCTGGGTGAAGGCGAGGATGCGATCCTCAAGCTCCTCGAAGATCGTTCGATCGATGACGAGCGCTATATTGTCAAGGAAGGGGGCCGGATCAGAAAGGGCTCCCAAGGTTCACCCCCGCTGCTCGATGCACCGGCCGTCGACCTTCCCTTTTTGACCTCTATCTTCCCGCAGTGGCAGGAGTACAGGGGAGAATCGATCGGGGTGCAGTCGAAGCGAGGCTGCCCCTATGATTGTGCCTTCTGTCTCTATCCCTACATTGAGGGCAAGCGCGTGCGGTACAGGCCAGCGGACATGGTCGTGAAAGACATCTCCCAGCATTATCACCAGTGGGGAGCCCGTCGCTTTTGGTTCACCGACGCTCAATTCATTACGGGCAAGGAAGCCTATCCACAATGTACGGAGATCATGGAACGTATCATCAGTGAGAAGCTGGAAATCGAGTGGTCCGGTTACATCCGCACTTCATTGATCACGCCTGACTTCGCCAAGCTGATGGTGCGCTCTGGAGTCGGCGACCTGGAAGTCGCCATCACCTCCGGCTCGCAGGAGGTCCTGAACAATCTCCACATGGGGTTCAAGCTCGAGCGGCTCTATGACGGGTGTCGCTACCTGGCGGAAGCGGGCTTCAAGGGTAAGGTGATCCTCAACTATTCATTGAATAGCCCCAAAGAGACGGAGGAAACCCTACTCCAAAGTGTCGAGTCTTACAAAGTGGTGGCCTCAATCCTTGGCGAGGAGCGGGTCTTCCCCTTGATGTTTTTCTTGGGCATCCAACCCAATACCGATCTTGAACAACGGTTGTTGGAAGAGGGGTATCTGTCAGCAGGCTACAACCCCTTGATGCTGACCCCAACCAGCATCCGAAAGCTCCTCTATAACCCAGCACCATTGAATTCATTTATCGCCAAGGCATGCCTTCGTGCCTGGGAACGAAAGCAGGGAAGCCGTGATCCACGCAAATGGACAGGTTCTTTGTCGCAGACAACCGACCAGTCACATGCGTATGCCGATAAGAGCTTGAGTAACGGGATTGAAGGCAACTCTGGACGAGATGCCCTCCTCTCCCTCGAAGAGATCCTTCGCTCCCGCCGACCGACTTCACCGCCTTCCCAGGCCACTGAGCCAAGAGCAAGTTCGGTCGGTTAATTCCGTCATTGGGTATGAGTCCGTGTCACGTGACAAGCTGGCGGCCTCGCGGCTGCTAATCACTGATGAGCATTGACTATTAACCGTTCCGCGTATTGCAATCCAGTTTAAGCCGATGCTATCATTCCGCCTCTCTAGAGGCTGGGGGGAACGCTTCAACCATCTTGTTTTTCAGACCATTACGGCCCTGAACCTCTGTACAACCTGCGCCTTAAGGAGGCGCCTCCATGTATAAGACGATCTATATTCCGGTCGATAATTCCGACCATTCCAATACAGCGGTGGATGTTGGGGTCCACCTGGCGAAAACGTTTGGGTCCAAGATTGTGGGAAGCCATGTTTATGCGGCCAAGATGCATGACAAACGCTTCAAGCAGATGGAAGCTGGCCTCCCCGAGGAATACCACGACGAGAAGGAACTCGATCGCCAACGCCAGATCCACGATTCTCTGATTACACGTGGGCTGCAAATCATTACCGATTCCTACCTCGACTACGTTGATAAGAAGTGTAACGAAGCAAACCTGCCCATCGAACGGCGCTCGTTGGAAGGGCGTAACTGGAAGGTCTTGTCCGAAGATATTAATACCAACGCCTACGATCTCGTCATCATGGGTGCGCTGGGAGTAGGGGCTGTGAAAGACAGCGTGATCGGCAGCAACACCGAGCGAGTCATCCGCCGTGTTCGGAACTCCGACATGCTGATCATTAAGAACATCCAGCCTATGACCAGCGGCAAGATCGTCGTCGCCGTGGACGGCAGCCCTTATTCGTTCGGTGGTTTAATGACGGGTCTGCAGCTCGGCAAAGCATTGAACATGCCGGTTGAAGCGATTTCCGCCTTTGATCCCTACTTCCACTATGCCGCGTTCCACAGCATCTCAGGGGTCTTGAACGAGGAGGCCGGCAAGGTCTTCCGCTTCAAGGAGCAGGAAAAGCTCCACGAGGAGATCATCGACAGTGGTTTGGCTAAGATTTATCAATCACACTTGGACATCTCCCGCGAGATCGCTCAAGCCGAACAAACTGATGTAAAAACGACGCTACTCGACGGCAAAGCTTTTGAAAAGATTATTCAGTACGTCCGCAAGGATGTCCCCGCTCTTCTGATCGTGGGCCGTATCGGCGTGCACAGCGATGAGGATATGGATGTGGGCAGCAACACGGAGAATCTGCTCCGAAGCGCACCCTGTAACATTCTTGTCTCCAACCGAAAATATGTACCGCCCATCGATACGCAAGCCGAGTACACGATCGCCTGGACCGAAGAAGCGTTGCGGCGGATGGAAAAGATTCCTGTGTTTGCTCGTGGCGTAGCAAAAACAGCCATTCATCGGTATGCCATTGAAAAGGGCCACACGATTATCAGCAACACGGTGGTCGATGCTGCAGTGGGACACATTCTTCCAAAAGGCGCCATGGACGCAATGCGGGCACTTGGCGGAAGCTTGGATGCCGCAGGGATTGACCGCGATCAGATGAAGGCCGACCAGGCAGTGACTCAAGATCTCATGGGTCCGACCTTAAGTGGAATCATGACTCAGATCGTGGAAGAGAAGCCAAAGGAAATCAGCGCATCGACGCAGGCCTACCTTGACCGTATGGCACAGACCTATTTCGTATGTGACGGATGTGGGTACATCGGGAAAGGTGATACGCCCGTTAAATGCCCCGTATGCAGCGCCGATGGGACCAAATTTAAACAAGTTGATAAGAAGATTTTTGAAGTGGCGGCGACAGCGGAAGGTGAGCTGGAAACCGACGTGGCCTACGACGATGTACCGATGCAATGGACCAAGGATGCAAAAGAAGCCATCCGTGCTGTTCCGGCCGGCTTCCAGCGGAGACGGGCCAAGGCGAGGATTGAAAAGACCGCGCGGAAATTGGGAATGACGACCATCACGCTCGAATACGCAGCCCCGATGATCAAAGAAGCGGCATCCGAAGACTATACACCGATTTTCTCCAATAAAGGTACCGGGACTGCCCCGGCAGCGGAAGGGATGCTGACTGCGGCCAATGGAAATGGGACGAACGGCCATGCGGAAAGCACGTCACCCTATACCTGGACAAGCGACGCACAGGCTCGATTAGATCGAGCTCCGGAAGGCTTTATGCGCGATTGTACGAAAGCCTTGATTCTCAAACATGCTGAGAAAATCGGCGCGACCGTAATCACGATTGAGGTTGCGAACGAAGGCATCGAACAAGCGAAGGGTTACATGGCGGATGCGATGAAGACCGGCAACCTCAAAGACATGATCGCCGACCTGACCGGTAAGGGAAGTGCCTAGTTCTGAGTAGGGAAGGCCTCGGTCTGGCCCCTTTCCATTACTCAGCCCTCAATCCTCAGATCGAAGTACTAACACGTCATGGGAAAATCTCTCCCTATTTTCAACGGTCCTTCAAGCACTTTAGGCTCTTTGGAGCAACAGATTGCTAAATTCTTCACCCCCACTCCAAAGGGCGAGGGACCGCTTGATGGCCGGACTGTTGACGACTTCAAGCCCTACCTCGTCGCACTCAACCTGACCAAGCGCTGCAACCTCAAATGTGATCACTGTTATCTTGATGCCACGACAAAAGCCGCAGGTGGTGACGACGAACTCACCACTGAAGAATGCTATCGGTTGATTGATCAAATCGCCCAGGTCAACAAGGGCTGTCTCTTGGTCATTACCGGCGGAGAGCCGCTGGTCCGCCCCGACATTCTCGATATTGCTCGGTATGCCGTGAAGCTCGGCTTCATGGTGGTCTTTGGGACGAACGGCATGCTGATCGACGATCAGATGGCCAAGACGCTTGTTGAAATCGGCGTCATGGGAGTTGGGATCAGCATCGATTCGTTGAATGCCGCCAAGCATAATTCTTTTCGTGGAGTCCCAGGCGCCTGGGAAGCCGCGATTGCAGGCATTGAAGCAAGTAAACGAAACGGCCTGCAGTTCCAAGTTCATTTCAGCGCACAGCCGATGAACTACAAAGAACTGCCTGAAGTCATCACCTGGGCGCATCAACTCGGAGCCCTGGTGCTTAACGTGTTCTTTATGGTCTGCACAGGCCGAGGCGAGGAACTCACCGATATCACGCCAGCCCAGTATGAAGAAGTGCTTGGTTATCTGATTAACTGCCAAGACAATTACAAGGGGATGCTGGTCCGTGCCCGTTGTGCTCCACACTTTAAACGACTGGCCTACGAGAAAGATCCCAACTCACCGATCACGAAGGCAACCGGGTATATGGGAGGCGGATGTCTGGCCGGGACCAATTATGCCCGAGTGACCCCGAATGGCGAACTCACGCCATGCCCGTACATGCCATTATCAGCAGGAAATATCCGGGAGCATAGCTTCGTTGACCTGTGGGAACACTCGAATATCTTCAACTCATTCCGATATCCCCAACTGAAGGGAAAATGCGGCGACTGTGAATACAGTGACATCTGTGGTGGCTGCCGCGCCCGCCCCTATGTCGACCACGGCGACTGGCTCGATGAAGATGAGTGGTGCTTGTACGAACCCAAAGGCGGAGAAAAGATCAAGGTGGCGTTCAACGTCGTGGAGGAAACCGAAGTGGTGTGGGACGAATCCTCCGCCCTCAGATTGAGCCGTATTCCGTACTTTCTCCGCGCCATGGTTAAGAAAGGCGTAGAGAAGCACGCGCGTGAGCATAATGTGCAGACGATTACCGTTGAGCTGATGGAGGAACTGCGAAAAAAGCGGTTCGGCAACGACGCACCGGTCTTTAAGTTCTAAGTGAGACGTCAGACGTTCTCTTTCTTGGATATTCGAGCATAGCCCAACCTTTCACTCTTTACCTTTCACGCTGTTGACTATGGATACTCTTGAAAGCATTGCGACCGATCTCAATATCCTGATTCCGATCATCAATCATTGGTTTCATCTGCTTTCCGCAGTCATTTGGATCGGCGGTCTCGCATTTCTCGTCATGGCGGTCACCCCAGGCTTGGAGAAGGCCGTACCGAAGGATCAAATTAAGCCCATCACGGATATTTTTTATCGGCACTATAAAAAGGTCGCCGGCATTTTGCTCGTCGTCCTGCTGTTCACCGGGGGAGTCAATCTCCACTATGTCAATCAAGTCATTATTTCGCAAACGGGCACCGGGGTGCAGCACCACTCCAAGTATCTGATGGTCTTCATGATCAAGCTGCTCCTTGTATTGGGCCTTCTCACGCTGTTTCTCTACACCGTCATTTTCAAGTCAGATGATGAGGCTGAGGAGGGAGACTCCTATGAAGCCATTCCCTTCCAGCGAGCGGCCCTCTGGATGGGATTCTTCATTATTCTGTGCGCCGCCGCCATGAAGCATCTCCATCAATAGCCTCTCTACAGTAACTCACCCTGCCCCTGAGACACCTACCCCTGTCTCATATGAGACAGCCTTTGTGCCAACCAGATACAGTTGCGTCTGTCATCCCAACGGCAATCCAAGCCGATCAATTTAAAAATCAATCACTTAGCCGGCAGTCAGTCTATGCTCCATGGGAATGGAGATTGCTGTGTACCGAGAACTAGGAGCACGAGGAGTTCCTGATTCACCCCTAACCGAATCCATGGAATGGAGCACGCTATGGCGCTGGCGGTCACAGAAGCAGAACCGGAGAAAGTAACCCACCCTGCCTCCTGTTACGTTGACTCTGAAACGAGGTGGTCATATTCGGCATGTAGCGATACGCCTGAGCTGGTTCATGCAACAGATGGAAGAAGAAAACTCAGGGCCGTGCATTCCGCGTTGGTCGTTGAAGATGACCCAGATATCTCCATGGCCCTTCAAGACTTACTCGAATTCGAGGGACTTCACGTGGATTGTGTGCCAACCTGTCGTCAAGCCTTCGCCGCAATCGCACAGAATGTCTACGATGTGGTTCTGCTCGACCTTGGATTACCCGACGGAGATGGGAGTTCGATTTTTGATAAGCTCCACGTCTCCCATCCCTTACTTCCCGTGATCATCTTAACCGCGTCGAACAGAGAGATTGGCTCCTTGCCCGCATTCGCCCACGTGACGAAACCCTGGGTGAGAAGAGACCTCTGTCGCGTCATACACCGGGCTCTCGACGCGAGATCAACATCGATTGCAGAATGACTGAGGGGGGGAGCACGCCCAGGCCACAGATGCTGTCGCGTTACTTCGTTCGATCGAGACCCAGCGCCCGCTTGAAGACTGTCGCGAAACCGAAATACCCGAAAGAGTCTTTGAGGTTGGAATAGAGCCGCTTGACCGTTCCCATCTCAGGATTGGTGACGTACTCCATCGTCAGCGCGATCCGCTCTTCGCCTTCTCCTAGGGGCGTCACTGCGTGCCAGAGCTTATCCCCGTTGAAAATCACCATATCCCCAGGTTCGGTGATCAGCTCAAGATGACGGGGCTGTTTAGTCGGATGATCTTTGAAGAGCTCACAGACGAGCTTGCATTGGGTCGATCGATCCACCAGCCCCATGAGAATGGTGTAGCGCGCACCATTGTAATAGGACGTATCGTAATGAAAACCGATGTGGTCACCTGGCTCAGTATAGTAGTAGAGGGCACAGGAGTGAGGGTCGTTATCCGGACAGAACATCAGCTTCGCCTGGACAAGGCGATCTAAGAATCCTCTGAGCGAGTCAGCACGATATAATTCTAGAAAGCGTGGAGCCTTTTCCTGCACCGTATAATAGCTGACACTCCCGCCTTTCTTATGGCCGGGAATGTAATTACGATTCAGCTCGGATTTGACGGCCTGGGCTTGGGGGACGAAAACCTCTTCAACGAAGGTACGTGGCAGGAACTGCTTGATGACCAAAAACTCATTTTGCTCCCAATACTCCTGGTGGAGACGGTCGAAATCCAACCGCGCCACCGCATGATCAATCGCTTCAACCAGGCTGCCCGTTTCTACCGTCATGTTTCACCTCGATCCCTGATCCATGACACCACGTTCGTTATTGAGAAACTGAACTATTCCCCTGGTCCCTCAAAAGAATGCCTCCATCGCACGTGACGGTGGCCGGCTACGGACCATTCAATACCGGGGCCTTCATCACTTCGGCATCCGGAGGTGTTTTGAAATCAAACACATCATTTCCTAACCCAAGATTAGGCTTCAAGTTCGAGAACTCAAAGATGGCGACATTTCCGCTGATTTCATAGAGAGACACGGTTCGAATATAGTACGTCTTGGGGAACACCTCGACGACGATCTTTTGCAGATTCTGCGTCGATTCATGCTCCTTGCCCTTGGGGATCAGGGTCAAAAGCGGCAAACCGGTAGCCCCTCGCTCCCTCCCCTTCGTCGGCTCAATCTCAAACGACTCATCCAATTTGGCGGCGCCTTGCAACAGTTCCAGCGGTGCTTTAGAGGCAGCCATGTGAGTGAGTTTTCCAACCAGCACCTGCTTGTGTTCAGGCACATACACCTTCACATCATCCTGATTCACATAGATCTGCTCGGTTGCAGGATCAAGATAATCCCATCTCAGTCGACCAGGCTTTTTGATGTACACCTTTCCGGACGATGTCACCGGGCGTTCAAACCCTTCGATCTTCGTTTTTTGTGAAAAGTCGGCTTGGAGATCGGTTGTCTTCTCGTATCGCATCTGCAATTGTTTGACGACGTCGCGAACCTCCTGCGTTGCTTTCTCACCTTTTGCTCCATCAGCCGCAAAGACCGGCAAGACGAAGAGCGCAGAGATCGCTGCTGCCACACACCAACGTGTCATGCTTCCGCCGCACCGACGGGGCCGCGTCGCCCAAGCACTTCCCGTCGCCCATCACGCCCTGCCGCCCCTACGATCCCCTCCGCTTCCATTTGTTCAATCATGCGCGCTGCCCGAGGATAGCCGACACGTAGTCGCCGTTGGATCAATGATGCCGACGCCTGACCACTAGAGAGGACCAACTCTTTCGCTTGCTCATACACTTCGTCTTTGGATTCCTCTTCTGCTGCATCATCTAATTTAAGCGACTGTAGCTCTGGATTATAGACCGGGAGGGCCTGCTTTTTCACGAACTCAACGACCGAACGTACATCGTCATCCGAAACAAAGGAGCCATGCAGGCGGGCAAGCCGACCGGTTCCAGAGGCCAGATAGAGCATGTCACCTCGACCAAGAAGCGCCTCGGCCCCATTCGCATCCAAAATGGTGCGAGAATCGGTCTTGGACGATACTTGAAAGGCGATCCGGGCCGGGAAGTTCGCCTTGATCAAGCCCGTCAGGACATCAACCGACGGGCGCTGTGTCGCGAGAACAAGATGAATCCCTGAGGCACGCGCCATCTGTGCCAGACGGGCGATCTTATCCTCCACGTCTTTGGGAGCCACCATCATAAGATCTGCCAACTCGTCGATCATGACCACAATAAAAGGGAGAGGTTCCGGTGGTGTCGGTTTCGGCTGCATACACCCCTGCTCTCCCTCGGCAATCGACGTCTCCCCGGCTGAAAGGCGCGCTTCCTCGGAAAGAAACGCCATTGAACGTTCCGTCTGTCCCCCAAGGGACGAATCCTGTTCCGCGAACGTCTCATGCAGATCGGCGACCTTCCGATTATAGGCATCAATATTTCGTACCCCGGCTTCCGCCAAGAGCTTATACCGCCGTTCCATCTCAGCCACCACCCACCCCAATCCCCTCGCAGCGGACTTGGGGTCCGTAATCACCGGTCTCAGGAGATGGGGAATGCCATCGTAGGACTGAAACTCCAGCATCTTTGGGTCGATCAGCAAGAGTTTGACTTCGCTGGGCTTGGCAGAAAAGAGGATACTGAGCAACATTGTATTCAGGCTGACGCTCTTCCCGGCCCCCGTCGCGCCGGCCACTAAGAGATGTGGCATCGTCTTGAGATCCGCCGTAACAGGCGCACCGAAGATGTCTTTTCCCAAGGCCATCGTCAATCTCGATCGGGCACGACGAAATGCGTCGCTCATGATGACTTCTCTCAGCGAGACAGATTCTCGCGAGCGATTCGGCACCTCGATCCCCACCACCGACTTGCCGGGCAACGGCGCAACAATTCGTAGGCTGATCGCTTTCAGCGCCAATGCGAGATCATCCGCCAAATTCACGATGCGGGCCACTTTCGTTCCAGGCGCCGGCTCAAACTCATACATCGTTACAACCGGGCCCGGCCTTACCTCCGTCACAGTGCCGTCCACTCCGAAGCTTCTGAGCGCACGAGACAAGACCTCGGATTGCGCCTTCAACTCTTCATCCGACATTCGATCCAGTGGTCCCGAGGAATCACTTAACATCTCCGGATCCGGAAGGCGGTAGTTTTCGGACTCTCTTGTCGGAACCATCACCTCCGAGTCGGTAGCCTCTACGTCTCTGGATGAACTCGCAACACGAAAGGGCTGAATGATCGGAGCGGGTAGCGCGGAGATCACCCCCGGCTCCTGATCTCTTCCCGCAACTGATTCGTCTTCATCGTTGATAGTGGCCGACCTTGCAGACTTGCTTCGTACCCGTCGATTGCTGACCACCTTTTCAACTTCCATTGAGCGTTCAGGCATCAGGGAGGCCGCCCCTTCACGAACTGTGGCCCACGATTGCGGAATGCGACGCACCGCCTCTCCCAAAGAGAGCGGCGCCGACAAGAGGAGCGATACCACGAATCCTGCAATGATCACAATGTGAGCGCCGGTCCCTGCGAACACAGTCCGGAGCCCTTCGGCAATCGTCTCGCCAACGACACCACCGGCGCTCCCCTGGGCGATGATTCCACTGGTCATCGTTGGAATGCCATTCGCTTCAAGGTGCAAAAAAGCACTAAAAAACACCATGGAGGCCAACGAACTTGCAGCAGTCCACAGTTCAAGACTCATCGGCACCTGAGAGAAGCAGCGAAGACCCCATCGCCCCAGCAGCAGTGGGCAGAGATACGCTGCGCCACCGATCCCATAAAAGAAACCGCCGGCCAACAACGCCCCAAACGAACCAATGAGGTTTCGTGGCGGATGTCCGACAGGATCTCCAGTGGCCACTACCGTCGCCTCTCCTGGGACAAAAGACAAGAGGCTGAGGAGCATGAGTAAGCTCAGCGCGATGAGGATCACACCGAAGACTTCCCGTTGAATATGAGAAGAAGGAGAAGGGGCCCGGCGGGCTTCGCCCCGCTTACCCGAAGTGGTCGCACCCATAAGAAATGAATGCTAGCACAGGGGGGAGGTCATTTCAAACGAACACGTATCTGGGTCACCATTTGAAGCAGGCTCTGTACAAAAGCCTCGGCCAAGCCCTGGCCTTCGACATGAGCATCTTACTGTACTCGTCCAAAACCCACCATTCTGAGGCCCTCTCAATGAGCGAGCCCGCCGCCTGTTGAATTATGAAAGCGCTCGTAATTCGTAGTCGGCACCAAGCCGATGCAAGCCGATTAACTCGTGACGACTGAGGTCATCCACAAGTGAGAACACCTGATTCCAGGTGAGTTCAGGACAGTAGATCAGAAGCTCTTCGAGCGGAATCCGTTGCCGCTCGTGACCGATGGCTAGTAGTTTTGTGGTCGGTGATTGAGTCATTGAGCACCTCCTCCTGCATCAGAGATCACCGGGCACCGCATCGTGAGACCGTGTTCCTATAGTAGGACTCCATCGCACAGCCATGACACGAACAACGCTAAGGATCACCAGAATTCCCAAGAGCACCGTCAGAGGGTGCCAATCCCCTCCTTTGAACCATTGGGAGATCAATTCGGTCAGCATGACGACAAGGATCGTGTCCACGATGAAGGTCACCTTGACACGCCCCTCCCGGAAGTAGGTGACGGTGGTCTTGAAGACCTCGACAAGGGCCAATAACATGAGCGTATTGACGATGACTTGACGCAAAACAACTTCGGAAGAGTGATCTATGAGGAGCCGAACCTCCCACAAAGTCTTCAACGCGCCGCCAGTCAGGGCGACCAGAAGTGTCAGCATCACTAAACTGAGTACTCCTTTCATCCCCGTGCCCCACATCTCCAAGAGGTCGAGATGAGAGAGCCGCCGCCACAAAAGTTCACCATCAAACTGACGAATTGCTTCGAGTGCTGACATAGCGTCTTTCCTTCCGCTCAATTTTACTCACAATAAAGGTATCGGATGCACATTCCAGGGAGATCACAAAGGGGTAAAACTTTCGTTAACTGGGCACTCTCTCTGTGGTAGGGTTGTACCTCAGTCAGCGGGGAGGTCACTATGAACTGTATTCTGGTTCGTCACGGAATTGCTGTGGAGCCTGATGAATGGGAAGGGACGGAGGAGCATCGCCCGCTCACGGAGAAAGGGAAGCGACGTGTCCGACAGGCGGCTGAAGGATTGGCAACCCTAGACTGTACGCCGACCCACCTCTTCACGAGTCCATTCGTACGGTCCTATGATACGGCGAGACTGCTGCAGACGGTCATCTGTCCGACGCTCAAGATCGAGACGAGAGACGAATTGGCCGCTGGGACGAAGCCAGAGCGACTTGTGGCGTTTCTCCGCACGCTCCCACCTGACGCGGTGGTGATCTGCGTGGGACATGAACCTCAGCTTGGCGAGGTGGTGAGTCTGTTGCTCTGCGGGAAAGCCCTTCCCAACTTTCCACTCAAGAAAGCCGGGGCTGCCTGTATTGAGTCAGAGAAGCTCATGGCCCTTGGCCAGGGGCGATTGCGTTGGTGGCTGCAGCCCACGCAACTACGGGCCTTCGGGAAGCGAGCCCGAGTCAAGGGACGTGAGGATTCCTGAGACGAGGTCTGCTGGATCTTGGTGGCAGACCTGTCCTGGACCGCGTACCGACACCTGTGATTGCCGTTTATCCCCATACCTTCTTTCCTTGCTTCACCAACGTTTTGAAGCGCGGTTTCATTTCCTGGCGTACCAGATTCCGACGATGGCGCTGTCGTTCGACCATGCGTCCGGCAAGAAATCCGGCACGCACACTGGTCGAGTACTTGAGGAACTGTCGGACATGACGTTCGGCCTGGATCGCGTCTTGATGGATGCCCAACAGATCTTGAGTCGCCCGAGCCGCCTTTATGAAACGGACTGCTGGCTTTCCCACAACCCAGCGGGCCAGGTCTGCTGCATAGCGGGCTCGTTTGACCAGGATACGGATTTTGTGGAGTTCGGCATCCGATGGTGCGGCCTTGAGACGTCGGATCGCTTTGCGCAGCTTCTTAAAGGCACGTCCCGCGAGCTGGCTAATGGTGAGGGGCAACTCCATCACCGGGGGGACCTGAGCAGTCTGCCGAAGCCGTTGGATAAGACCGAGGTAGCGGGTGCTCGACAGCTCACTGAGCAGCAGCTGATGAGCAGTCTCCCGACGGCCTCGGAGATGTGAGGTAAATTGTTCAAGTAGCTTGCGATCACGCTGGTCCAGCTCGGCCGCCTCCCCCATAAAATATGAGATCTGAACATCGAGGTCACGAACTGGCCCGAGCAAGTCGCTCAACCAATCAAGTTCCTGTTCGAGTGGAGTAACCCATGCCGGAATAAGGATTGGTCGCGCCGTGCGGAGCACCGCGCGCAGTCGTCTTGTGGCCACACGCATTTGATGGAGGCTTTCGATCTCAGCTCCAAGCCTTGTGCCGGGGTCATGCGCGAGAAGCCATCCGACGTGTTGAGTCAGCGACCACTTCAGATGGTCAACCACCGGTGCTTTCGGTTCAGGCGGATTAGGTCTTATGGGAGCCGGAAGTGAGAGCGCGCGGAAGAATTGAGGCCGCCCATCGTGATCGGACGCACCGGCGTCTCGTAGTTGCTGTTCGAGGGTACGCAGGGAGGCTTCGTCGCCTTGCTTCCATTCGATTTCCAGTTCATGGAAGTGCTGGATAGCAGTGCCCTGCTTCACAACCGTGACGTGATTCAGAGCGACCTCAGCGACAGGCACCCGGCCGTGACGCACAAGGATGCCGCTCCGCCAGACACGCAGTGTCACGACCGGCACCAGCTTCCGCTGACCAAGGTGAAGAATCAGCAACTCGCGGAGTGCGGCCGGCGGATCGGTCTGGTTGTCAGCCATCTCCACTTCTTGCCGATCATCACCCAGCGGAAGCTTGAGCTGCCAGGACTGCTTCCCCCGTTCGACTCGATAACCAAGGGTGATCCGTGCATTGGCTAAATCGTAGAACTTTGTGTCGTAATAGGTCGAGAGCAGCAGTCGTCGAAGAAGCGGTGTGCCTGGTAGCCGAGGCAGACGGAAGTCATCGTCAATCGACAGTTTGAGTTTACGTTCAGCATGTGAGGACATTCGAGAAGGACCGCCAAGCAACCGCTGAGGCGTGTGAGATCGAGCCATTCGAACACTCGCCTAGGCAAAGAGCACGTGTAAGTGTGGACGTGTACGGGAGCAAATGCAAGGCAGGGAGGGCATTAAAGATTATCCGGATGAGGTCACCCATGCATGCAGGACAGGTGAGGAGAAGTGCCGCATCCCGACGAAAACAGGAGGCAGAACAAGTTAACGCCATTAAAACTCGTCGATAGGGACCGGTCGAAGAAAGTCACGGACCGATATCAAACCGACAAATGCACCTGCTCTGGTGACACCGAGATAGAGCGTGCGATGTTTTTCCATGAGGTCGGCCGCTTCCATCAAAGGCCGCCCTTCTTCGATACCGGGCAACGGGCTGCTCATGATCACCTCCACCGGCAGGTAGTACGACGTGTTCTCTCCCCCAAGGAACTTCTTGACGACATCCGATTCCGTCACAATACCGATGATCTTGGCTTTACGAGTGACCAGCACACTCTCAATATTGCGGGACTTCATCAACTTCGCTGCCTCGACGACCGACGTACCGGTCTCCACTGTCACGGAATCTGACTGCATGACGTTACCTACTGTTACCATCTGACCCTCCATTTTTATTATTGTATTGACTCCAATCTACCGACGATCCATTGCGCAAGCATTAGCTAGACATTACAGCTCGGTAAACTATTCAAAGGAGAAGGTGGAATGTCACACGATATTAACCATTCAGCAATCAAACTGTGACACCCAAGCGATAGCCTCTTATCTGGTGCGATGAATCGAAAAGGTAACGGCATCTCTCAACAAAACAGAGGGAGGAAAGGCATATGGGCACTCGGCTACAAATAGGGCTCTTGCTCGCGAAGTCCCTCATGACCTGTTTAGCCATCATTGTGTTAAGCCTCTGCGGGATATTTGTTCGACTCAGGCCAGCTCGGTAAAGTATTTCACAGAGCATAGAGCATGGCTGCTGATCGGGAGAGTACAACTGTTAGAGTGAACAGTGCGCGACGTGAAACCCCGTTCAGACCTGCATCCCGCACCCCGACTTGGAATCAGCATGGGCGCCTTAAGCTGATTGTCATCCGGTCGTGCCCTCGTATCTTCCTCCGACGACGATGCTGGAGCAGACGGGCTTCGATTGCCATCCTAGCCCGCATTATTCATGAACACTTCTACTGCAACCGCCAAGACGCTGCTGCGACAAGCCTGGTTGCGCGTGTGCGGCGGCCAGGCGGGCAGGCTCGTCCCTCGCGACCTCGACGTACTGTTCAA
>WBZQ01000563.1_pt2 | contig 21168 bp, 16 predicted proteins | sample 5204251 | NCBI WGS metagenome assembly WBZQ01 (sample SAMN12412402, study PRJNA552823) | activated sludge metagenome | isolation source: activated sludge from nitrification reactor of wastewater treatment plant... | place: USA: Virginia | collected 2017-09
CGCGCCGATCAGGGCCATGAACATGTCCGATTGTGTGTCCCAGGGATCGCCCTGTGTGCCAAGGAATTCTTCGGCTCCTTGCCCAAGTGCGAGCGCCGCGCCCCACTCGACAAGCTCATACAGGGCGCTGATTGCGAGTGCGACAGACATCGAGAGAGCGGCCGCCATGCGGCCCCGTGCCACGAATCGACCCCGAATCAAGATCTCGCGGGCCAGAAGTGCCGGAACGAGGCCCTGCGCAAAATGCCCGATCTTGTCGTACGGGTTGCGGCTCAGGCTCGCGATCTCTTGCAGCCAGAGACCGAACGGCACGCGCGCGTAGGTGTATTTCCCACCGCCGATCAGGATCAGAGCATGGCCAAAGATCAGGATGTACAAGACGGGACTCAACGGAAACCGTCGCGCGGTGAGCGCGAGGACCGGAAGGGCGATGAGAATCGGCGCGACCTCCATGAGCCACGTCGCTCGGTCGTAAGGCCGAACGCCCGAGGCCGCGAGGAGAAGCACCAGCACGAGTCCGGCGGCCAAGAGTAACCCCTCGCGCCGCGTCATGGCGCGCCGGCTTGGAAGAGCGAGCTCAGGAACTGCTTGGCACCGGCTTGCCCGGAAATGTGCAGGGTCACGGCGCGGCGCTCTGAGGGAGCCGAGAGCTCAAACGTCAGAAACGGGCAGCAAAGGCGCTCCAGCCCGATGAACTCGCCCAAGCGTGCCAGGGTCTCCGGATCGGACGGGGCCTCAAAGACGAAGCCATGCTCGGTCTCGCGGATCGGGCGCAAAGCCGTACGGAACTCCATGAGAAGCCGCGCCTCGCGGTCCCGCTCGGGGCCGCTTAAGGCGTCGAGACGACAGGCGATCGGGGAGAGTTGGGAGGTTGGCGCCATGGCCCGATGATACGCATGGGTTCGCGGCCTTCGCGATCGGCCGGGGCATCTTTGGGCCAGAAACAAAAAATCGGGAGACCCGTTTCCGGATCTCCCGATTTCAAGAAAACGAGACCTTGGCTTAGAAGTGGAAGCGTGCGCCGAACTGGATCAGGCGCTGCTCGCCCTGGAGCGGATCGCCCGCGTAGGTCGACGGCTTGCCGAACAGGCTGTTGCCGTTTGTATCGGTGGCGGTGCGGTCGCCGCGGAAGCCTGCGGGGTTTGTGGCGTTGAACAGATTGAATACTTCCGCGATGAGCTCCACGCCGAGGGTGTCCGTGAACTTGAAGTCGCGGCTCAGCCGGAGGTCGACCTGCGAGAACGAGTCCGCGCGGCCGGAGTTGACGTTCGTAACGCCAGCCGGGAGGTCGATCACGAAGCCATCGCCGTTGAGGTCAACCCCTGCGTGGACGTTGTACGGCGTCGCCGAGCGATAGCGGATGACGCCGCCGAAGGTGAACGCATAGGGCGCCTGGTACGTGAAGCCGATGGTGAAGCGATGCCGGGCGTCCGTGTTGAGGGGACCCACACAGGCGTCGCAACCCGGGTCGAGCGGGTTGACCGAGACGTCGCGGCCGCGCCCGAGGTCCGGCTGGTAGGTCGTGTTGCTGAGCCGGAATTCGTCCGCGCCCGCGAGGACGTTGCCGTCGACCTTGGAAAGCGTGTAGAAGCCCTGCACCGTCAGCCTGTTGCTGATACGGGCCTGCACGGTGAGGTTCGCTCCTTCGTAATCCGCGAAGCCGTCCCCGTACCAGATGCGGAAGTTGGCAAACTGGGAGAAGCGGCGCGGTTGGCCGGGCCCGGTCCGCGGGTTGGCGCGGAACCGGTATGGGATGTCACGATACGCGATTTTGACAAGCTCGAGGCTGCCGGAGAGCCAGGGCAGGATCTCGTGAGAGACGCTGAGGGACGCCTGGCGCGAGAACGGGGTCGCGATGGTTGGAGACGCGACCTCGTTGGGCGGCGGCGCGCCTCCGCCGGTGATCTGGTTGGGAGGAAGCGGTTGGCCCGGCTGGAAGAACGTGCCATTGGCATTGCGGATGCCGGTTGCGTTCGCGTTGTTGTAGATCACGCCGTAGTTGGACTGGACGGCCGCTGCCGGAAAAAGAATCGTGGCGTTCGTGTAAGGGAAGTCGTAGTAGATTCCGAAGCCGCCGCGCACGAACGTCTTGGCCTTCCCGGTCACGTCATAGGAAAGCCCGAGGCGTGGGCTGAAGTTGTTGTTGTCGTTCTCGAGAACGCCGCCCTTGCCTCCCTGGAAGTCCCGGAGGTAGTACTCGTTGTAGGTCGTCTGCGTGGAGAGGGTCTGCCAGATCGGGTTCGAACGCTGGTCGAGGTCGAAGCCCCTCCAGAGGTCGTATCGGACGCCGACGTTGATGGTGAGGCGGTTGGTGGGACGCCAGTCGTCCTGGAGGTAGACGCTGTACTGGTTGACCGGGGTCTTGTTGCCGAAGAAGCCGCCGTTCTGGGTGATGTCGATGACCGGAGAGCCGACGCGGTCCTCGAGCAGAGTGTATTGAGGAACCAGGCCGGAAGAGAAGTCTCCGCCGAGGACGGGCTCGTGCACCACGTTAAAGCCCACCTTGAAGTCATGGCGCTGTCCGCCCAGGTCCTTCGAGAAGCTGAAGTCGTCCTTGAACTGGTACTTGGTCTGCTCAGTGGACTGTGGGGTGTTGATGTTCTGACCCGAGGTCACGCCGCTCGGGTAGATGATGGTCGGCAGGTTCGAGTCGGCCGAGATCGTGTTCTCAAAGCGCGTGTACTGGAACAGGAACTCGTTCACCGATGAGCTGCCAATTTGGGTCGTGTGGCTGCCCAGGATCGACGTGTACTTGTTGTCCACGGTCCCGAGCGCGTCAGGCGTGGTGAGCGGGCTCGCGCCGTACTTGTCGGCGTTTCTCTGGTAGCCGAAGCGCACCTGGAGGAACTGCTTGGGCGTGATTTCCGCGGACGCCTTGGCCGAGATCAGGTCGTCCTCGAACTTCAGAGGGACCTTCTGCCCGTCGACGGCCGGGAAGAGCCCGCCAGTCGCCACCTGGTAGGAGGTGTCGCGCCGGGTCAGCTCGAAGGTGCCGAAGAAGTGGGCCTTGTCCTTGACAATCGGGCCGCCGAGCGAGGCGCCGTATTGATAGCGCTCATAGTCGCCCTTCACGCCTCCGCCGTTCAGGCGCTCGGACTCTGTGACTCCATTGAGCGAGCGGTTGCGGAAGAACGCGAACGCGCTGCCGCGGAAGTCGTTGCTGCCGGTCTTGGTCACCACCGAGAGCACGCCGCCGGTCGAGCGGCCATACTCGGCCTTGTATTGCTGGGTCTGGATGTTGAACTCCTGGACGCCCTCGATCGAGAAGTTCTGGAGCGCGCCGCCGATCGTGTCGTCGGTGTTGTCTCCGCCGTCGATCGTGAAGTTCACGTTGCGCCCGATGCCGCCGTTCAGCGCGATCGTGAGCTGGCCGGGCTTGGTCGGGTCGGAGTTGTAAGACAGCGCGGTTCCGGGGGCCAGGACCGCGAGGTTGGCGAACTGCCGCCCGTTGAGGGGCAGGTTCTCCAGCTCGTCCTGGCTGATGACCGCGCCGATCGTGGGCTCGGACTTCACCAGCGCGGCCTCGGAAGTCACGCTGACCACGGCCTCGATCGAGGCGAGGGACAGCGTGAAGTCGACGTTGCGGGTGACGGCCACGTTGAGCGTCACGCCCTTCTTCTCGACCTTCTTGAAGCCTTGAAGCTGCGCGACCACGTCGTAGGTTCCGGCGGGGAGGCTGAGGAGCCGGAAACTGCCGTCGGAGCCCGTGACGCCCGTGCGCGTGAGGCCGGTGGACACGTGGGTCGCCGTGATGGAGGCGCCGGGGAGGGGTTGCCCGGCGTCATCCGTCGCGCGCCCCGAGAGGGTTGCGCCGGTCGACTGCGCCAGGAGGGCTCCTGGCGTCACCAGGGCCAAGGCCAGGGCGAGCGCCGAGGCCGTCATGAGGGCGATCCCGAGAGGGGACCTTGTCTTGAACATCTAGATCTCTCCTTTCCTGCCTTTGTACAAACTGAAAATCGCAAACCGGGGCATCGACACTTGGGTCGGGAAGTTGGATGTCTTTGGGATGGGGTTGGCGCCGCGCCGGATCACCTCCGTTCGTCCTGTCATTTGCTTGCTTTTGAAGCCGCCGGGCCGGCTGCCTTGGCCAGGAGGCGGCGGGCAATCTCTCTTTGGGTTGCGAACCGCGGATCGGCCGCGGCGTTCTTCAGGAAGTCGCGGTACGCGCTCGCGGCGCTCCCCCGGTCGCCCAACGTGTCGTACGCGATCCCGCGGTTGAGGCGCGCCTCGTGGAACGTGGGGTCGGACGAGAGCGCCCGCTCGAAGAGGGGGAGCGCGTCCTTTGCGCGATCCCGCGAGACCTCGAGAACACCCAAGCCGTTGAGGGGCTCGGCGTAGCGGGGCGCGCGGGAGAGCGCGCTCTTGTACAACTCGGCCGCTTCGTCGAGGCGCCCCAGCTGCCGCAGGATGTTGGCGCGGTTGTTCCAAGGCCTCGCATCGCGGCTGTCGAGCCGTGAGGCCCGTTCGAACGCCTGGAGCGCCTCGTTCATTTTTCCCAGCATTGCAAGGGAGATGCCCTGCGCATTGTGGGCTTCGGACCGGTCCGGATGCCGGTTGAGCAACTCCGAAAGGACCCCCAAGGCCTCGTGGGGCAGATTCGCCTCGTTGAGCGTGACACCGAGCTCGTATCGTACCTCAGGGTCGTCGGGGGCCGCGTCCACTGCCTGCCGGTAGAGGATGTGAGCCCTCGCGAGGTCGCCCGAAGCGCGGCAGGTCTGGGCGAGGAGGCCGCGAAAGACCGGGTTCTTCGGATCCCTTTCGACCAGGGGTTCCAGCCTCTTCGCCGCCTCCGTCGGGCGGCCCGCCTGGTTTGCGCGGTTCGCGGCCTCGAACTCGCGAAACAACTCCACCATGGCCTTCGGGTCGGGCCGCGTGCGCTCCACGGCCGGGGCGGGGCGCGGTCCGGTGGCTCCTCCCACATAGCCCAGGCTGGCCAGGCGCGCCGCGGCCTCGCGATCGCTCGCGGCCTCTGGGCCGCCGGGCGTTTGCTTCGGCGGAGGCGGCCAGGGGAGCTCTCGCAGTGAGACGATGCGTTCGTCCAGGTCCGGCCGGCGTCCGCCTCCGGACAGCAGGTTCGTTCGTTCGCCGGGATCGTTGCCGAGGTCGAAGAGCTCCGCCGTCGGCGCGTCGATGTACTTCAGGCGCCCCCGTCGGAGCGAGGCGAGGGAGCTCCATCCAAATATCCGTGCGTAATCCGATTCCGCGTACACGTCGACCGCCTCGGGATTTCGTCCCAGGCGGATCGCCTCCGAAAGATCGCGCCCATCTTGTCCATCGCTTCCATCGCGTCGATCGCTCGCGCCCGGTTGCGTCGGCCGAACACCCAACAGGCCCAGCAGCGACGGACACAAGTCCACAAGCGAGACCGGCGTCTTGTGAACCGTGCCGCCCGGAACGCCGGGGCCCCGCAAAAGGAGCGGCACCCTCAAGGTCGCGTCGTAGATGAGGAGACCGTGCGTGAGCTCGCCGTGCTCGCCGAGCGCCTCGCCGTGGTCCGCGACCACCGCAATCAGCGTGGAGGCGAGGGCCCCCTTCGCGTCAAGCCGCTCCAAGACCCGGCCGATCTGGGCGTCGACAAGCGCGATCTCCCCGTCGTAGGGGTCTTGTGGATGCCGGCTTCGATAGGGCTCCGGCGGCGCGTACGGCGCGTGGGCGTCGTACAGGTGAAGCCACAGAAAGAACCGCTTGGCGGGCTCTGGCGGGGGTTGCGGTGCCTTCTCCAAGGCCTTGTCGAGAAACCCAAGGGCACGATCGGTCACGGCGGGGCCCGGGCGCTCGGCCTCGTACGTGCGGGCGGCCGAGGGGTCCCTCTCGATCTCGTCGTCGTAGACCGCGAAGCCCCGATCCAGCCCGAAGCGCCGGTCGAGGACGAACGAGGCGACGAAGGCCCCGGTCTGAAAGCCAGCGTTTGAAAGCGCGGTCGCGAGCGTGGGGATTCCGGCCGGGAGGCGCCCCGCGCCGTTGTTTCGGAGGCCGTGCCGCGCGGGCAGGGTTCCGGTCAGGATCGTCGCGTGGGAGGGAAGCGTCAACGGCACGGCGGAGAAGGCTTGATCGAAGCGCGTACCCTCGCGGGCCAGCCGTTCCAGGTTGGGCGTTTCGGCTCCGGCGTAGCCATAGGCCGAGAGACGATCGGCGCGCACCGTATCGAGCGTGATCAGTACGAGGTTTTGCGCCGCCGAAGGCGCGGACGGTGCGGACCGTTGGTCTTTCGCGTTCCTCCCGCAACCCGGGGACAAGAGAAGGCAACCCAGCGGGAGGACCAGGGCGGAGGCCTTTGCGCGCACGGCGGCGGAGCCTATCAGAACCCGGCCCTCGCTTGATTTGCGGCCTCACGATTGTCTATGCTCCGCCGCCGGCCCGGCTCCGCGCAACGCCTGGCGAACCGCGCGGCGCCGGCCGAACCCTTTCGACATCTCATGACAAAGCGCGCGAAACGCGAAGGAGAAGATCCATGGCGGCAGCCGAACGGCACGAATTTCAGGCCGAGGTCAAGAAGCTCCTCGACATCGTCATCCACTCGCTCTACACGGACAAGGAGATCTTCGTCCGGGAGCTGATCTCGAACGCCTCGGACGCGCTTGAGAAGCTGCGTCACCTCCAGCTCACGGAAGGCACCGTCCACGACGGCAACCTGCCCCTGGAGATTCACGTGCGCCGCGACGAGGCCGCGGGCACGGTCACGTTCGAGGATCACGGGGTGGGCATGACGCGCCCCGAGTTGATCGAGAACCTCGGCACGATTGCGCATTCGGGCTCGAAGAAGTTCCTCGAGGCCGTGAGCGCCGGGGCCGACGTCGGCGCGAACCTCATCGGCCAGTTTGGGGTGGGCTTCTACAGCGCGTTTATGGTCGCAGACAAGGTCACGGTCTACACTCATTCCTATCGGTTGGACGGCGAGTCGCTTGTGTGGTCGAGCGACGGCTCCGGAAGCTACACGGTCGAGGTCGAGGAGGGGCAACGGCGCGGCTGCAAGATCGTCTTGCAGCTGAAGGAAGACCAAAAAGACTTCGCGAGGACCGGCCGCGTCCGCGAGATCCTGAAGCGGTACTCCAGCTTCGTGCAGTTCCCAATCACCCTGGACGGCGAGCGCATCAACACCGTCCAGGCGCTGTGGATGAAGAATCGCAATGAGATCAAGGACGAGGAGTACACCGAGTTCTACAAGTTCTTGGGCGCCTTCGACGAACCGCTCTATCGGTTGCACTTCAGCGCGGATGCGCCGCTCGCGATCAACGCGATCCTGTTCACGCCCAGGGAGAACCCGGAGCGCTGGGGCTTCGGCCGCATCGACCCCTCCGTGGGTCTCTATTGCCGGAGAGTTCTCATTGACGCCAAGCCCAAGGGCCTCCTGCCCGAGTGGCTGAGGTTCCTCAAGGGCGTGGTCGACAGCGCCGACCTTCCCCTCAACATCTCGCGCGAGACCATGCAGGACAGCGCGCTTGTGCAGAAGCTCTCGCGCGTCTTGACCAACCGTTACCTGAAGCTCCTGGCCGAGGAGGCCGAGCAGCGCCCCGAGGGCTATCGCGAGTTCTACAAGTCGTTCGGCGTGTATCTCAAGGAAGGCATCGCCACCGACCCCGGCCAGCGCGATCCGCTTGCGAAGTTGGTGCGGTTCGAGTCCTCGGTCCTCGAAAAGGGCGTGTTGACAAGCCTGCCCGAGTACGCCGCGCGGGCCAAGCCCGGGCAAAAGGAGATCTACTACCTGAGCGCCCCCAGCCGGGAGGCGGCCGAGGCCAGCGCCAGCCTGGAGGCGTTCCGCGCGCGTTCCATCGAGGTTCTATATCTCTACGAGCCCTTCGACGAGTTCGTGATGGGACACCTCCGCGAGTTCGACGGCAAGACCCTGACCGCGGCCGATCAGGCCGATGTCAAGCTGGGCGAGCCGGAGAAGCCCAAGGATGTCGAGGATGGTGAGGCTCCGTCCGATAGGGGCGAAGTTCCCAAGCCCAAGGCGGAAGAACTTCCCGAGGCGGAGGCCAAGTCGCTCTGCGAATGGCTGAAGGAGACGTTGTCGGGGCGCGCGGCCGACGTCCTGCCCAGCACGCGTCTGGTGGAGAGCCCTGCGGTGGCGTTGAACGCGGATTCGACCATGACTCCCGCGATGCGCCGCTTGATCAAGGCGATGCGCCAGGAACCGGGAGCCGAGGGGGACAACCTGCCCATCGAGGCGCTGCGCGTGAACCTGGAGATCAACACCGCGCACGCGTTGGTGAAGAACCTCGTCGAGCTAAGAAGGAAGGACGAGCCGCTTGCCAAGATGGTCGCCGAGCAGCTCTTCGACAACGCGATGATCGCCGCGGGCTTCCTGGAGGATCCGCGCGGCATGGTCAAGAGGGTGTATCAGATTCTGGAGCGGGTCTCGGCGGGCGGGGGAGCGGGGGGTGGCGCCTAAGTACCCAAGCCCGGGCCGGAACCAATCACTTTGGACCGTGGCTTTCGACGACGCACTGAAAACGCTCGACCGAACGGAAGCGAACCTCGTCCGTTTGGAGAAAGTCTGGAAGCGGATGATGGCGTTGATCTCCGGAGAGCGGAGCGACGCACCCGACGAAAAGCCCTCCTATGAGGGTCGGCTGCGTGAAGAGCCTTCTATCTAGCCTAGATTGGACAGATAGGGTCTCAACATTGAAGAGTTCAGCGGCTTCAGTGCGAATCACCGTGAAGCCACCGCCAAGGGAGCAGGAATCCAAACGCGACGACCGGCGCCGCGCCATTCCGGTGCGGTGCAACGCGTTCATGGACAAGCCTCCATGTGCCGCCGCCTAGATTCCTTGCTGACCGCGCCCCGACGCAGGCCTGGAGCGATTGTCCGATAGAACAGTGTGCTGAATACCTTGAAGGCCACGCCTGGAACCAAGACGTCGCGATGGCCGCGTCCAGCAGCATGCCCGATCGATAAAATCACATCGATTCACGGCTCCGCATGATGCCTGAACGGTCGAGAAAGGTCCAGACTGTTATTGAGGGGGCTCGCCGGTCGGTTCTAGGAGACGACCTTGACCGCGGCCCGGCGTCCGCCGGTCAGGGTGACGAGATCGCCGGGCTTCAAGCGGAAGACCGCGTTCGGCGTCCCGGCGGCGGCCCAGATTTCGTCGAGCCCGAAGAGGTCCTCATCAAGGAAGGTGGTGAGGCGCTCGCTGTGGCCCACCGGCGGGACCCCACCGATCGCAAAGCCAGTCCTCTCGCGCACGAAATCGGCGTCCGCCTTGCCAATTCCCTCGCCGGCCATGTCGGCGATCAGGCGTTCGTCGACCCGGTTCGACCCGGATGCGATGACCAGGATCGCACAATTGGTGACAAGCCCACGAAACACAAGCGACTTGGCAATCTGAGCGACCTCGCAGCCAATCGCGCGCGCCGCGTCCTTTGCGGTCCGGGTGGTCTCCGGAAACTCGACAATCTCGAAGGAGAGACCCAGCGCCGCGAGCGCGTCCCGGACTCGTTGGGCGCTGGGCTTGAGGGATGGGACGGACGGGGCGGGGTTCGTTGAGTTCATGGATCTTCAGCTCGAAGCCGGTGGCCGTTCCGAACGTCGCGAACCCGGCAAGAAAATGCTTCACGGCTGTGAATGCAGGGTGATCCCAGGGAAGGACGCCCTTCTGGGCAGCCTCGCCGAGGCGCCACTCGGGTCGCTTCAGCGAGGCGATGAAGGCCTGGACCCAGGCCTTGTCTTTGTTTGCCAACGGTGTGCCAATCTTCTCCAGGCACGAAAGGTAGTCGTCGACACAGGCTCCTATTGGGAGCTCCCGCAGAGCGCGCTGGCAGAGCGTTTCGAGCATTCCAGGCTGGCCATCGCCCGGGAGTACGAAGATGGACGTTTCGGGGCGCCCTTGCGCTCTGGAAGCGTATTCGTCAGGTACCGGCAGGTTCTCCCGGCGAAAAATGCCCTGGACCGACCGGAATGCCGCCTCAGCGTCCGCCTCGGCGTCCCGAACGACCGCAAGGGCCTGGAGACCATCAAACCCAGGATCCCCGCGAAGCACACGAACGTACGAACTGAGGTCTCCAACACCGCCGAAATCCCGGATCTCAACGCTGTGCTCCGTCTTGATGTGATCGAGGAGGCTCGTGAAGAAGCGTCGAGACGTCTCGCCCTCGACGAGGAGGACATGCGAACGTGAGATGGGTTGGCGCGGGTGCCGTGGAGACTCCTCGCCGGTCTTCACGACCATCAGCCGCGGGCCTCCAGGTCTGTTCGCGAAACGGTCTCAAGCATCTCTTCGTCGTACACGACCGCGTGAATGTCCGCGTCCTTCCGATCGAGCCTCAGAAGCCGAAGCTCGTTTGTTCCGCGAAGCGTCGCGTGTGCGGCCTCTATGCACTCCCAGCTATGGGTCGTTGCGACGATCTGTACGTCGTATTTTCGAGCGGCTTGCATGACCGTGTGCCAAAAAGACTCGAGGATGCTGTAGTGGAGGCCGTTCTCGACCTCGTCGATCAGGATCAAACCACCCGTTGCATTGGCAATCGCGAGGGTGAGAACGAGAAGCTTCCCGAAGCCTTCTCCCATCAATGGAACGGGAATTCTCCGTTGACGGCCGACATCGGCCGAAACCAACCAGTTTCCACCGCGCCTCAGCAGTGACAGATCGCGCAGCCTGGGATCGATCGTCTTGAGAACCTCAATGAGCTCGGGAAGGCGGCCCACTTCTGAGAGCTCACTGAAGCGACTCATTTCTTTCTCTCCGAAGACCGTCCGAGCACCGAGGAATTCGTGCCGGATAGCCGCTATGACCCAAGACGGTGGCGTGATCTTGAGCGTGCCATCGGCTTCAAGCGAAGCACTCGATCGGAACGGCGTGCGTGAGTTGTCAACGTGTGTAAGGGAAAGCACGAACGTCCGGAGCGGCTCTGGTGACTCTTTCGAGTCCGGCTCAAACAACGGAGCCGCGTAGCCCGACCTCTCCTTGAGCGCCAGCAACAGCCCGCGTTTCCGACCCGCTTCGTCGACCGCCTCAAGTGAGGCTTCTTGCTGCCAATTCTTGTCGCAAAAGAGCCAACCCCAGCGATCCTCGGCGTCCGTCAGGCCGAGCCCCCGCAGTCTGTTCAGGACCGTCGGCAGCGCCGGATTCCCCGGGTCCGCGATCATCCACACGGCCTCCAGGAGGGCCGTCTTGCCAACATTGTTCTTGCCCGCGATCAAATTGATTCTTCCAAGGTCCGGAATTTCGAGATCCCGGAAACAGCGGAAGTTTGTGATCTTCAGGCTCTTGAACACGCGTGCTCCGCCCGCCTTACCACCTCAGGATCGCGGCCGCCGCGGCGTCGCCGGGCATCTTCTCCTGCGGAATGACCAGGACCTCGCCGCCTCGGAGGAGCACGGCCTCGGCGAGATCGTCCAGCACGTCGTCGTCCCGCGTGTCGACCTGCTCGCCGTGGAGCGTCACCTCGGCCGATGTGGGGTCCAATCTTCCAAAGAGCCTCTTGCCTTCGCCCAGAAACAGCTTGCGGACCTTGCCTTGCAAGGCGGCCTTGGCGACATCGGTCAGGATGTCCGCCACTAGGCTGCGGTTGGCGAGGTTTCGATATTCCGCGACCGCGTCGTCGTCGGCCTTGTCGAAGAGGGCCTTGGCAATGGGCCAGGCCCTTGCGTGGAGCGCGTCCCTGGAATCGCGCTCGACGTTGCCGTCGATCTCGCTTGCGGCGATGTGGCGGTAGCGGCTGTTCTCGCGGAAGATCGAAAGCGAGCGCTCCACGCCGGCCAGGATCAGGGGCGTCGTGCGATCCTTGAGAAGTTCCCAAAGAGCCCGATCGACGATGCGGAAATAGCGGGCCAGCTCGTCGTGGTTCGAGACCTCCTGAGAGCCCCGGCCCTGGTAGGCGGGCGAGCTCCCGAGGGCGAAGGTCCGGCCGGAGTCGGACCGGTGATGCTCGATTCCCAGGGCCTCGGAAAGTGACGGCGGCAGGCCCGCGAGGTTCACGGCCACGAGCGAGGACGGCGAGCCTTCGTAGAGGGTCACGCCGTGCTGGCTGAGGGCAAGCAGGTAGAACGAGCGATTCGAGCTTAGAAAGCCGAGGAGCGGCTTGACGTGAAAGCTGTCGGCGACGACCGTGAGCTCCTTGAGGGTTCGCGGAAGACGGTAGTAAACGAAGTGGTCGCGGGAGCGAAAGATCGCGAGCGCATCCGAGGGGTCCCTTTGGAATTCGGGCTCGAGGAGCGCCTCCACGGGCGCCAGCAGCTCGGCGGTGTCCCGGTCGGTGAAGCGGCTGTGAAGCAGGCGCTCGGCTTCCCTCAACCGGTTCTTCAGGCGGATTGGGTTTTGCACCGAATCGGGCTTGGCGCGATGCGTCGGCAGGAAAATCGACACGCACGGGGCCGCGTGCGGCGCGAGGAGCGCCTGGAGATCGTCCGGAGACAGGACCTTCATCGAAACCTCCCTTTTCGCGGGTTCGGGTCTTGAAGAGGCCGGATTCTAACGCGGCGAGGACGCGCCGCGGACCGGGCGCGGTCCGCTTGTCGTACGCCGGGACCCGATGTAGGCTCCCTCCTCCTTCGCGCGCCGAGGGAGGAAGGACACACATCCCCATGACCCCCATGCCCACCATGACTCAAGACATGCAACCCAGGAAGGCGTTCCGGAACAATCTCCTCGCGGCCTTTGCCGGCCTCTCCCTCTTTGTCTGGGCTCCGTCGTCCGCGGTTGCCGCGGGTCCCGATGCCCCAAAGGGCGGGAAGGAGACCCAGGACGCCAAGAAGGCAGCCAAGCCGTCGCCCGCGACAGGCGGCGAAGGACAGGACGCGGGCATCGCGTCGACGAAGCCCAACCCGATCGCCGCGACGGTCGGAAGCACCACGATCCCGCTCGCCGAGGTCGAGAGGCTCGCAACCGGCAAGCTTCAGGCTCTGCGCAACCAGGAATATCAAATCAAGAAGAACACGCTCGACGAAGCCATCGCGATGAAGGTCCTCGAGGTCGAGGCCGCCTCCCGGAAGATCACGGTGGAGGCGCTCCAGAACGAGATCGACGCGAGCGCGGCGGCGGTCACCGAGGACGAGAAGAAGGCCGCCTATGAGAGGGTCCGGGCTCGCCAGCCCGGGAAGACCGAGGCCGAGGTCCTGGCTGTCCTGGAGCCGCAGCTAAGGCAGCAGAAGGTCAACGAGGCCAGGATCGCCGCGATCGGCAAGCTCCGCGAGAAGGTTGGCGTCAAGGTGTTTCTGGACCCGCCGCGCGTGAACGTGGAGGCCGGAAACGCTCCATTCAAGGGCAAGGCCGACGCTCCGGTCACGATTGTGGAGTTCTCGGACTTTCAGTGCCCGTATTGCGCGCGCATCGCGCCGACGCTGAAGAAGCTCGAGGAGCGCTACGGCGAGAAGCTCAAGCTTGCCTTTCGGGACTACCCGCTTTCGATACACAAGGACGCGCCCAAGGCGGCCGAGGCAGGCGCTTGCGCGCGGGATCAAGGCAAGTTCTGGGAAATGCACGACCGGTTGTTCGAGAACCAACAGGCCCTCTCCGAGGCCGACCTCAAGAAGCACGCGGCGGCGATTGGGCTCAAGAGCGCGGAGTTCGACGCGTGCCTCGACTCGGGTCGCAAGGCCGAGGAGTGGAAGAAGCACGCCGAGTACGGAACCTCGGTCGGCGTGACCGGGACGCCGGCTTTCTTCATCAACGGCCGCCCTCTGACGGGACTCCAGCCCTACGAGAACATGGCACAGGTGATCGAGGAGGAGCTGACGCGCGCGGGCGTCGCGATTCCGCCTGCGCCCAAGGCCGCGGCGACGACGCCTCTCGCGCCGCCCAAGAAGGCGGAGGCCACCAGGCCCTCGACCGGAGAGCCGACACTTCCCAAGTCGTAGGCCGATAGCGTCTTCCAAAAGAACCCACGCGCGCCCCATGAGAAGTCCCCGCAGCCGCCGCGACGCGCCGGCAAGACGCGCGACCCTGCGCAAGGGTCCGCGCGAGGTGCGCCGCCACACGCGGCACCCGTCCGTTCCGGAGAGCGTGCGCGTGTTCGCGCCGGCGTCGGTTGCCAACTTCGGCGTCGGGTTCGATGCGTTGGGCGCGGCGCTGGACGGCCCCGGTGACATCGTCACGGCGAGGCTCTCGGAGACCCCCGGCGTCCGGCTGGTGTCGGTGACCGGCGACGACGGGCGCCTGCCGCGTGAGCCCGCCCTAAACACCGCGAGCGTCGCCGCCGCGGCGGTTCTGGAGCTCTTCGCGGCCACCAGCGAGGGCGCCGCGGTTCCGGGACTGGAGCTCGGTTTGGAAAAGGGCCTTCCCCTCGCCAGCGGGTTGGGCTCTTCGGCGGCCTCCGCCGTGGCCGGCGCGCTGGCCGCGGCCGCGCTCTTACACATCGACGATCGGCTTCGCCTGTTGCGCGCGGTCCTCATGGGCGAACACGCCGCGGATGGCTCCTGGCACGGCGACAACGTCTACGCGTCGCTTTTGGGCGGCATTGTGCTCGTCCCGTCGTCGGATCCCCTGCGGCTTCAGAACCCAATCTCGCTGCCGGTTCCGGAGGGCCTTCGGTTGGTCTTGGTGCATCCCGAGCTGGAGCTTCCGACCGCCGAGGCCCGGCGCGTCCTGCCGCGCGCGGTGGAGCTTTCCGAGCACGTGAAGCACGCCGCGGCGTTTGCCCAGCTCGTCGCCGCGCTTTTTCAGGGCGACCTTGCCTCGGCGGGACGGGCCGTTTCGGCGGACCGCATTGTGGAGACCGCGCGCGCGCCGCTTGTGCCGGGCCACGCGGCCGTGGTGCGCGCCATGGAGAAGGCCGGCGCCTTGGGTTGCGCGCTGGCCGGGGCGGGACCCTCGATCATGGCCCTGACCGAGGAGGGCCCGCTTCCCGAGGCGATCGCGAGGGCGGGTGTCCGGGCGTTTCGCGAGGCCGGGCTTGCCGCCACCGCGCGGGTTCACAAGATCGAGAAACGGGGTGCCCGAATCTTGGGTCGCGGCCGCGGAAGACGCGCACCGTGAGCGCGATCGAGCGCCGGGAGGTTGCGTCGTCGGCCCTCGTGTGCATCGCGTGCGGGGCGCGCTACGCGATCGATCGGGTCCTCTACGAATGCCCCACCTGCGGCGCGCTCCTCGACGTGGTGCCGGACCTTCGCCTCTATGGGCGAAGCGGACCCAGCTGGTGCGCGCTCTTCGACAGCCGGCGCCAGGAACTTCCCAACTCGCGCTCCCCGCTTTGGAAGCAGAGCGGGGTTTGGCGGTTTCGTGAGCATGTCTTCCCGCCTCTCGATGAGGCGGAGGTCGTCACCAAGCCCGAGGGGGCCACGAGGCTCTATCCCGGGCGCGGCCTCGGCGAGGCGATTGGGCTCTCACGCCTCTTCGTCAAGCACGAGGGTGAGAACCCAACGCTTTCGTTCAAGGACCGGGGAATGACGGCCGGCGTGTCGTGGGCGCGACATTTGGGTCTCTCGGAGGTCGCGTGCGCCTCGACCGGCGATACCTCCGCCGCGCTCGCGGCCTACGCCGCCGAGGTCCCCGGAATGCGCGCGATCGTGCTGGTCCCCGATGCCAAGATCACGGGCGAGCAGCTCTCGCAGGCGCTGCATTACGGTGCCTTGACCTTGGGGCTCGACACGGACTTCGACGGCTGCATGCGCGTCGTCGCCGAGCTCACCAAACGCCGCCCTATCTACCTTCTCAATTCCAAGAACCCGGTTCGCATCGAGGGCCAGAAGACAATCGGCTGGGAGGCGATTCAGGATCTGGGTTGGGAGGTTCCGGACTGGTTCGTGATTCCGGTTGGGAATGCCGGGAATCTGTCCGCGATCGGCAAGGGCCTTCGGGAGTGGAGGGAGGTCGGAATCGTCGACAAGAAGCCTCGCCTCGCGGGGATTCAGGCCAGCGCGGCGGACCCGTTCTTCCAATCGTACAAGTCCGGCTTCCGCGAGCGCGTGAACCGCACCGCGGACCCGACGGCCGCGTCCGCGATCCGGATCGGGGCGCCGGTCTCTCACGACAAGGCCAGGCGCGAGATCGCCCACTTCGACGGCGTGGTCGAGCGCGTGACCGAGGAGGAGATCCTCGACGCCGCCGCGCTGGCCAATCGGCACGGCTTGGCGATATGCCCAAACTCGGCGGTGGCGCTCGCCGGGGCCGCGAAGCTCAGGAGGGAGGGCGTGATCGGGGAGCGGGATCTCGTGGTCGTGATCGCGACCGCGCACGCGCTGAAGTTCTCGGGCTCGGCGCTCCAATACCACCAAGGCGGCGGCCGGTTGGCAAATCCACCCAGGAGGATCCCGGCAACCGTCGAGGCCGTGCTCGACGTGCTTGGGCAAGCCGCGGAACGGGCGTGAAGACACACTTTTCGACGTTCGTCTTCCTGGCGGGCTTCGTCGTCTATGTGACGATCCGCGGCGTCTTCGAACAGCGCGCCAAAGGCAACAAGACCAAGGTCAGCCGGGTGGACGGCCAGGAACGGGTCCTTCTGGTGCTGGTCGGTGCCGGATGCCTGCTGTTGCCCGTGGTCTACCTGGCGACGTCCTGGCTGGCCTTCGCCGATTACCGGCTTCCGCTGGCGGTGACGGGCGCCGGGACCCTGACCATGGCTCTCGCGCTTTGGCTCTTTTGGCGAGCGCACAAGGATCTGGGGCGGAACTGGTCGGTGACGCTGGAGCTCCACGAGGAACATCGTCTGATCACGCACGGCGTCTACCGGACCGTGCGCCACCCCATGTACGCGGCCATCTGGCTCTTCGGCCTCGCGCAGGGCATGCTGCTCCACAACTGGCTCGCCGGCTGGTCGGCGTTCGCCGCGTTCGCGGTCATGTTCTTCGTGAGGACCCCGCGGGAAGAGCGGATGATGTTGGAGCACTTCGGTGAGGAGTACCGGGAGTACATGCGCCGGACGGGGCGGGTGTTGCCTAGGCCGAGGTAGGGATCGTTGTTGGCAAGCCCTGCCTCGGCCTGAATTCGAGCCCGCTTGCCACTCCTACGCCTCGGTCCTCCTCCGCGCCTTCCGCTCCTCCAACTCCTCCAACGTCTTCGGCCAATCTCCTCGCAGGAGCCTCGAAAGGGCCCGATCCGCGAGCAGTTTCCCGTCCGTTTGGCAGGTCGGGCAGTAGTTGGCCTCGTTCTCGGCGTGGACGATTCGCTGAACCTTGGTTCCGCAGACCGGGCAGGGCTGACCGAAGCGGCCGTGGACGGCCATGTCCTCCCGAAACGCGGTGACCTTCTCGGGAAAGCCGTTTGGGTATTTCGCCAGCTCCTGACGAAGTCTCTCCGTCCACATCGTCAACGTGTCCCGCGTGGCCTGATGGAGCCTCGCGATCTCCTCTTCGCTGAGCCGGCTGGTGAGCTTGACCGGCGAGAGCCTCGCGGCGTGCAGGATCTCGTCGGAGTATGCGTTGCCGATTCCGCTGAACAGGGTCGGGTCCGTCAGGGCCCGTTTCAACGTGTGGTTCTCGAGCGTGAGCGCCGAAGCGAAGCTTGCAAGGTCGGACTCCAGGACCTCGAGGCCGCCGCGGTCGTGTTCGGAGAGCTCGGCGGCGGTCCTCACGATGTGAAGCGACGCCCGCTTCTTGGGGCTCGCCTCCGTCAAGAGCAGCGTTCCGTTTGGGAAGTCGAAGGCGGCGAGGCCGACCTTCTTGGGTATCGCGACCGGGACTCCCGCCAGGTCACGCGACTCCAAAGGCGAAGGTGCTGCGGGCTTGCGAGATCGTTTGGGGACGGCCGCTCCCGCCTCCTTCCAATGAAAGCGCCCGGCGATCATCAAATGAAAGAGCAGGAACGGCCCGGCGTCGAGTTCCATCGCGATGCGCTTGCCCAAGCGGCGAAAGCCGGCCACGGACTTGTCTTCCGCCTCGCGAGGAGAGACTCCGACCGAGCGGAGCAGAAACGGCGCGGCGATGCGCACCCTCTCGAGGGTTCGGCCCTTGAGCTTCGCGGTCAGGGCCTCGACGTAGATCGCGACGTCCGGGAGCTCTGGCACGGGCGCGGATCGTAGCACTGGGCGATCTCCACGAAGGGTCCGGCTCCGCCATTTACGCCGTGCCCGGAGGGGTCTACCATCACGCGCTCCGCGGCGCGGTCCGCGGTGGAGGCCACCTTGAAGCTCCTGTTCTCGTACCTGAAGCAATATTGGAAGCTGGTGCTCCTGGCGCTCGTCCTCGCGGCGATCAACCAGATCTTCTCGCTTCTCGACCCATGGATTTTCCGGCATGTCATCGACGAGTACGTCACGCGTTTCGACCAGCTGACGACGCCCCAGTTTTTTCGCGGGGTCGGCCTGCTCCTCCTGGCCGCGATGGGCGTCGCGTTTGTGTCGCGGGTCGCCAAGAACTTCCAAGACTATTTCATCAACGTCATCACCCAAAGGCTCGGCGCGCAGATCTACACGGACGGGCTTGCGCACTCGCTGGAGCTGCCGTATCAGGTCTTCGAGGACCAGAGAAGCGGCGAGACGCTGGGCAAGCTTCAGAAGGTGCGCGCAGACGTCGAGAAGCTGATCTCGGCCTTCATCAATGTGGTCTTCACGTCGCTCGTGGGCGTGATCTTCGTGATGGTCTATGCCATCACGGTCTATTGGCTGATCGCGCCGGTCTTCTTCCTGACGGTCCCGCTGCTCGCGACCCTCAGCTCGGTCCTCAGCAAACGCATCAAGAAGATCCAGCAGAAGATCGTCGGCGAGACGACGGCCCTGGCCGGCGCGACCACGGAGTCCCTGCGAAATATCGAGCTTGTGAAGAGCCTTGGGCTGGCCGGGCAGGAGATCTCGCGTCTCAATGCCACGACCGGGAAGATCCTGGGCCTGGAGCTTCGCAAGGTCCGCTACATCCGCACGCTCAGCTTCGTCCAAGGCACGGCGGTCAACTTTCTCAGGACCTCGATTCTGTTCCTGATGCTCTACCTGATCTTCTCAAGACAGATCACGGTCGGACAGTTCTTCTCGCTCTTCATCTACTCGTTCTTCATCTTCGGGCCGCTTCAGGAGATTGGCAATGTCATCAACATCTATCGCGAGGCCGAGGTCTCCCTGAACAACTTCGCGGAGATCCTGAAGATGCCCAAGGAGCCAAGGCCCGAGAACCCAATTCTCTTAAGCGGCATCGAGACCCTGGAATTCCAGAATGTGAGCTTTCGGCACGTGACGGGTACCAGCCTCGCGCTGCACGACATCTCGTTCTCGGCTCGGCGCGGCGAGACGATCGCGTTCGTGGGGCCCTCGGGCTCGGGCAAGACGACGCTTGTCAAGCTCCTGGTCGGGCTCTACCGCCCGGAATCCGGGGTGATTCTGTACAACGGGCACGCGAACACGCGCGTGGACCTCAACGGGCTCCGCGAGCGCATCGGGCTCGTCACCCAGGACACGCAGCTCTTCTCGGGGACCATTCGCGAGAACCTGCTGTTTGTAAACCCAAACGCGACCGACGCCGAGTGCCTCGCGGTGCTGGAGCAGGCGGCTTGCCAACCGCTTCTCGCGCGCGCGGAGCGGGGCCTGGACACGGTCATTGGCGAAGGCGGCGTGAAGGTCTCGGGCGGAGAGAAGCAGAGGCTCTCGATCGCGAGAGCGCTCCTTAGAAGACCCAACCTCGTGGTCTTCGACGAGGCCACGTCGGCCCTCGATTCCTTGACCGAGGAGGAAGTCTCCGAAACGATCCGCAACGTCTCGGCCTCAACCGGCCGCGAGCTCATCACGATCCTGATCGCGCACCGGCTCGCGACCGTCCTCCACGCGGACCGGATCTTCGTATTGGAGCGCGGCGAGATCGTGGAATCGGGACGGCACCAGGAGCTCCTGGATCTCAAGGGCCTCTACTACGCCATGTGGCGGCAGCAGATCGGCGAGCGCGGAACGCCGAGGCGGCTGCCGCCGGTGACGAGGGCGGCGTAGGGAATTGAGGCGAAGCCGGAATCTGGCCGCTCACGCCCGAACGGCCCGCACGCTCAGCGCCGCGGTCGCCACATCGTGCACCGGGGTCTCGACCCCACAGGCCCGCCCCAGCCTTGAAATCGCCCCGCAGAGATCGTCGAGCTCGGTCGGATGGCCCTCTTCGAGGTCTTCCAGAAAGCTCGGCCGGATGGGGTCGGGGAGGGAGTCGACGAATTGGAGAAGCTTGGCCTCGTCTTCGGGTGCGAGGGGCACGCCGCGGGCTCTTCCGACTGCCAGGCCTTCGTGGATCGCGCGTTCGAAGAGCAGATGCCCAAGGGGTGCCTTGCGGATGGGACCGACGGAGGAACGGGCCAGGCCGCAGGCGGCCGCCACGGACGCGATGAAGGCGAGCTTCCTCCAAAGGTCGGCCAAGATCTCGGTCGAGGCGCGGGCATCGACACCGGCGTCCCGGAACGCCCCGACGAGCTGTTCGACTCGCGTCGAGATGGGACCCTCGAATTCACCGACGGCGATCCGCTGAAACGGGCTGCGGCGCGCCACGATTCCAGGCCCGAGGCGCACGGCGCTGATCTCGGTCATGCCTCCCAGGACGCGGGCCTTGGGGACGCCGCTCGCGATCAGGCGATCCGCGGCCTCGACCCCGTTCAGGAGAGGGAGGATCGTGGTGCCGGACTCCGCGAAATGGCGAGCGGCCCCCGCGATCTCGCCGAGCGAATAGTTCTTGACCGCGATGATCGCGAAATCGGCGGGTCCCAGGGCGGTTGGGTCCTCGGACGCCGCGACCGAAACGGTGAAGGTCTCTTCGGGCGTCTGAACGATGAGACCGCGTTGGGCGATCGCCTCGAGGTGCTCCCCGCGGGCCACGAGGGCGACCCGATGGCCGGCGCGCGCGAGCACACCGCCGTAGTAGCTGCCAACACCACCCGCTCCCAGAATCACGAATCTCAATGTTCGGCCCTCCCCACCAGCCCCGCGGCGAACATCCGGCGATCGACGGGGCCCAGCTTGCGCGCCTGCTCGGCGGACAGAATTGGATAGTGCGGAATCCGCAACAGGTAATTGGGAATCTCCCAAAGGTCCTCTTCGGCGGTCATCCAAGAGAGGCGATCGAAGCGCGCGAGGTTGACGGGGCGCGAGACCGCGCGGAGCGTCTTCTGCCGCCGCAGGTTGAAATACGATTCGAAATATGAGAGCACGAGGGCGCGGAGACTTGGAAACAGCGGCTCGCGGTACCGCAACCCGGAATAATTGGACCTTGCGATGGCGCCCCAGCCGCCGTTCTGCCGGAAGATGGCGAGGATGTGGTCGTCGTCCTGAACCGCCTCGAGGTCGAGAATCAAGGGCGGAAAGCCCTGGACGCGGAGCGCGGCGGCGGCCAATAGTGCC
>WBZQ01000338.1_pt1 | contig 21161 bp, 14 predicted proteins | sample 5204251 | NCBI WGS metagenome assembly WBZQ01 (sample SAMN12412402, study PRJNA552823) | activated sludge metagenome | isolation source: activated sludge from nitrification reactor of wastewater treatment plant... | place: USA: Virginia | collected 2017-09
TTATAAGTTGCTTAAAAAACATGGGGTAAAAACGACTAACGAATTATTGGAAATTGAAAAGCAACTACAACAAAAATTACAAACTGTTTTAAATATTGACGAAGCCATCAATCAAAAACAAAATGACACCAAAGACTACTTTCTGGCCGGCCGCAACATTGGCTGGTTCGTGGTAGGCGCTTCCATTTTCGCCTCCAACATCGGCTCGGAACACGTCGTAGGGCTGGCCGGAGCCGGGGCCGGCGGCAAGATCCCCATGCTGATCTACGAACTGCACGCCTGGCTGGTGCTGGCGCTCGGCTGGATCTTCCTCCCCTTTTACCTGCGCAGCGGCGTGTTCACCATGCCCGAATTCCTGGAGCGGCGCTTCAACGCCAGCACCCGCTGGTTCCTGACCGTCTTTTCGCTGGTGGCCTACGTGCTCACCAAGGTGTCGGTGACGGTATATGCCGGCGGCATCGTGATCGCCTCGCTGCTGCACATCGATTTCTGGTTCGGGGCCCTTATTACCGTAGTGCTGACCGGGGCTTACACCGTATTGGGCGGCATGCGGGCCGTGGTGTATACCGAGGCGCTGCAGACGGTGGTGCTGGTGCTCGGCGCAGCCACGCTGACCTTTGTCGGCCTGAACGCCGTGGGCGGCTGGAGCGGCATGAAAGCCTCGCTCGAACCCGGCTATCTCAATATGTGGCGCCCGGCCGACGACCCGGATTTCCCCTGGCCCTCCCTGGTGGTGACCAGCACCATCGTCGGTATCTGGTACTGGTGTACCGACCAATACATCGTGCAACGGGCTTTGGCCGCCCAAAATATCACCCAGGGACGCCGCGGCACCATTTTCGGCGCCCTGCTCAAACTGCTGCCGGTGTTCCTGTTCCTCGTTCCGGGCGTGGTGGCCCTGGCCCTGAAAAACCGCGGCGAACTGCACTGGGATACGGCCGACCAGGCCTTCGCCACCCTGCTGATGGAAAAGATGCCCGCCGGCCTGAAAGGACTGGTCGCGGCCGGCCTGCTGGCCGCTCTGATGAGTTCGCTGGCGTCGGTGTTCAATTCCTGCTCCACCCTGTTCACCGTCGACGTTTACAAAAAACTGTACCCGGACACCCCGGAGAAAAAACTGGTCAACATCGGGCGGATGGCGACCACCATCGTAGTCATCCTGGGCATCGCCTGGATCCCGATCATGCAGAATATTTCCGGCGTGCTGTACGAATACCTCCAGTCGGTGCAATCGTATATCGCCCCGCCGATCACCGCCGTTTTCCTGCTGGGTATTTTCTCCAAACGCATCAACTCCCAGGGAGCCATGGCCACGCTGGTGGCCGGCCTGGCGGTGGCGGCCGTACGGCTGGTGCTGGAACTGAGCCGCGGTTCGCTGACGCCGGGCGGATTCCTGCACGGCTTCGCCACCATGAACTTCCTGACCTTCGCCGCCTGGTTTTTCCTGTTTTCTGTAGCCGTGTGCGTGGTTGCCAGCCTGCTCACGCCGGCACCTTCCGCTGCCCAGATCGAAGGCCTGACCTACGGAACCCTGAGTGAACAACAGAAAGCCGACAACCGCGGCAGTTACAATATCTGGGACATCGCCGTTTCACTGGTCGTGATCGGTATCGTGGTGTACGTGATGACCAGTTTTACCGGATAAACTTACCCAATGGCACTTATTTTCGACATGGACGGCACGATGGTGAACAACATGATGACCCACCACCGGGGCTGGCAAAAAACACTGGCGGCGTATGGCCTGCAACTGACGCTGGAAGACGTCATCGCCACCTGCCACGGCAAAAACGTAGAGATCATCGAGCGGCTTTTCCCAGGTCGCTATACCCTGGAAGAACGCGAGCGTATTTCTTTTGAAAAGGAAAGCGAATACCGGAGGATCTTTTTGTCGGAACTCACCCTGGTGCCGGGGCTGGCCGAACTGCTGGAAACCGCCCGGCAGGCCGGCATCCCGATGGGCATCGGTACGGCCGCACCGAAAGCGAACGTGGACTTCGTGCTCGACAACCTCGGCATCCGGCACTATTTCCAGGCCGTCATCCACGCCGACGACGTCCGCCTGGGCAAGCCGGAGCCGGAAGTCTTTTTCCTGGTGGCCGACCGCCTGGGGGTACCTTACGACCAGTGCCTGGTATTCGAAGACTCCCCGACCGGCGCCCGGACGGCGCTCAACGCCGGCATGAAAGCCATCATCGTGACCACGACACATGCCGCCCACGAATTCGCCGGTATTCCCAGCGTGCTGCGCTGTGTACCCGATTTTACCGGGATCGATATTTTAACCGAACTTGAAAATTTGCAAAAACGATGAAAAAACATATTTATCCGGGCTTTTTTAGCCTGACCATCGGCATGCTTGCGTTTTATGGATGTCAGCAACCCAGCGAAAAAAAAATGGCATCCGGAAAAGCCGGTCTTGAAAAAACTGTATTCGGCAGGCTGCCCGACGGCCGCAACGCCGATCTGTATACCCTGCGCAACGAAAAGGGCATGGAGGTAAAGATCACCAACTACGGCGGCACCATCGTGTCCTGCACGGCCCCCGACCGTAACGGCACCTATGCCGACGTCGTGCTTGGCTGCGACTCGCTGGCCGGGTACCTGCGCGGCACGCCGTATTTCGGCGCCCTGGTCGGGCGCTACGGCAACCGGATCGCCAAAGGCAAATTTACGCTCGACGGGGTGACGTATTCCCTGGCCACCAACAACATCGGCAATCACCTGCACGGCGGCATTACCGGCTTCGACAAGGTGTTGTGGACCGCCTCTGCGGTAGAAAACAGCGGGGCCAACCCCGCGCTGAAACTGACCTATCTGAGTAAAGACGGCGAAGAGGGATACCCCGGCAACCTGCCGGTGGAAGTGGTGTATACCCTGCAAAGCGACAATGCACTGAAAATCGAATACACCGCCACAACCGATAAAAAAACAGTGGTGAACCTCACCAACCACGCCTACTTCAACCTGGCCGATGCCGGCAAAAGCGATATTCTCGGGCATGAACTGCTGCTGAAAGCGGGGCGTTTCCTGCCGGTGGACAGCACCCTGATCCCCACCGGCGAATTGCGCCCGGTGGCGGGCACGCCCTTCGATTTTACCCGGTCCTTTAAGATCGGGGCCCGCATCAACGACAGCACCGATACACAAATACGTTACGGCCTGGGCTACGACCATTGCTGGGTTTTCGACTCCCCCGGCGGCAGCCTCACCGAACCAGTCGCCACCCTGTACGAACCGGGCTCGGGCCGGCTCCTGGAAGTGCTGACCACCGAACCGGCCATCCAGTTTTACTCGGGTAATTTCCTGGACGGCACCGTGACCGGTAAAGGCGGGCTACTCTACCGGCACCGCACCGGGCTTTGCCTGGAGACCGAACACTATCCCGACTCTCCGAACCGGCCGGAGTTCCCTTCTACGGTGCTGAATCCCGGGGAAACGTACCGCACCACGACGGTGTACCGGTTTTCCGTAAAATAGCGGCTCTACTCGTCTGACGACTCCCGGTCGTCTGACGAGTAGCGTAATCCGTAACCTAACTCGTCTGACGACTCCAAGTCGTCTGACGAGTAGCGCAATCTAGCCTAACTCGTCAGACGACTTAGAGTCGTCAGACGAGGGGCCCGGGTTTCCCGGTTTATTGACCGAATGTAAATTCCGCCTCTGCCACCCACTTCCCCTGCACACTGCGCAGCAGGGTGAGCGCGGCGGCCGTAAAACGCCGCTCGAGTTTTTCATTCCGGAAATGCGCCCACACCGCCGGAAAATCGTCTTCGGACAGGTCGCGGTGGGCGATGGTCATGTGCGGATGAAAAGGCCGGTCGTTGCGCGGGTCGGAGAATTCCAGGTCATCACGCAGCGCTTGGGTCAGTTGCTGAAAAAGCCGCTCCAGACCGACGTTTTTTACCGGCCGGACAAAAACGACCCGGGGCGAAAACGCGCCGAATCCGTTCAGTTCGACCGGAAAAGAGGATTGCCGGGATGCGAAGCGGGCCAGGCAGTCCTTCAGCCGGTCCAGATCACTTTCCGGCCAGGCGAAGGGCGGCTGCAGGGTGAGGTGCGGCGGACTTTTGAGGGCATGGGAAGGCCCCCAGGTGTTGGCAATGTATTTTTTGAAACCGGTGACTTCCTGTTGCAGCGCTTCATCCGGTAACAGGGCGATAAAAAACAGGGGATCTTTTTTCACGTCAGTTCAATCGCGTGCTGCTCATGAGCGAGGGCGAGTAGAGCAGCGAGGTATTTTCTCCGAAATACTCTTTGAAAGCCAGTGCGAAGGTGCCGGGGCTGGTGAACCCCACCAATTCGGAAATGGCCTGCGGCGTACCGGCGCGTTTTTCGAGCAGCACCTTGGCTTTTTCGAGCCGCATCTCGCGGATGAGCTGCACGGGCTCCTTGCCGGTCAGCACTTTCAGTTTCTTGACGTAGTGGGTATTGGTCAACTGCATTTTGCGGGCGATGTCGTCGGCCATGAAGTTCGGGTCGGCGAGGTTTTGTTCGATCATCTGCACCGAACGGGTCAGGAAAGGATCGTCGAGTTGGGTGCGGCTGTCGGTGAAATAGAGTTGCAGGTAGCGGTTGAACTGTTCGTGTTTCACTTTCCGGGCGTCGAGCAGGCGCTGTACGGAGGCATCGAACTCGTCGTCGATGACCGGCCGGGTAAACCAGGCTTCGGCGCCGGCCCGCAGGGCATCGAGTTTGCCGTCGTTGCCGAATTTGTCGGTCAGCAGCACCACCGGGATATGGTTGGTGCGTTCGGAGAGTTTGATCTGGCGGGCGATCTCGATGCCGGTGCGGCCGTTCAGCACGGCGTCGCAGACGATGAGGTCGGGCAGCAGTTCATTGGCCATTTGCAGGCCTTCGCTGGGGGAGCCGGCCGTTTCGATCTGAAAGCGGTCGGACAGGAGCGATTTCATATAGAGCACCACCTGGCGGTTGGTTTCAATAAGGAGCGCGATCTGTTCCGGCTTGGGGCCGTGGTACATCTGGTACGGATCGGGTACTGAAGCCGTGGCTGCCACGGCGGTTTCGACGGCTTCAGCGGCCTGGGCCAGGGCCTGTTCTTCGGCTTCCCTCCGCAGGTTCGAGCGCAGGACGTCCCATTCCAGTTCTTTTTTTTCCAGCAACTTGCGCCAGCGGTCGCCGCTGCGGTAATTGGAATACAGCAGTACGAGAAAAGCCAGCGCCGCGAGGGTGCCCCACAGCATGGCCTGGCCACGTTCGATCCGCAGGTAGTGAGACTGCTCGGCCATTTCCTTTTTCCGCACCGCAGCGATCGAGTCGAGCCGGGCCGTCAGGCCGAGCGTTTCGGCGCGGCGCTTGCGGACGGCGATGGAGTCCTGCGCTACCGAGAGCAGTTGCTGGCAGGTGAGCGCCTGGTCGGGGAGTTCCCACTTCCGGCACTCGGTTACCAGCACGGCGAACAGCGCGGCTTTGGACTCCGGATTCGGATCCTTGCGGGCATCCAGTTCGGCGTCGGCCAGCAGGCGGGTCGCGCTGCGGTCGTCAGAATTGGCCTTGTAAATATTGGAAATGGTGGTGAGCACCCTGGGCGTGATGGGCAACTGGTGGCGCTTCAGAAAGGCGCGCAGCCCTTCGGCTTCGACCTGGGCCTGTTCGAAATTGCCGGCCTGGGCGAGCTGGGTAAGCAGGAGCAGGCGGGAATTGAGCGTATCGCTCTCCGCCCGGGTCTGGGCAAACGAGGAGCCGCCCGCGCAAAGGAGCGAAACGAGGAGACTGATTCTGGCTAACCGGCGCATGGGACAATGCGTTTAAAATTCATCATTTTACCCGCCAGATTGATTTTGCCCCTGGCCAAAAAAGACCGAAGGATTCGGAGAAAGCGGGAGTGGTCATCCGGGTCATTGAAGCTGTAACGACATTGTGTAAGTGCGTCTGAGGAACGGATCGTTCCTACCAAAATTGGTGTAGCAAAAACGGTGCTACTTTGCTGCAAAAGAAGATTAAAAAGTAAAACCAGGCAAACTTACACGAAAATTGTCGTTTCTGCAACGCGGCGGCAAAAATCAAAACGCCGGGCCGCAAATTCATGACCCAAACTTCTTTAATGACGCCGGGACGCCGAATGCCGTGTATATTCACCGCCGGTTTAAGAATAGTATAACTTTTACTTTAATATTTTATGTGGCATCTCCGCGGACAACTTTCTCGTAGTCAGGGTATTGCGTTGGGCGTAGCCGGCGTGGGCCTGCTGATCGGACTTTGGTGGCTGCTGGCCGAAATGCTGGCCGTACCCGCGCTCGACTACCGGGCGCCCAACCTCGACGACCCCGCGCTCCAGCAACTCAACCGCGATTCGCTCCTGCGGGCCGACAGCATCGCTTTCGCCAACGCTAAAACGGTGGGCAAGATCTACAAGATCCTGCCTACCCCGCTTCACGTCGTGCAGGCCTTTCCCCGCCTGGCCGAAGAGGACAACCTGGCCAGCCATACTTTCCACTCCATCTGGCTCAACCTGAAGGGATATTTCTGGGCGGTGCTCATCTCGCTGGCCCTGGGCGCCCTCATCGGGTTCATTCCCCTGTTCCGCGGCCTGTTCGCCCGGCCGGTCGACGCCCTGCGCTACCTGCCCATCTCGGCGCTCACCGGGTTGTTCATGTTGTGGTTCGGCCTCGGCGACGGGATGAAGGTGGCTTTCCTGGCTTTCGGCATCCTGGTGTATATGATCCCGGTGATCGTGCAGCGCATCGGCGAGGTGGAGGACGTACACCTGCAAACCAGTTACACGCTCGGCGCCGACGCCTGGCAAACCCTGCGCTCGGTGTATTTGCCTTCGGTGTTCTCCAAATTCACGGAAGACCTGCGGGTACTGACCGCCATTTCCTGGACCTACATCATCATCGCCGAGATCCTGAACAACACCGGCGGCCTGGGCTCCCTCATCTACTGGCTGGCCCGGCGCGACAAAACCGACAAGGTGTTCGCCGTGCTGCTGCTCATCATCGCCATCGGCATCCTGCAGGACCGGCTGTTCGTGTACCTCGACAAGCGCCTGTTTCCGCACAAGCACTATAAGACCAAGGCCGACGGTCTGCGCGAGGTACAGACGGGTATCTATATCGTACTCGGCGTGCTGGCACTGGCGGTGTTGCTGCCGTTGTTCATCCACATTCCGGCCGGCCTGTTGCTGCAGGGCGCCGGGCTGGTGGTGCTGGCCGCGGTCGGGTTGATCGTGATGGGCGAGCTGAAGTTGGGAAAAGGGTTGCAGGCAGCGTAGGCGGTAGTGCCGCGTTCTCGCGGCCGGTAAGGCGCCATTTATGGCGCTGCAAAAACACATCGGATTTTTCAGACGATTTTTTCTAACAGATTCTTACAAAATGACAAAAGAGAGCTGTCCTTGGGTTGGGGAGTTCTACAAGCCTTCCTGGCGAGCGCCTCAAGGCAGGGAGGCCTGGCGAGGCTTCCAAATTTCCCCCGAAACAGAATTACTTTTGAACAACAAGTCTACATTCGCCCACATGAACACCTGGCTTTCTGCTACCCCCATCAAAAATTTCGATACCATATATGCGCTTCTGCGCATGGTCACCGGTTTTTTAGTCCTGTATCATGGTTGGGAGGTTTTCAATCCATCGCTTATGGCCGACAATGCCAGGTGGCTAGCCGAATTGCAATTCCCGGCCCCGTCCTTTACGGCCTATTTGGGCAAAGGCACCGAATTCGCAGCAGGCGCTTGCCTGATGGCCGGATTGGCCACGCGTTTCGCGGCAATACCCATCATGCTGGTCATGCTGACCATAGCGTTCGGTATGGGACACGGGAAAGTGTGGTATGAAGACCAGCACCCGTTTATGTTCGTGCTGCTCAGCGTGTTGTTTCTTTCGGGGGGCGCGGGCAAATGGAGCGTCGATGCCCTTTGGACGAACGGGCATGCCGGTACATAAGCCGCAGGTCGGAGACACTGCGGCGGCGTTCGGCCTGGGTTCGCAGATCAGGACAGGAAGACCTGGCGAGGCTTAAAGTGGAATGCTACTCACACGCTCCAGTTCCCCAGATATTTCAAAAACAACTTCACCAGGTTCTCCGCATCCGAGATGCCGCGGTGGTGCTGGCCGGTGAACAGGATGCCTTCCTTTTCCACCGCCCGGCGCAGGCCGGGGCCCTGGCGCATCCGTTTCATCACCCGGTATTGTTCCTTCAGGTTGACGTGGCGCTCCGTCCAGTCTGCTTCGAGGCGGTGGAGGTGGCAGTCGCGGGCGAACATGCGCCGGTCGAAGTTGCCCCAGGAACAGAGCATATAGTCCTCCTCCTCGATCCGGCCCCAATCCAGGAACTCCCGGATCACGTCGGGAAAGGTGCGCGCGCGGTTCACGTCGGTCTGCTCGATGCCGGTCAACTGGCGGCAGAACGGCGACAGCACCGGATGCACCACCGGCCGGATAAAGCGGTTGAACTTGCCGCGCACCTCGCCGAAGTGGTTGATCCTGAAAGCGCCGATCTCGATGGTCTCCTGCACGTACCCGGGCGGCTGGTTTTCCCAGCAGGTGGCTTCGAGGTCGTAGACGATATAATTCATGGTCTGTGTAGCGCGAACTGGCTTTCTTACAAGTCTGTTTATTCGTTTAAGCGCGGATTTGGTTATGGACAGCACCCTCAGATGGAGGGTTGTTTGCACCAATAAACAAATCAACACATCAACAATTCCACAAATCAACACATCACCGACCTCTAAGACAGCCTCTTTACAAGTTTAAGGTGGTTAATAACGGTTTTAGCGGAGACGAAGTTTACGAAGGAGGTACCAGAGCAGGAGGCGGGGGCGGCTTTTTTGGGAAAGGTGAAAAAAGTACTGCTCCAGTTTTGGGTCTGGTTCGCGGTTTACGGGGTGATTCAGCGGAAAGGAAATGGCCCGGGCCTGGAGCCGGGCCTTTTCATTGGCGGCGGTGGTATTGGTGGCCCCAGCCGTACCCACGCCCGTGTTCTGGACCAGATTCACTTTGGGCACGATACACAGGCCGTTGTTTTTCAAAATGCTGTAAAACCAGGCGTAGGCCCAGGAATTGTTCTCCCGGCGCCGGGTGACGTGGAATTTGTCCAGCATATAGGTCTGTGCCCTCGGATCGGCCGTAAAATTACGGATGGCGCCGGACTGCTCCCAGACATCGAGCCCGTCCAGGTCGATCGACATCTTTTGCCAGGCCCGGCGCCAGCCGGCCCAGCCCCACACGAAGGAAAAACGCGAAAATACGTAACTGGCTTCCCGGCCGGCCGTGTAGTCTTCGGCCAGGTTGGAGCAACCGATGTGCATCACCTGTTCGTCGTCGCGGTAGTATTCCAGCAGTTCGGTGCAAAAACGGAAGAACGACCGGTCGGGCACGCAGTCGTCTTCCAGCACGATGCCGTACGGTTCGGCTTCGAAAAACCAGTTCAAGGCGCCGAATACGCCCTGGCGAAGCCCCTGATTGGTGTCGCGGAAAAGCAGGTTCAGCGCGCAGTCCCAGTCGACCGTTTCCCGGATAACCGTCCGCACTTCCGCCACCTTTTCCGCTTCGCCGGCCACCTGCGGGCGCGCGGCGTCGCAGTGTACGTACAAGCGCGCCGGGCGGGCCTCCCGGATGCGCTCGAGCGCCAGGCGGGTATGCTGCGGGCGGTTGAAGGCGAGGAAGAGAATGGGGGTCTGTAGCATGGGCTGGTGAGTAGGTGGTGATCGGTTGATTGGTGACTGGTGATTGGTTGATTGGTGTCTGGTGATTGGTTGATTGGTGTCTGGTGATTGGTTGATTGGTGATTGGTTGATTGGTGATTGGTGATTGGTTGATTGGTGATTGGTTGATTGGTGATTGGTTGATTGGTGGTCGGTTGATTGGTGATTGGTTGATTGGTGATGGGTTGATTGGTGGTCGGTTGATTGGTGATCGGTTGATTGGTGATCGGGCGCTTAACCCTCCGAAAGTTTAAAACTTTCGGAGGGTTCGCAGGGCAATACAGTTCTAAGTTCTAAAACTTTCGGAGGGTTCGCAAGCAATACAATTCTAAAACTTTCGGAGGGTTCAATCAATCCGATACAGGTACGGGAACATAAATTGAGAAAGTTTTTGGCGTAAAACCAGTGAAGTCAGTGGCAACCGTACCTTTACCGCAAATTAAGACAAATACTGCATGCAAACGATTTTTCGGCGCGTGCGCAGCCGGTTTTTGAAGTGGACGGAGCGCAAACTGAAAATCTCCGTGGAACCGCTGGTGGCAACCGAACGCATCGGTACGCCCTACGGCGGCTGGATCATCCCCCAGGGCCGGCTGAACGAAAACTCCGTCTGCTATCTCGTCGGAGCCGGCGAAGACATCTCTTTCGACCTCGGCGTGGCGGCAAAGTACGGGTGTCCGGTGCATATTTTCGACCCCACCCCGCGCGCGGTGGCCCATTTTGAAGGCCTGACGGCCAACCTGAAAAAAGGAGAACCCACCCGCTGTTCCACCAGCCCGACCGACCTGTACCCGGAATACCCGGCAAATATCGCAGACAATCTGCATTTTCACCCGCTGGGCATCTGGAACGAGGATACTACGCTGCGCTTTTTCGCCCCGCAAAACGAAGGCCACGTTTCCCACTCGCTGGTCAACCTTCAGCAGTCGGAACGCTTCATCGAGGTGCCGGTCCGGCGGCTGGCCGGCCTGATGGCCGAACTCGGCCACCGCAAGATCGACCTGCTGAAACTGGACATCGAAGGAGCCGAGTACCAGGTGATCGAATCGCTGCTGGAGGACCGGATCGAGGTGGACATACTCTGCATCGAATTTGACGAGTCGGCTGCCAATCATTTCGACGCCCGGTACATCCAGCGCATCGAAGGCGCCCTGCAATCGCTGCTGGCGGCGGGTTACCACGTCATCGCCAAAGAACCGAACGCCCATAACTACAGTCTCATTCACCGCCGGATGTTATGAAGGTTCTGCTGCTCAACACCTACGCGCACGGCGGAGCGGGCGTGGCCTGCCGCCGGCTCCGGCAGGCGTTGCAGGAAAACGGCACCACGGCCGACCTGTTGACCGCCGGAGATACGGGCAGCCGCTGGCCGTTCTACGCCGAGCGGTTGTCTTTTTTGCCGTACGAACGCGACAAATCGGTCCGGTTTTCCTTTTCTCTGGCCAATTTCGGCAAAGACCTCTCCCGGCATCCGCTGGTACAGGCGGCCGATGTGCTGCACCTGCACTGGGTGAACCAGGGATTTTTATCGCTCGAAGGCATTCGCCGGCTGGCCGAAACCGGCAAACCCATGGTGTGGACGCTACACGACATGTGGGCTTTCACCGGCGGGTGCCATTACAGCCGCGGCTGCGATCATTTTAAAAACACCTGCGGCAACTGCCCTTTTTTGAGCCATCCGGCGCCCGGCGACCTGTCGAACCGCATCTGGCGGCGCAAAAGCCGGTTGTTTCCCCGGAATCTCCAATTTGTCACTTGCAGCCAATGGCTGGCGGAAGTAGCGCGTTCGAGCGGCCTCTTGCGCGATTATCGGGTTACAGCCCTTCCCAATCCCATCGATACGACAATTTTTAAGCCGCTGACGCCACCCGAACGCGAGCGGTTCCGTTTGAAAAAAGGCGTTGCGCCGGGAGCGCGCCTGTTGTTGTTCGCCGCCATGAAGGTCGGCGAAGAACGCAAGGGATTCCGGTATTTGCTGGAAGCACTGCACGTGCTGAAAGCCCGGCACAGCGGTTTTCAACTGGAAATACTGGTACTGGGCCAGGCGGATCCGGAAGCGTTGCAGGCCCTGCCCTACCCCGTTCATGCCCTGGGGCTGTTGCGGGATCAGGAGCAACTGGTCCGGGCGTACGGGGCAGCCGACCTGTTCGTCATTCCGTCCCTGGAGGACAACCTGCCCAACACCGTGATGGAATCACTGGCCTGCGGCACGCCGGTAGCCGGATTTGCCACGGGAGGCATCCCGGAGATGGCCGGACACCGGCAGGAGGGGTTTATCGCACCGCAAGGCGACAGCGCCAGCCTGGCCGGGGGGATTTTTGAAATGCTGCACGAGCCGGCCGGCCTGGAACGGTACCGCCTGGCCGCCCGGCAAAAAGTGGAGCGGGAATACGCCAATGCCGTGGTGGCGCAACGCTACCTGGATCTTTATCGTAGTAGTCAATAACTGTTGTCATGAAAAATATCCTTTTCTTTCTTTGGATCGTAGCCGGACTGGCGGCCTGTTTTCAATCGCCCGGAAAACGGGTACTGCCCATTCTCGGCGAGCGCGACATTTCGCCCGGCGGCGACACGGTTTATCCGATCGTACCCGATTTTGCATTTGTAGATCAGGACAGCCAGGTGATCACCAATGCCACCTTTGCCGGGAAGATCTACGTGGTGGATTTCTTTTTCATTCATTGCCCCACCATTTGCCCGAAAGTGAAAAAGAACGGCCTGCGCCTGTATGAGAAATACAAAAACGACGACCGGATCCTGCTCCTCTCCCACTCCATCGATACCCGCAACGATACCGTGGCCGCCCTGAAACGTCACGCCGCCAAACTCGGCATCGATTCAAAAAAATGGCACCTGGTGACGGGCATCAAGGATGATATCTACGGCATCGCCGACAATTATTTCAGCGTGGCCACCGAAGACCCCGACGCCCCGGGCGGTTTCGACCACTCGGGCCGGCTGATCCTGGTGGACAAAAACCGGCACGTACGTTCTTTCTGCGACGGCACCGACGCGGAGGACGTGGACCGGTTCATGCAGGACATCGACCTTTTGCTGGAAGAACAGTTCGGTAAATAGACCTGTGTCGGCCAAACATTGCACGCTATGTCGGATAAAATATTGATTTTCTTCCTGCTCCTGGTCTTTTTTTCCGCATGCCAACCCAACCCGCACCAGGAAGGGGAACGTTTGTATAAAAAATACTGCGCCAACTGTCATATGGAAAACGGCGAGGGACTGGGGACCCTGATCCCGCCCCTTGCCGGAGCCGATTATCCGGGCCAAAACCGGGAGCGGCTCCCGTGTTTGATAAAATACGGGATAAAAGACACGATTGTCGTAAACGGCAAGACCTATGCGGAGGAAATGCCCGGTGTTCCGACCCTGTCAGAGGTTCAGGTTGCCAATGTGCTGAACTACATCAACAACACCTGGGGCAACCGGCAGGAGCCGTACCTGCTGAACGAAGTGAAGGCGCTGCTGGAAAAATGCCGGTAAAAATCCAACATCCAAAGTCAAAAAAATCTACTGTCCAAAGTCCAACGTCAATAAGTCCAACGTCTAAAGTCCAACGTCTAAAGTCTAACGTCAACAAGTCCAAAGCCCCCCTATTCCGGCTATATCTGGCAGATTGCCATACAAAAGCCGGTGAACGGTTTGGCATTTAGGGCACTCTGCCTACTTTTGGCACGCACATAACTCTTGCCGTTTCTTCGAAGGACTGACACAGAGGTGAAGACGGCACGAAAACAATTACTACACACTGATGAAAAAACTTTCCTTACTAATCCTGGCGCTGGTATCGACAGGTATGCTTTTCTCCCAGACACCGGTGAACGACGACTGCGCCGGTTTGATCTCGCTCGGAAAGGCGCCGGTTTGTACGCCGACCGTGTACAGCAATGTCAACGCTACGGCTAGCAATATCGGGGTCGACAATGCGCCGAGTTGTTTCCAGAATACGACTGCCACCCACGACGTGTGGTTCGAGTTCATTTGTCCGGATACCCTTTTTGATTTTCGTATAACCCTGACGGGGGTGGGCAACTCCATTACCAACCCGCAGTTCGCCATTTACCGCGGCGACTGCGTCACGGACGGCCTGTTTGAATACCTCTGCGCCAAAGCCGGAGACGGCGAAACCGAACTTTTCCTCGACGTGATAGGGTTGACGCCCGGCCTGCCCTACTATATCCGGGTCTCCGACTATTCCCTTAACGCGAACCCGAACTGGGGGGAGTTCACCCTGTGCGTGGACAAGATACCGCCGATCGTAACCATCGACCAGGGCAGTTCTTCGCTGTGCAAGGGCACCCTCTACGACGACGGCGGCCCCGACGGAGATTATACGGCAAACAAGGACTACACCTTTGTTATTTGCCCGAATCAACCCTCGGAATGCCTCACCTTTACGATGGAGTATTTCAACATTGAGGAATTTTTTGGAACCGACCTGCTCTCTTTCTACGACGGAAACACCACCTCCGCCCCCCTTATCACCCAGATCAACGGCGGTAATTTTGGCGAACCCGAAGGCGGCGGCGGCGTCTGTTTCGAGATCCAGGCAACCAGCGGTTGCCTGACCGTAGCGTTCCATTCGGATAATACACAGGAATTCGAAGGCTGGAAAGCGAACTGGGAATGCAGCAGCGTGCCCTGCAAACCTCAGCCGGAACTCAGTGTCAATACCAACGTAACGAACAACGATATTGTCAAGGCCGTATCAACGCCGCTGACTACCGTCACGATCACGAACATCGACTGCTCCGACGGCGCCTACGGAACCTTTAGTTTTGCCACCGACGACAATGCCCTCGGCCTGGAAAAAGGCCTGGTGCTGACTTCCGGTGATGCCCAGTTGAGCATTGGTCCCAACAGCGCCACCAATTCCGGTTTTCAGATCGGTTCCCCGGGCGACGCCGACCTCGACATACTTTCCGGCCCCAACGGAAGCCCGTCGCTCGACGCCTGTGTGGTCGAACTGGATGTTTTTGCCAATACCAACGAACTGGTTTTTGAATACGTCTTCGGTTCGGACGAATACCCCGAATTCGCCAACTCCGTGTACAACGATATTTTCGCTTTTCTGATCTCCGGCCCCGGCATCGCCGGCGATCCGGGCCTGAACGGCGCCAAAAACATCGCCGTTTTGCCCTTTTCGACTACGCCGGTGGAGATCAACAACGTGAACAACCTGGACAACTGGCAGTACTACCGCAACAACGAAGGCGACCAGACCTTTGCCCAGGTGCTGGAATACGACGGCCTGACCTCCGATACGCTCGGGGTAAAGAAAAGCCTCACCGCCCGCTCGGCGGTTATTCCCTGCAATACCTACCACCTGAAACTGGCCGTCGCCGACCGCTTCGACCGGCAATACGACTCCGGCGTGTTTATCTCCGAGATCAAAGCCGGCGGCCCGAAACTGGGCGTCCAATTCGCGGGAAATATTCCTTACCTCACGGAAAACTGCCTGCCCGGTGTACCGAACGTGCTGACCATTTCCATTCCCAAAGCCCTGAATATCAATACGGTTTATACGGTTACCCTGAGCGGCTCGGCTACCCAGGGCCTCGACTATTTGCTGAATATACCGGCCGTAATCACCATCCCGGCGGGACAAACCCAGTTGTCGTTTCCCATTGCCACCATTCCCGATGCGCTTGCGGAAGGTACGGAAACCATTACCATCCAGTTGTCCAACGACTTCGGCTGCGGCTCGGTGTTGCTGGCTACCGTCGATATCCCCCTGGTCGACCAGGCCCACATAGAAATAAACGCCGGCAACGACACCCTGTTCCTCTGCGCCGGCGCGACCCTGCAACTGGAGGCTTCCGGAGCCGACCAATATTTCTGGACGCCTCCCGCTGCGGTGAGCAATGCCTTCATCCCCAATCCGACCACCAGCCCCACCCAGAGTTTCTGGGTTTCGGTGAGCGGCACCCTGGGGGTTTGCACCGACATGGATTCCGCATTCGTACAGATCATCGCTCCGACGATCGACGTATCGGCACCGGGCGGTACGGCCGTCTGCCAGGGCACTCCGGTATCGCTCCAGTCCGTCAACAACGTGAACAACACCGGACTGGTTTGGTCGCCCGCTTCGGGGCTCAACGATCAGTACATCTCCAACCCGACGGCCTTGCCCGGCAAAACCACTACCTATAAGGCCACCGTGACCATCGCCGGGTGTTCGGCCAGCGACGAGGTGACCATTCTCGTAGACACCCTGTTCTTCCCCGGGCTGATCGGAGACACCATCGTATGCCAGAACTATCCGGTCCAACTGGCCAACGTTATCGAAGGCTCCAGCACGACCTACCAGTGGACGCCCGCTGCCGGTTTGAGCGACCCGACCAGTTCGGGTCCCATTGCCCTGCCCGACGTGACCACCACTTACATCCTGACCGCTACCAGCGCCAACGGCGCCTGCGTCAGAATGGATACGGTCAAAGTGAGCATTGTACCGGCAGATGTCGATATTCTCGGCAAGGACACCATTGAAATATGCCTGGGCCAGTCGGTTCCGCTTGCCGCCGAGGCCGATCCGACCGGGACAAACCCGATCCAGTGGTCGCCTTCGTTTTACCTGAGCAACACCACCGGAACGAACACGACCGCAACCCCGGATGAGTCCATAACCGTCCTGGCGACTTACAGCGTCAACGGCTGCACCGTGCGCGACTCCGTGCGCCTGCGGGTGGACTCCCTGCCCGACCAGTCGCTGATGCGGGTGCAGGACAAATCCATTTATTGCCCCGGCGATACCGTGTACCTGATCTCGCCGACGTACGAGCCGGCGAATTTTCCCGATATTCAGATCGAGTGGTTGCCCTTCGGAGGCCAGGAGACCCCGGTGGACAACTGGAACATGGTCATTACCGCTACGCTGACGCACGTTTTCCAGCGGGCTATAACCAACAGGGGCTGTGTGGACACTTCGGAGATCGAAGTACCGGTAGGTGTGCCGCCGACGCTGAACATCGTGGCCACCCCGCAGGACATTTGTCCCGGCGGAAGCGCGCAGATCCAGGTAACGGTCGACCCGCCCGGCACCAAACTCGAATGGCAGGACATGCCGCCCACTTTGTCCTGCGGGGAATGCCCCAACCCGACGGCAACGCCGGGATCGACAACCACCTACACCGTTACCACCCCGGATGCCGACTGCCCCAACAGTGCCGGGATCACCATCAACGTACTGCCGCTTCCGCTGTTCGGCCTGCCGCTCAATCCGGTCATTTGCCCGACCGGCCCCGGCGTACAACTGAATACCGTCACCGAACCGGGGGTTACCTACACCTGGACGCCGGCCACCGGCCTGGATGATCCGTTCAGCGCCACGCCCGTTGCACGGCCCAATGCCACTACGACATACACCGTGGTGGCTGACGGCCAGGTTTGCGACGGGCAGGCTACCGTGACGGTTACCGTTGCTTCGGCGACGATCGAACTGGGCCAGGACCAGACCATTTGTGCCGGCACCGGCGCCACGCTGAACGCGGCTGTTACCGGCACACCCGGAACGGTCACCTGGCAGCCGGGCGGCTTATCGGGCAATACGGTCACCGTCAATCCCGACACCACCACCACCTATACCGCGACCCTGCAATACGGCAACAACTGTATCGACGACGATGCGGTGAAGGTAACCGTAGTGCCGGGCGTCACGCTGACCAATCTCATTGCCTTGCCCGATTCCCTGGACTACGTTTGTATCGGTTCGCCCATCACCCTGGAGGTGACGGTTGCCCCGCCCACCGCCACACTGGTCTGGAATCAGAACGGCTCGCCGTTGAGCGGCATCACCGGGGATTCAGTGACGTTCATACCGGTAGTGGAAGAGGGGCTGGCCACTTTTACTGTGACGGCCACCGGAGCGAATAACTGTACGACTACTTCTTCCGAGGCGTCCTTTAATTTCGTCCGCTGCATCGCCGTTCCCAACGCATTTACGCCCAACGACGACGGAGTGAATGATACTTTCGGCCCCTTGCTGTTCAATACCAACACCGAGGTCACGACCTTCTACATTTTCAACCGCTGGGGCACCAAAGTATTCGAGGCTTCGGCCGACAAACCGAGGTGGGATGGCAAATCGGACGGAAAAGACGCCGCCAGCGACGTATACGCCTATTACATCGAATTACGCTACGCCGACGGCCGGCAGGAAACCCTGAAAGGGGACGTTGCCCTGTTGCGCTGATCCAGCGCCCCTTCTGCGCCGGCCGGAAAGGTACCGGAAACGGGCAACCGGGAATTTTAGAACCGCCAGGAACGGCCGGGCAATTGCCCGGCCGTTCTTTTTTAGCCATTTTCAAATAAAAAAATTCCCCCATCTGCTTTTGCTGTGTATTTGCCAAATAATTTTAATCAAAGTAGTGTATTTACCAAATAATAAAAAGATACATTTGCCCATAAATTTCACCGATTTCTCAAGCGGCGAAAATCCACCGACCGGTATCTAAACCGTAACCCACTATCCGATTTTTCAATCATCCCGGCCCCGTTGCGCCCCTGCACAACGGAGAATGCCTTTTTTGCGTAGTGGACATTAGACACACAAAACTTAAATCCTCCATGAAGTTTTTCTACACCCTCTGTGTTCTCCTAACCCTGAGTCAATTCCTTCACGCCCAATGTCCGCCGCCCGGTTTTCCACAGCCCGGCAACACCTGCCCTACCGCCCCGGTTCTCTGCGAGAACCTGGACGGCTATTGCGCCACCATCAACAACAACAATACCCAGCAACCCTTTCCCGGCTGCGGCGGGCAGTTCGTGTTGAACAACGACGAATGGTTCGCGTTTTTCGCCGGTACCACCTCCATTACGATCCAGGTAACGCCCAGCAACTGCTCGCAGAACGGTAACCAGGAAGGCCTGCAAGGGGGCATTTACGGCGCCTGCATGACTCAGGTCATGGACGTGCAGTGCCAGTGCAGCGAAGATCCTTTTATCCTGAGTTCCAACAACTTCCAGGTCGGCCATATCTACTGGTTCGTGCTCGACGGCTGCGCGGGCAACGTATGCGACTACTCCATCGACGTGTTGGAAGGATCCACCGTGGGCCAGGCGCCGGCTACACCCGGGCCGATAACCGGCCTGACCGAGGTTTGCCAGAACTCCACGACCGGGTATTCCATTACCCCGCCCAACGCCGCCACCATTTATAACTGGACGCTGTCCCCAAACATCGGGACCATTTCCGGCAACGGCAACAGCGTGAACGTAGCCTGGGGCAACAACACCACCTCCGCCAACCTCTGCGTCACCGTGGCGAACGGCTGCTATGCCAACCCTACCCCTTCCTGCATCGAAGTGGACGTTATTCCTACCCCGACGGCTACCCTCTCCGGCGGCGGAGTGGTCTGTGCCGGCGGCGGCGGATCGGTTAACCTAACGGTGACCTTTACCGGCGAAGGCCCCTGGACTTTCGTGCATACCATCAACGGGGTGGTCCAGGCGCCCATCACTACCAGCAGTAACCCCTATACCCTGACGGTAACCCAACCCGGCAACTACGCGCTGCAAAACGTCAACGTTCCCGGTGGGAACAACAACTGCCCCGGTACCGTGTCCGGCACCGCCTCGGTGACCCAGTCCAATATGAACATCAGTTCCACGGTGACGGCGCCCCAATGTGGACAAAGCAACGGAGCGATCAACCTGACCGTGAGCGGTGGCACCGCCCCATATTCGTTCAACTGGTCGAATATGGCCACCTCCGAAGACCTGAGCAACATACCGGCCGGTACGTATACGGTCACCGTGTCCGATGCGAACGGTTGTACCAAGCCTTATTCCGTGACGGTCAACGACAACGTCATCAACCTGAACATTACCGGCACTACAACCGCCAATACCACCTGCAACGGCGGCAACGGCGCCATCGACATTACGGTGAACCCCAGCGGGTCGTATACCTACAACTGGTCCAACCAGGCCATCACCCAGGACATCAGCGGCCTGACTCCCGGCAGTTACACGGTGACGGTCACCGCCGGGGTGACCTGTACGGGAACGGCTACCTTCACCGTTGCCGATAACCCCAACCAGCCCAACGTTACGGGAACGCCTACCCAAAGCACCTGCGACCTGAACAACGGGAGCATCAACGTATCGGTCTCGGGCGGCGTCAGTCCCTATACTTTTTTATGGTCGAACGATGCCATTACCGAAGACATCAGCAACGTTCCGGCCGGTTCCTACAGCGTGACAGTTACCGGGGCGAACGGTTGTACCCGCGTCGCCAACTTCACCATTACCAACAACAACCCCACGATTACCATCACCGGCGGCGTGAATGCCAATACCACCTGCAACGGCGGCAACGGCAGCATCAACATCAACGTAACGCCCGCCAACCCCAACTATACCTTCCTGTGGTCGAACGACGCCATCACCGAGGACATTTCCGGCCTGACACCGGGCAGTTATACCGTGACCGTAAACGGCGGCGGTTCCTGTACGCAGACGGCCTCTTTCACTGTGCCGGACAGCCCGAACAACCCGAACGTTACGGCAACGACGGTCAACACGACCTGCGACCTGAGCAACGGCAGTGTGAACGTGACCGTGACGGGCGGCGTACCGCCCTACTCTTTCCTGTGGTCGAACGACGCCATCACCGAAGACCTGGCCAACATACCCGCCGGCGCTTATTCGGTCACCGTCACCGGCGCCAACGGCTGTACCAATACGGCCAACGTCAATGTCAGCAACAACAACCCCAACATCAACATCAACGGAACGGTGGTGGCCAACACCACCTGCAGCGGCGGCAACGGAAGTATTTCCATTTCGGTAACGCCACCCAACCCCGCCTACACCTTCCAGTGGGATCACGGCCCCACTTCGCAAAACCTGACCGACCTGGCGCCGGGCTCCTACACCGTAGTGGTGAACGGCGGTGGCTCCTGTACTCAAACCGCCACTTTCACCGTGCCGGACAACCCCAACGTGCCCAACCTGACCATCACCGCCACCGCCACTATCTGCGACCAAAGCAACGGCACCATCAACCTGAGCGTGTCCGGCGGCGTACCGCCCTACACCTTTCTGTGGTCGAACGATGCCACCTCGCAGAACCTGCTGAACATTCCCGCCGGCTTCTACTCCGTAACGGTGACCGGCGCCAACGGCTGTTCTTCCAGTTCGGGAGTGAACGTGACCAACAACAACCCGGTCATCACCGTCAACGCCACGATTGTTGCCAATACCCTCTGCAACGGCAGTGGTAACGGCAGCATTTCCCTGAGCATCAACCCGCCGGGAGCCTATACCTTCCAGTGGGACCACGGCCCCACCACGCCCAACCTGAGCGGCCTGGTCCAGGGTACTTACACGGTCGTGGTAACCGGCAGCGGCAGTTGCTCCCAAACCGCCAGTTTTACCATTCCGGAAAACCCCAACGGCCCCGCCATCACCGGAGTAGTGACGAACACTACCTGCGATCTGGCCAACGGCAACATCAACATCAGCGTAACCGGCGCTACAGCGC
>WBZQ01000941.1_pt1 | contig 21145 bp, 16 predicted proteins | sample 5204251 | NCBI WGS metagenome assembly WBZQ01 (sample SAMN12412402, study PRJNA552823) | activated sludge metagenome | isolation source: activated sludge from nitrification reactor of wastewater treatment plant... | place: USA: Virginia | collected 2017-09
GTTTCCGGCGCGTGCGTGGACGCGCGCGGCTGTTCGCGCCGCTCGACCTGCCCGAGGCGCTCGAGCTGCGCATCCGCGCGCAGGCCGTGAGCGCGCCCTGCGAGGCGCGCGTGAGCGTCAACGGCACGCTGGCCGGCCGCTTCGTGGCCGGCCCCGAGTGGGGCGAGGCGCGCGTGCCGGCACCGGCCGCGCTGTGGCGGCGCGACCTGAACGACGTGATCTTCGAGCTCGACGGCGGCGAGTTGCGCATCGACGCGCTCAGTTTCGTGCGCAGGGTCGCGCCGTGAGCGACGCGCGTCCGCACGCGATCGTCATCGGCGCCGGGCCGGCCGGCCTCAAGGCGGCGCACGTGCTGGCCAAGGGCGGCGCGCGCGTGACGCTGCTCGAGAGCGGGCCGCTGCTGGGCGGCCTGGCCAGCTCCTTCGACGTCCAGGGCGTGACCATCGAGCGCTACTACCACTTCATCTGCAAAGGCGACGTCGACCTGACCGACACGCTCGCCGAACTGGGCCTGTCGCACAAACTGCACTGGCGCGACTCGCGCATGGCCTACTTCGTCGACGGCACGCTCTACCCGTTCCTGACGCCGCTCGAACTGCTGCGCTTCCGCCCGCTGAGCCTGGTCGACCGGCTGCGCGCCGGTCTTGCGGTCAAGCTCGGACAACGCCTGCGCGAGGCCGACCTCGCGCCACAGCGCGCCACCGTCTGGCTGCGGCGCATGTTCGGCGAGCGCGCCTACGAGGTGATCTGGGAGCCGCTCATGCGCTTCAAGTTCGCCGAGCACGCCGACGAGGTCAGCGCGGCCTGGATCTGGGCGCGCATGGTGCGCCTGTCGCGCTCGCGCACGTCGCCCTGGCGCGAGGAGCTGGGCTACGTCGAGGGCGGCAGCCGCACCGTGCTCGAAGCGCTGGCGCGCGACCTGCAGGCGCGCGGCGGGCGCGTCGCGCTGCAGGCCGACGTCGAGCAGGTGCTGATCGAGGACGGCCGCGCGCGCGGCGTGCGCGTGAACGGCGAGACGCTCCTGGCCGACGCCGTGGTCTCCACGGTCACGACCTCGCGTTTTCGCAAGCTCACGGCGGCGGGGCTCGCCGGGCCGTACGTCGAGGCGCTCGACCGCATCCCGACCATCGGCATCTTCTGCCTGTTCCTGCGCCTCAGCCGGCCGCTCACGCCCTACTTCTGGGTCAACACGCACGACGCGCGCGTGCCCTTCGCGGGCCTGATCGAGTACACGAACCTCAACCCGCTCCCCGAGTTGGGCGGCGACCGCGTGCTGTACGTGCCGCAGTACCTCTCGGCCGACGACCCGCGCTACGCGCAGAGCGACGACGAGGTGCTGCGCCGCTACGCCGACGCGCTGGCCCTCGTCAACCCGACCTTCGACCGCTCCTCGATCCGCTTCGCGGCCGTCTTTCGCGACCGCTACGCGCAGCCCATCTGCCGCACCGACTACCGTGAGACGACGCCGTCGGCGCAGACGCCGGTGCCCAACCTCTTCCTGACCGACTCGTGCCAATTGCATCCGCACGACCGCTCGATCAGCGGCTCCTTCGGCCTGGGGCACGTGGCCGCGCGGCTGGCGCTGCGCGCGCTGGGCCTCGCGCCGCGCGACTGACGATGCGGCGCGCGGGCCACGCTCTGCTGCTGGCGCTGGCTCTGGGGCTGCCAGCGCTGGCCGTGCAACTGTCGCGACCCGTGCCGCGCCTGGGCGCCGACGCGGTCGAGTACTACGCCCACCTGCGCTCGCTCTACTTCGATCACGACGTCGACTTCGCCAACGAGTTCGAACACTTCGGCATCCTCGAACGCTGGGACAAGCAGCGGCCGACCGTGACCGGCCATCGGCGCACGATCTTCTCCGTCGGCCCGGCGCTGCTGTGGATGCCGTTCTACGCGGCCGGCGACGTCGTCGCGCGCCTGCGTGGCGACGTGGCCGACGGCTACTCGAGCGCCCACATCCGCGCCACCTGCCTCGGCAGCCTGGCTTACGGCGTGGCGGGGCTGCTGCTGCTGCACGGGCTGCTCACGCCCTGGCTGCCGCGCCCGGCGGCGCTCGGCGCCGTCGCGCTCACGCTCTACGCCACGTTCCTGTGGTGGTACGTGGTCTACGAGCCGGTCATGAGCCACGCCGGCAGCTTCTTCGTGGCCACGCTGGCGCTGCGCGTGTGGTGGGACGGCCGCCAGTGCCTCACCTGGCGCCGCGCCCTCGTCCTGGGCCTGAGCATCGGCTTCGGCGCGACCGTGCGCTGGCAGAACGCCGTTCTGCTGTTGCTGCCGCTGGCGTCCCTGAGCGCCGAATGGCGCACGCGCGCGCGGGCCGCGAGCAGCCTGGCGCAGGGCCTCCTCGCACCGCTCCCGTCGCTCATCGCGCGCGGCTGCGGCAGCCTGGCGACCTTCGCCCTGGGCGCGCTGCCGCAACTGCTCGCCTGGAAGGCGGTCTACGGCACCTACCTGCTGGCCGATCCGCCGCACGGGCGCGACTTCGTGCGCCTCGATCATCCCTATCTGCTCGAGACCTTCTTCTCGTCGCGACATGGGCTTCTCTACTGGACGCCGGTGCTGTGGGGCGCCTACGTGGGACTCGTGGCGCTCGCTCGACGCGAGCGCTTCGCCGGCCTCGCGCTGCTGGCGCCCGTGACGGTGATGAGCTACGTCAACGCCTGCTCGGGGGACTGGTGGGCCGGAGGGTCGTTCTCGAACCGCCGCTTCGACTCGCTCCTGCCGTTGTTGGCCGTGGGTCTCGGGGTGGCCCTGCAGGCGCTGCTGCGCGTCGCGCGACGCCGCCCGGCGGCGGTCGTGGCCGCGGCCCTGTTCGCGCTCACGCTCTGGAATGGGCTCTTCATGCAGCAGTACCGGCGCAACCTGATCCCGCGTGACGACACGCTGGCCTTCGCGCGGGTGGCCGGCCACTCGGCCGCGCTGCTCGCGGAGGCGGTCGGCACGCCGCTGGCCTGGCCGGCCAACTGGATCTTCGCCGCGCGCCACGGGCTGCCCGCCTCGCGCTACGACCTGATGGTCGGCAAGTACCTCTTCTATCGCCAGAACAACCTGGCTGGCGTGATCGACCTGGGCGACCCGCGCGCCGACCCGGCCCTGCTCGACGACGGCTGGAGCGCCCTGCGCGTCTGCGGGCCGGGCGCGCAGTGCCGCGCGCTGCGCGGCCGCGGGCGCATCTTCGCCCCGCTCGACGTACCCGAGACGCTCGACGTGCGCGTGCTCGCGCGCGGCAGCGGTACGCTGAGGCTGGCCGTCAACGGCCGGCCGGCGGCCGCGTTCCCGCTGGCGGCCGAGCTGCAGGCGCTCGACGTGCGCGTGCCGCGCGAGGTCTGGCGGCGCGAGCTGAACGAGCTGCGCTTCGAGGTGGCGCCGGGCGACGGCGCCTCGCTCGACAAGGTCGTGTTCACGCGCCTGGTGCGCTGAGGGCGGAGGGGGCGAGCATGGAATGGGTCGACGTGGGTGCGGCCGACGAGCTGTGCCTGCGCCCGGTGCAGACGGTCGCGCTGGGGCGCGTCAAGCTGGCGCTGACGTTTCAGGAGGGCCGCTTCGGAGCCATTTCCGCGGTCTGCAACCACGCCGGCGGACCGCTCGGCGAAGGCCGACTGGCGGGCGAGTACGTCGTCTGCCCATGGCATTACTGGAAGTTCCACGTGCGCACGGGCGAGGGCGAGCCAGGCTTCGAGGACGACCGCGTTCCCGCTCACGACGTGCGCGTCGAACAAGGGCGCGTGCTGGTGAACCCCACGCCGCGCACGACGCGCCAGCGCAAGCCTCACGCGCCGCACCCGCTGGCGCGTCCGCCGCGCCGCGAGGACGGCCCGCTGCGCGTGCTCGGGCTGTCGACCACGGCCATGACCGCGGGCGAGCCACGCTACAGCACCTCCGACGACCTGCTCGAGCACGCGCTGCGCTCGGTCGCGCACGAGCTGGGCTGCCAGACGCGCCTCGTGCGCGTGCGCGAGCTGGCCTTCCGGGCCTGCGAGGGCTTCTACTCGAAGGCCGCGCGCGCCTGCACCTGGCCGTGTTCGATCACGCAGATGGACCCGCACGACCAGATGGACCAGGTCTACGAGGGCGTGGTGCACTGGGCCGACGTGATTCTGGTGGCGACGCCCATCCGCTGGGGCGGTGCCAGCAGTCTCTATTACAAGATGATCGAGCGCATGAACTGCATTCAGAACCAGGAGACCATCGCCAACCGCCACCTGCTGCGCAACAAGGTGGCCGGCTTCGTCATCACCGGCGGCCAGGACAACGTGCAGGCCGTGGCCGGCCAGATGTTGGGCTTCTTCGCGGAGATCGGCTGCCAGTTCCCGCAGTTCCCGTACGTGGCCCACTCGCGCGGCTGGAGCGCCGAAGACATGCAGAACAACCAGCGCGCGGTGCAGAATTCCACCGCCCTGCACGAGGGCGCCGCGGCCCTGGCGCGGCGCTGCGTGGAGATGGCGCGCGTCATGATCGCGGGCGAGCTGGGCGCGCAGGCGCTGGTGCGAGGCGGGCGCAAGGGCCACGACCTGACGGCCTCCGGGCCGGACGCCGGGCCCTCGGCGGAACACTGAGACGGACCAACGGCGAGACGCGCGTGTCCGCGCCGACGCCCCCGGGAGGAGGACTCGTCATGGCGATTCGCATCGTGCGGCTTGGCAGCCCGCGCGTCCCCGGAGAAGGTCTGCGCCTGGGCACGGTGCGCCGTCCGCCACGCGGCGTGAGAAAGGCCGAGTTCGCGCAGCGCGACTTCTACGACGTCTGGCTGCCCGACCTGGCTCCCAGCGAGGCGCTCGTCAAGGCCGGCCTGGCGGCCGTCGACGCACGTGCCTGGCAGGCCTTCGTGCGCCGCTATCGCGCCGAGATGAAGCAGGCGCCGGCCGCGCGTCTGCTCGAGCTGCTGGCGGCGCTCTCGCGCCAGACGCATTTCTCGCTGGGTTGCTACTGCGCCGAGGCCGCGCGCTGCCATCGTTCCGTGCTGGGCGAATTGCTGCGCGAGCACGGGGCCACGCTGGCGTGAGGGCGTAAAGACACGCGATGAAGCACGAAGAGTACGCGCGCATGTTCGAGGCCGAGGAGCGCCAGTGGTGGTACGCCGGCATGCGCGCCATCTCGCGCGCGCTGCTCGCGCGCCATGCGCGCCCGCGCTCCGGCGCGCGCCTGCTCGACGCGGGCTGCGGCACGGGCAACAACCTGGTCCACCTGGCCGACTTCGGCCGGCCGGTCGGCGTCGACCTGTCGGAGGAGGCCCTGCGTTTCTGCCGCACGCGGCGCGTGACGGTGGCGCGCGGCAGCGTGCTGAGCCTGCCTTTTCGCGAGCACGCCTTCGACCTCGTGACCTCCTTCGACGTGCTGTATCACCGCTGGGTGAGCGACGACGCCGCGGCCGTGGCCGAGCTGGCGCGCGTGCTGCGGCCCGGTGGCCTGTTGCTCGTGCGCGTGCCTGCCCTGGCGCTGCTCTGGGGCGCGCACGACGAGGCGGTCCTGTCGCGCAAGCGCTACACGCGCGGCGAGGTCGAGAGCCTGCTGCGGGGTGCCGGGCTCGAGGTGCTGCGCGCGAGCTACTGCAACACGCTGCTCTTCCCGTTGCTGCTGGCCCGCCGCACGCTCGACCGCCTGCTCGACCGGCACGGCTCCGACGTGGGTTTTCTGCCCGCTCCGCTCGAGCTGCTCTTCCGCGGGCTCCTGGGCCTCGAAGCGCGCCTGATCCCGCGCTTCAGTCTGCCCATCGGGGCCAGCGTCACGGCCCTGGCCCGCAAGCCGGACTGAAGCCGCCGCACGGCTCGTGCGAACATCGGCGCGCGCTGCTACTCTCCGCCCCTGGAGGTGCGCATGCTCGCACTCGTCGGCATGGTCTTCGGCTTCCTGGGCTGGTTCTTCTTCCGCTACGGCGTCGGCGGCTTCTACACGATCGGGCCCAACGAGCGCGCCGTGATCACCACCTTCGGCCGCGCGCAGCGCCTGGGCGAGGCCACGACGCTCGACGACCCGGTGGCTCAGGGTCTGCGGCCCGAAGAAGCGGAGCGCTACGCCTACCCGCAGGTGCGCGTGGTCGGTCCCGGGTTCTACTGGAAGTTCCCCTGGCAGTCGCTGCACAAGGTGTCGATCGCCACGGTGACGGTCTCGATCGCCTACGATCCCGATCATCCCGACGCCAACCAGAGTGGCCAGGTGCTCGAGGCGGTGACCAAGGACCAACTCAACACCGGCCTCACCGGCCAGTTGCGCTACACCGTCTCGGAGCGCAACCTGTACGCCTTCCTGTTCGGCGTCAAGAACCCGGTCTCGCACGTGATGGGCTACTTCGTCTCGATCCTGCGCGACCGCATCGCCAACTTCGAGGCCCCGGGACGCGATGGCGCCGTCGCGTCCGACGCGGCTTCTTCCGACTTGGGCACGGCCCAGGGCATCTCGATCAACGACCTGCGCAAGAACCTGCGCGACCTGAACGAGCGCATGGACGCCGAATGCGCCTCGGCCGCGGCGCGCTACGGCATCGCCCTGGACGCGGCGCTGATCACGGGCATCGACCCGCCGGCCGAGATCGAGTCGGCCCTGGCGGCCATCAACACCGCCCACAACCAGGTCTCGAGCGAGATCAGCCTGGCGCAGGCCGCCGCCGACCAGAAGATCGTGCAGTCCAGGCGCGCGGTGGAGATCGAGACGCTCAACGCCCAGGCCGAGGTCGAACCGCTGTTGGCGCTGGCCGCGCAACTGCGCGAGCTGAAGGCGCAGGGCGCGGGCGCCCTGGCCGCCTACGTGCGCAACGCGCGCGTGCGGCTGTTCGCGCGCACGCGCACGCTCATCACGGTGCAGGAAGCGGAGGTGCGCTCGTGAGCTTCTTCGTGGCGGCCGTCACCACCTTCTTCCTGAGCTTCATCGGCGTGCCCATCGCCATGGGCCTGCTGCGCCTGTTCGGCATGTACGTGATCGTGCGCGAGCGGCAGTGCGCGGTGTTCGAGCTGTTCGGCACGGTGCGCCTGGTGATCGACGAGCCCGGGCTGCACTTCCCCTGGCTGCGCATGGGACCCTTCGCGGCGCTCGTGCCCTTCTTCGGACGCAAGCACATGGTCGACCTGCGCCTCGACCAGACCTACCTGCGCAGCCAGCCGGTCAACTCCGAGGAGGGCGCGCCCATGGGCATCGGCGTGTGGTACGAGATGATCGTCAGCGACCCGCTGGCGTTCCTCTACAAGAACGCCGACCCGGCCGGCTCGCTGCGCGCCAACGTCTCCAACGCCACCGTGCGCAGCCTCAGCAACATGAAGCTCGAGCGCATGTTGGAAGACCGTCACACCATGAGCCGCACGGTGCGCGAGGAGGTCTCGCAGAAGTCTCAGGAGTGGGGCTATCGCCTGGGCAGCGTGTACATCCGCAAGGTGCACCTGCGCGACCACGGCATGATCTCGCAGATCGAGCAGAAGGTCGTGAATCGCCTGCGCCAGGTGACCGCGGCCATCCAACAGGACGGCGCCAACCGGGTCAACGTGATCCGCTCGACCTCGGAGCGTCAGGCCGCGGTCGAATTCGCCAAGGCGGCGGCCATGCGCCCGCGCATCGTCGGCGCGGCGCTGGGCGAGATCGCCCGCGACGAGCAGATCTCCGCGGCCCTGTTCGACGTGCTCGAAACGCAGAACCTGCTGGAGAGCCACGATCTGCGCGTGACCGTGATGCCACGCGGCGGCGGCTTGCTGGCCGAGTTGGCCGCCGCTCACGCAGCCGACGGCACGGCCGAACCGCCGCGCCGCGGCTGAGGGCTCGGGGCGCGGCGGCGCCTGGTACGCTGCGGGTCTCGCGCGTGGTGCGCGAGGAGGGAGGGGGCAAGCGATGACTGTCACGGGACGACGCACGCTGGTGCTGGCGCTCGTGGGCGTGTTGGGAGGCGCCGTCGGGCTCGCACGAGCGGGCGGGCGCTGGGAGCATCTGGGCTCGGCCCACGTCCGCGATCGGGTCGATCACGACTCGATCGTGGTCACGGCCGCCAAGGGCGATTTCGAAGCGCTCAAGATCAAGGTCCACCGGCGGCCGGTGCATTTCCTCGATCTCAAGATCCACTTCGGCAACGGCGAGACGCAGGACGTCGCGCTGCGTCAGGTCATCCCGGCCGGGGGCGAGACGCGCGCGATCGACGTGGTGGGGCGCGAACGCGTGATTCGCCGCGTGGAGTTCTGGTACGAAGCCGAGTCGCGCCGACGCGGCCAAGGGGCGCGGGTCGAGCTCTTCGGTCGTCACTGAGACACGCGCGGGCCGCGCGACGGGGCGAGGCTCTCCAGGGCCTCGCCCCGAGTCCGTCTCAGGCCGCTTCCTTGAGCGCGGCCACGAGTTCCAGGATGGCCTTCTTGCCGTCGCCGAACAGCATCAGCGTGTTGTCGGCCGCGAACAGCGGGTTCGGAATGCCGGCGAAGCCCGGGCTCAGGCTGCGCTTCACGACGATCACGGTCTTGGCCTTGTCGACGTCGAGGATCGGCATGCCGGCGATCGGGCAGGTGGCGTCGGTGCGCGCCAACGGGTTGACCACGTCGTTGGCGCCGATCACCAGCGCCACGTCGGTCTGCTCGAAGGTCGGGTTGATCTCGTCCATCTCCTTGACCTTCTCGTAGGGGATGCTGACCTCGGCGAGCAGCACGTTCATGTGTCCCGGCATGCGGCCGGCCACGGGGTGGATGCCGTACTCGACCGTGACGCCGCGTTGTTCGAGCGCCGCCGCCAGGTCGCGCACGGCGTGCTGGCCCTGTGAGACGGCCAAGCCGTAGCCTGGGACGATCACCACGCGGCGCGCGTTCTCGAACAGCATGGCCAGTTCTTCCGGAGCCGCCGACTTGACGCGCCCGCCATAGACGTCGTCGGCGCTCCTGGCGCTGCTCTCGGCCTGCGCGCCGAACAGCACGTTGGTCATGGGCCGGTTCATGGCCTTGCACATGATCTGCGTGAGGATGATGCCCGAGGCCCCGACCAGCGACCCGGCGATGATCAGCCCGTTGTTGTCGAGCACGAAGCCGGTGGCGGCCGCGGCCAGGCCCGAGTACGAGTTCAAGAGGCAGATCACGACGGGCATGTCGGCTCCGCCAATGGGCGTGACCAGCAGGATGCCCATGAGCGAGCACAACCCGACGACCACCCAGTAGGCCCAGATGGCATGCGGGTCCTGGACCACCAGCGCGCCCACGCCGAGCGCGGCCAGGAGCAGCACGGCGTTGACGGCCTGCTGGCCGGGGAAGCGCAGCTTGTCGAGCCAGGCCCACTCTTCGAGCTTGCCGTAAGCCACCAGGCTGCCCCAGAAGGTGACCGCGCCGATGAGGCCCGAGGCGACGGTGGAGACGGTGAGCTGTGCCAGCGGGACGTTGCTCACCACCTCGACGTCGATCAGCGCCGCGCCGGCCACCAGCACCGACGCGCCGCCACCCAGGCCGTTCAACAGGCCCACCATCTGCGGCATGGCGGTCATGCGCACGCGCAGGGCCATCAGGGCGCCCAGACCGGAGCCGAGCACCAGACCCGCGAAGATGGCCGTGAAACTGACGATGTGCCGGTCGAAGAGCGTCACCACCACGGCCAGCAGCATGCCGAGGCTGCCGATCAGGTTGCCGCGTACCGCGGTGCGCGGGTGGGCCAGGCCCTTGAAGGCCAGGATGAAGCACACGGCCGCGGCCAGGTAGGCCAGGTTCTCGAGGGCGCGCACGTATTCCGGCTGCATGGCTCAGCCCTGGCTCTTGAACATGCGCAGCATGCGGTGCGTGACCAGGAAGCCGCCCACCACGTTGATGGTGGCGAAGACCACGGCCACGAAGCCCAGCCACGTCGTGAGCGTGTTGGGCGTGCCCGCGGAGACGAGCGCGCCCAGGACGGTGATGCCGGAGATGGCGTTGGAGCCCGAGGTCAGCGGCGTGTGCAGCGTGGGCGGCACCTTGCGGATGACCTCGAAGCCGACGAAGACTGCCAGCACGAACACGGTGATGGCGGAAACCAGCGAGTCCACGTTGATCCTTCCTTCAGTTCTGCGCGACCGGCTCGCGCAGGCGCGCCTGGGTCAGCTCACCGGCGTGGGCGATGCGCGTCTCGCGCACGACGTCGTCCGCGGGGTCGGCCTCGCGCCAACCGTGCTTCACGGCGTGGGCCAGGAAGTTGGCCAGGTTGCGCGCGTAGAGCTGGCTGGCGTGGTACGGGACCGACGAGGCCACGTTCTGCGGCCCGATCACGCGCACGCCGTGCTCGACGTGCTCCTGGCCCGGACGCGTGGCCTCGCAGTTGCCGCCGCTCTCGGCCGCCAGGTCGACCAGCACCGAGCCGGGCTGCATGCCCGCCAGCATGTCGCGCGTGATGAGCAGCGGCGCGCGCCGGCCGGGCACGGCGGCGGTCGTGATGACGACGTCGCTGCCGGCCACCACGCGCGCCATCAGCGTGCGCTGGCGCTCGAGGAAGTCGGCGTCCTGAGCCTTGGCGTAGCCGCCCGCGTCCTGCGCGCCGCCGGTCTCGAGCGGCAGCTCGACGAAGCGCGCGCCCAGGCTCTCGATCTGTTCCTTGACGGCCGGGCGCACGTCGTAGGCCTCGACCACCGCTCCCAGACGTCGCGCGGTCGCGATGGCCTGCAGGCCGGCCACGCCGGCGCCCACGACGAACACGCGCGCCGGGCTCACGGTGCCGGCCGCGGTCATCAGCATGGGAAACAGGCGCGGCAGGGCGTCGGCGGCCAACAGCACGGCCTTGTAGCCGGCCACGGTGGCCATCGACGACAGCACGTCCATCGACTGCGCGCGCGTCGTGCGCGGCAGGAGCTCGAGCGCGTAGGCGGTCACTCCTCGTCGCGCCAGGGCTTCGGCCGCGGCCGGCGCGGCCAGGGCGTCGAGCATGCCGACCACCACCTGGCCCGCGCGCAGCCGTTCCGCGTCGGGACTCGGGGCGCTGGCATGCGGCCCGAACGAGCGCACGCTCAGCAGCACGTCGGCCTGCTCGAAGACCTGCTCGCGTGAGGCCGCGAGCCGCGCGCCCTTGGCCGCGTACTCGGCGTCGGGGAAGCCGGCCTGCAGGCCGGCGCCGGGCTCGACCAACACGTCGAAGCCGGCTTTCGTCAGGCTGGCCAGGCTGGCCGGCACGCCGGCCACACGCCGCTCGCCGGAGAAGCTCTCCTTCAGGATGCCCGCGATCATGGGTCGTTCTCTCCCGTTGCGCGGTGCATCCGCGGCCCGGCTCGACCGCGGGGCGCGACATGCCGCGCAGGCGTGAGTGTGCCGCAATCGAGGCGCGCTGTCACGCCGGCGGGTTCGAGCGCAGCAGGCCCCAGCAGTAGCGTCCCTCGGCGCGCGGATCGGGCTGAGGCGGCGCCAGCACCGGCGTCGCGCGCGTGCAGGGATGATCGACCGAGTGCAGCGCCACCACCAGGTCGGCGAATTTCAGCTCGCTGCGCGACCCGGCCGAGAGGCGCGCGTTGGCGCCGACGTCGTGGGCCACTTTGAGCACCAGCGGTCCTTCGCTGTCCCAGGCGCCGCGCCGCAGCTCGCGGTCGAAGTCGGCCTGGAGCGCCGCGCGCAGGGCGTCGGCCACCACGTCCGGAATCGTCAGGGGCGCGGCGCCCCGACGCATCTCGCGCAGCACGTCGTCGAGGCACTCCTTGGTCGTCGGCATGCATGTCCTCCAAGCGGCCGCGCGGGCCGCGTCCGAGAGATCCAACGTCACCGATGGCGGGTTCGAACAGTTTCAGGCGCTGGCGGCGCGCGTCGTCGCCGACAGGGCGTCGCGAAACGCCGTCGCGCTGGGCCAGCGTGCGCGCGGCGACCTGGCCAACGCGCGTGCGAAGAAGACCTCGAGCGACGCTGGGCAGTCGGGCCGCACGACCCGCAGCGGCGGAAAGCGCGCCTCGCGCAGCTCGACCTCCAAGTCGAGGCGTCCGGAGAGCATCAGCGGATGGCGCCCGGCCAGGGCTTCGTACAGGCTCAGGGCCAAGCCCCAGAGATCCTGCGCGAGGCCCGCAGCGCTGCCCGCCAGCGCCTCGGGCGGCATGTAGAGCAACGTGCCGGCCCAGGACGTGCGCGCGCTCTCGGGCGCCGTGAGCGCGCTCGACGTGCCAGCGGCCTGCGTGTCGGAGGTGACGAGCGCCGTGCGCCGGACGTCCTCGGGCGGCTCTTCGAAGCCGAGCGCTTCGGCCATCAGGCGCGCCAGGCCGAAGTCGAGCAGCTTGGGCGTGCCGTCCGCCGTGAAGCCGACGTTGCTGGGCTTGACGTCGCGGTGCAGCAGCCCCTTGTGATGCATGGCCGCGAGCGCGTCGGCCAGGCGCGCGCCCACGTCCAGCACCTCCGCGAGCGGCAAGGGACGACGCGCGCGCTCGGCCAGCGTGCCGCCGTCCAGGTGCTCGACCACCAGCACGGGCAGCCCGCGCCAGCTCTCCGCCCCGTGGATCGACGCCAGATGCGGGTGCACGAGCGTGGCCATGGCGCGCGCTTCGCCGCGCAGGCGCAGGGCGGCCTCGGCGTTGACGCGCGGCAGCGTCTTCAGGGCCACGCGGCGTTGCAGGCTCAGGTCGAGCGCGCGGTAGACGACGCCCATGCCGCCGCGCCCGAGCACGCTCTCGAGCTGGAACTTGCCGGCCAGCACGAAGGGCAACATGGCCGGACGCTGCGGCGCGCCGCACGCGCAGGACGTGCCTGCGCTCAGCACGCGCGGACAGGCCGTGCATTCGAAGGCCTGGCGTTCGTCGCCGCCGGCCGAGGCCTGCCCGGGCGTTCCACCCACGCGGCCCAGCGCCAGCGCCGTGGCGCTCGCCAGCGCCTCGAGCAGCAGGTGGTCGTCGTGATCGAGCGCGCGCCCGTCGCGCCGCGGGCCGAGAGCCAGCAGCGCCACCACGTCGTCGCCTTCGACCGTCACGGGCAGGACGAGGCGCACGTCGCCGTCAGCCAGCCAAGCCCGCTCGGCCTCGGGCAGCCAGAAGAAGACCGAGCCCGGCTCGTCGGGGTCGGCCACGAGCGGCTCGCCGCCCGGCACGCGCAGCGCCGCCGCCAGCGCCGAGTCCCGAGGCAGGGCGCGCAGCGCGCCGCGCAGCGGTTCAAAAGCGCTCTCGCCGCGCGTCAACAGATGCGCGCGCTCCACCTGCACGGCCTCCAGCGCAGTCGCGGCCAGCGCCGCGTGCACCTCGGCGGCCGTGCGCGTGGCGCGCAACTCCTGGCCGAAGCGCGTCACCACCTGACGCCAGTCGGGCCGCTCCGGTCCCAGGATGCGGCGCAGCACGCGCCGCGGTCGCTCGCGCCAACGCCAGAGGGCCAGCGTTGCCACGAGACAGGTCGCGAGCAGCGGGGCTTGTGCGCCGCTGGCCAGCGTGGTCAGGCTGTCGTCACGGCGCTCGTACAGCAGCCGCGCGCCGAGCCCGGCCGTCAGCGCCGGCCAGAGCCAGCCCGCGGCGCCGATCAGCGTGCGCCGCGCCAATGCGCGCGCGGTCAGACGCACGTCCAGCACGCGCTGCGCCGCCACGGCGTACGCGCAGGTCAGCGGCAGGCTCAGCACGCCGCCGAAGACCGCCAGCATCCCCAGGCGCTCGTTGGCCGGCGCGTCCATGGCGCGCGCGAAGGCCGGCACGAAGGCCTCCAGCGAGACCAACAGGCACAACGGCGCGAGCCCGGCCAGCAGGCCGACCGCGAAGGCCGCCACGCGGCGCCGCTCGCCAGCCGCTGCGTCGCGCGCCCGACGCAGCGCCACGAACGGCGCCGGCAGCGACAGCAGCAGCACGAGTCCCCAGAAGGCGCCGCCGGCCTGCCAGCGCGTCAGCGGCCCGACGAACGCCACGCGCTCGGGCGAGACGGGCGCGAGCGCCCAAGCCCAGCCGTGAGCCAGGAAGAGCGCCAGGCCACAGACGAGCGACACGCGCCGCGCCAGCGCCAGGCCGGCGTCGAGCGGCCGCAGCACGACCACGCGCGGAAAGCCGCGCACGAAACTCCACAGGAAGTACGGCAGGAAGCACTCCGGGGCCAGAGCGTGCAACGCGCCGTGCAGGGTCGCCCATCCAGGAGCCGCGGCGGCCAGGAAGCCGGACGCGCGATGCGAACAGGCGGCCGCGAGCGCCAGGAAGAACAAGCCCAGGTGCGCGGCGCGCGCGTCCCGCCGGCCGAAGCGCAACAGCACGACGGCGGCGCCGCCACACGCCAGCACCACGAGCACCGGCAGGGCCGCCGGGATGCGGTACCCGTCGCGCGCCCCGAGCACGAAGCCCAGCACGGCGGACGAGGCCTGCAACAGCGCCAGGAGCCGCAGCGCGCGCCACCCGAAGGACAACCCGTCGGCCTGCGTCGGCGTCGCTCCGCGACGTCGCGTCTGCGCGCCGTCGGCCAGCCGTTCGAGCAGGCGCAGGTTGGCGACCCAGGCGGCCTGCGGCCCGTCCGCGCAACGCGCCTCCACGGCCTGCCAGTCGACGCTGTTCCCGTCGGCCAGGGCTTCGGCCAGGCGTTCGAGCAGGGCCGGGCCGCCCGGATTCAAGTTTCCATCTCTTGCGCCAGACGCAGCAGCGCGCGGCGCAGCGCCACGCGCACCGCGTCGGCAGACGGACGTCCGCTCGCCAGGGCGATCTGCTCGTAGCTGTAGCCGAGCTCCAGTCGTGCCACCACGAGCTCGCGGTCGTCGTCACGCAGGCGCGCCAACGCGGCGCGATAACGGGCGGCGTTCTCGGCCCCGATGGCGGCGTCGAGGGGTGACGGCCCGTCGCCCGCGGCGCCCTCGTCCAGCTCTTGTCCCAGAGGATGACGTCGGACGTGGCGCAGCGCGTCACGCACGCGATTGCGCACGGCCTGGCGCAGGTAGGCGCGCAAGGCCTGACGTCGTCGCGGCTCGAACTGTTCCAGGCGCCGGAAGACGTTGAAGGCCGCTTCCTGCACGAGGTCGTCGGTGTCGGCCGCGCCGGCGCGCACGCCGCGCGGCAGCCGGCCACGAGCCCAACGGCGCAGCGAGGTCAGATGGCGCTCGAACAGCCGTTCGATGGCCGACCGATCGCCCTGGCGCGCGCGCGCGAGCAGTCGTTGCGAGGAGGGCGGAGCGTCGTCCGGCGGGCCAAGCGACACGTGCGGTCTCGGGAGAATGAGAAACCGTCGAGCCAGGAACCTGCGCCGATGCTACGTACGCGCACGAGGCGAGTCAAGACAAGCGCACGTTCTCGACCAGCCGCTGTTCGAAAGCGACCCGGCCGGCGTTGGGGGTGGAGACGGGCAGGCCGCCCGTCTCCATGACACCGGCCGCACGCCGCAGAACAGGAGGAACCGACGTGAATCTCGACCACGCCATGCATCTCGGCTCGCCCGCGCCGCCCTCGTCGCCCACGTGCAGGCTGCCTGCGCGTCTGGCGGCGTGCGCGCTCGGCGCCGCCCTCGCGACGTCCGCGTTCGCCAAGCCCCCGGCGCCCGGAGAGCGCCTGTTTCTGCCGCCCGTGAACGTGGCCAGCGCCGAAGTGGCCAAGAAGGTCGTGGTGGCCGACTTCGACGGCGACAAGCGCGCCGATTTCGCCGTGTTGCACTGGGAGATCGACGGGCGCGGCGTGTTCGAGGGTCGCGACGTCCACAAGGGCTACCTGGTGCGCGTCTACCTGAACCGCACGCCCGCGCCCACCCAGTACCCCACCTTCGTGCTCTCCGACGAGTACCTCGACTCGAGCGACGACGTGCGCGTCTACCCGATGTACTCGAACGACTTGACCGTGGCCGACGCGAACGGCGACGGCCTCCCCGATCTCATCGTTGCCAACGCTCACGCCGACCGCGTGTTCGTGCATCCGGGACGTGGCGACGGCACGTTCGCGGCACGCATCGAGACCGCCACGCCCGACGATCCGTGCTACGTGGCGGCAGGCGACTTCAACGGCGACCGGCGCGTCGACCTCGCGCTGCTGTTCGTCAGCCGCGGTTTCCCCGGCTCGAACTACTCCTGGAAATCGGGCTTCATGTTCGGGCGCGGCGACGGCACCTTCGAACCGGCCGATCCGGCCAACCTGCGCGACTTCGGGTCGTTCTCGTTCGTCGGCGGGCGTGGCCCCGATCCCTACTACTACAGCGACGGGTGGAACTTCGCGCTGGCGCGCAAGGCGCTGCGCCTGCCCGACGGCACGCTGCGTGACGGGGCCTGGATGAGCAACCACGAGCTGCAGCGCTTCGACGGCGCACCTGCCCTGAGCTTCAAGGGCTTCCTGGTCAACTGGGGCGACGTGCCGTTTGCGCTCTTCGACCCGCAACAGGACGAGGCCGCCGTGCTCGGCGGCCGCGTCATCGTGTCGCGCCGCAACGTGCTCGGCGACGAGCAGGTCAGCCGCTACGACGGCAACCTCGACGGCCTGTTCCTCGACGCCGACGGCACGAGCCGCCTGGACGCCTTCGGCAGCGGCGTCGCGGCCGCCGACTTCGATGCGGACGGCGCGCTCGACCTGGCGCTCGTCTCCAACGAGCTTGGCGGTCCGGGCGGGCTCCTGGCGCGCGATCACTCCGCCTACAGCTTCCTCATGGCGTACGGGAAGCACACGCTGATCAACCCGCTGACGCCCGACGGCGCCGGGTTCGACGTGGCGCGCTACAAAGAGATCCCGCGCGCCGGCGCCTGGCGCTACGGCCATCGGCCCTGGCAGATCGTTGCGGCCGATTTCAACCTCGACGAGTTCCCGGACCTGCTCATGTTGACCGCGGGCGGCATCGCCTTCCATCCGAACGCGGGCCTGTTCGGAGCCCAGGCGCCGTTTCCGGTGCTCGACGACGTCAGCGGTCTCGGCGCCCACGCCGGCGGCACCGCGCAGGGCGATCCGCTGACCCTGTTCGGAACCTTCGAGGCGGCCGGCTTCCAGACGGTGACCATGTTGCTGCGGCCCGTCGCGGCCCCGCGACGCACCTTCGCGGTGCGTGTCGAACCCGACCGCGCGCGGCCTGGAGCCATCCTGCGCGGCTCGCTGCCGCCGGACGACGTGTTGTCGCCGGGCGACTACCGGCTGTCCGTCTGGAACGGCGTCAACGAGAGCTCCGCCAGTTTCCCCGTCCGAGTCGTCCTGCGGCCCGTGCAGATCGGCACGCCGCGCATCGGCCGCGTGGAGAACGGGCAGAGCCACGCGCCGCTCGAAGCCAGCGGCTTCTTCGGGCGCGGGGACGCGTCCGACGCGCGCTTCGAGCTGGTCAGCGCCGCTGGCGCGGCCACGCCGCTGGGCGTGATCAGCCTGGCCCCCGAGAAGGTCGTGCTGCGTCTGCCGGTGACCACGAGTCCCGGCTCATACAGCCTGCGCGTCCAGCACCCGCGTCGCGGTTCGGCCAGCAGCGCGGCCTTCGGCGTCGACCTGCGCCCGCGCCTGGGCGAGGCCGGCTGGCTGAACCCCGACGGCAAGCGCTACAACACGCGCTGGTTCGTCGATCCGCCGCTGCACGGCGGTGCCGTGATGGAGATCGAGGGCGCGCTGTTGCGCGCGCCCGACGTGCGCGGCTGGAGCGTGAGCCGCGGCGGCATGCTGCTCAAGGAGGGCACCGGCCGGCTGGTGATCCGCGGCGGCGTGCCCGACGCCAACACGAACGTGATCTCGTTCTACGAGTTCACGCTGCCCGCCGACGTCACCGAAGGCGACGTCGACCTGAGCCTGACGACCACGGCCGGCCTGGTCAGCCCCCCCAAGCGGCTGAAGGTCACCAAGGCGCCGGGTGGTGGTGGCGGGGGCGGCGGAGACGGGCGCAAGCCCTTCTTCTTCGGCATCGAACACAAGCTCACGTTCGACTGCGCGACGCGCTTCGTGAACGCCAAGGACCAAGCCGAAGCCAACGTCGAGATCCGCAAGGCCGTGGTGATCCCGGCCGAGTACGTCTTCACGAGCATCGAAGAGAAGGAGGCCATGGGCTCCGACGGGTCGCTCTTCGCCTGCGACTTCCAGTGGGTCTACGACCTGCTGAACGCCGACGGCTCGTTGCGCGAGACCGCCACGCTCGAAGCCGTCTCGCGCGAGATCGCCGACGCCAAGGCGCGCCAGCGCGCGCCGGCCGGCGGCTCGTTCACCTTCAAGAGCGGACCGAAGAAGACGCCCTGAGGCGTGGCTTGCCGGGCCGCGCCGGGATGCTCACCCCCCGGCGCGGCTCGGGCCTCAGAAATCGAAGCCGATCCAGAAGTCGAAGCGCGTCTTCGACGTGACCTTCAGGTCGGTCAGCTTGCTCCAGTCGAAGTGCAGCGGGTAGCCCAGGAAGAAGAGCTGCAGGCCGATGCCGTACGACGCGCGCCCGTCCACCAGGCGGAAGCCCGATCCGACCTGCTCGCCGAAGTAGGTCGAAGGGTCGTCGGCGTCGAAGTTGACGAACGAGACGCCGGCCTGACGGGTCGAGAACTGGAAGCTCTGGCCGCGGAAGCGCGCGCCGCCCACGCCCGCGTAGAGCGTGCCGCGCAGTGGGCCGATGATGCCCAGTGGCGTGGCCGCCAGGTCGATCACCGGGAAACGCAGCTCCGCGTTGGCGTGGAAGCCTTCCGTGCCCGAGAATGACAGGTACGGATAGCCGCGCAGCTCCATGTTGCCGCCGAAGTACGAGATGCCCGGGTTCTCGCCGGACGACTTGAAGCCGCGCAGGCGCGTGGCCAGCACCAGCGTACCGCCCAGGCGCATGTACTTGCGGAAGTCGCCGTCGACCGTGCGCCGGCTGAGCGAGCTGCCGCCGATGCTCGGGGCGACCTCGAAACTGGCGCGCCAGGTGGCGCCCGTCAGCGGGCCGAACTCGCGGAAGCGCGTGGTCTCGGAGACGATGCCCACGCTGATGGGCAACAGCGAGCCGTCGTTCAGGAAGAAGGGCTGCCCAGCCGCGGCGGCCTGCGCGCGGAACAGCTCCTCGACCGCGGGGTTCTCGAACTCCTCCTTGAGCTTGTAGTAGCCCGCGCTGACCTCGATGCGCCGGTACAGGTTCAGCGGGTACTGACCGACCAGGAAGGCGCCTGTCTGGCGCTGGGTCGCGATGGCGCCCTCGCGGAAGAAGCCGGGTTGCAGTGCCGAGCTCGTCGCGAAGAAGAAGTTCTTCGAGTCGAAGGCCGAGATGCCGTACTGGAAGCGTCCGCCCAGGTTCACGTAGTTGCCCTGGTACGAGCGGAACTCACGCACCGACAGGGCCGTCAACGTGAAGTTCTGATCGCCCATGACGTCGGTCAGCGCGATCTGACTGCCGCCGAAGAAGTCGCCGCTCGAAGTCACGCCGACGTTGAGCGGCGGGCGGCCCTCGAGCGACAGCTTCTCGAAGCGGCCCTTGCTGCGCTTGTTCTGCGGGATGATCTGGTGCTGGACGTCGGGCTCGAAATCGACCGACTCTTCGCTGGCCGCGCGCACGTCCTGTTCCGGTTCCGACAACGGCTCGGGCAGGTCGAGCGCGCGCAGCAGGAACTCGCCCTTGTGGTAGGCGAGGAAGCCCATGCGCTCGGCGCCGCCGGGCTTGCCGCGCAGCGGGAAGGGCGCCATCACCGCGCCCAGGGCGTCGGTGAACTGCTGGATCACGCCCGTGCGCAGGTCGAGGCGGCGCAGGTTGAAGATGTCGTCGGGCTCGTTCGAGGCGTAGAAGATGCTCTGGCCGTCGGGCGCGAAGATGGGCGCCACGTCGTCGTGCGCGCCGAAGGTGAGCTGCGTGCGCCGGCTCGGGTCGTCGAGCGGGAAGACGAAGATCTTCTCGTTGCCGCTGATGCGCCGCGTGTAGACCACCTGCTTGCCGTCCGGCGAGACGCGCGGGTCGGCGTCGGCGTAGGGGTCGGAGGTCAGGTTGCGCGTGGCGCCCGTCTCCAGGTCGATCAGGAAGAGGTCCGAGACGCCGTCCTGGATGGCGCTCACCAGCGCGCTGCGCCCGTCGGGCAACAGGCAGGGGGCCTGCATCTGGTCGAGCTCGGTCGGGATCTTGCGCAGCACCTCGCCCGTCAGCGGCGAGATCAGGATCAGGCTGCGGCGTTTGTTCGTGCGGCCCACGAGGGCGATGCGATCGCCCGAGGGATCGAAGTCGAGCGAGCGCCCGCCCGTGAAGCCGTCGCTGAGCGTGATGCTCTCGTAGGCGCCGGTGTAGCCGCCCGTGAGGTTCTTGATGACGCTGCCGTCGCGAGCCGAGAGCAGCACCAGGTCGAGCTCGCCGTCGGAGCGGTTGGCGGTCAGGGCCGCGATCATCTCGCCGGAGGGGCTCGGCACCGCGCCGAAGACCTGCGCGAAGGGCGTACGCTCGCTGTTGGGCGTCAGGTTCGGGCCCCAGTCGCTCGGCCGTTGCTTGTCACGGTAGGGCTTGTAGCGCTCCTTCAGCCAGCGCTCGAAGGCGTCGTCGAACTCCTCGGGCTTGATGCGGAAGGCCTGCTGGTAGATCTCGTCGAGCTTGCCGCCCACCACGTTCTTGCGCCACGTGTAGATGAACTGGCGAATGCCTTCCTTCCCGTAGCGGTCGGCGATGAACTCGAAGGCCGCGTGGCCCAGGTTGTAGACCAGGCGGCCCGACAGCGGCTGGAACTCGGCCCGTGACAGCCGCGGCACCTGGTCGGCCACCGCCGCGTCGCGCACCATCATGACGTCGAGCGGGTCCCACAGCCCGCGCATGTAGTCGGCCAGCCCCTCGTCGAGCCACAGGGGCACGTCGCGCTGTACCAGCGTGCGCGGGATCAGGTCGAACTCGAAGACGTGGGTCAGCTCGTGGGTGATCAGGCCCTGCAGCTTGTCGGGCGGCTCGTCGATCGGAATCACCATGCGGTCGCGCACGGGTTCGGTGAAGGCCGCCACGCCCTCGGGGACGAAGGCCGGGAAGAGGTTCGTCTGCTCGAACTCCGCGTGGGTCTTGTAGAAGATGACGGGGATCGGCTCGGAGATCTCGTGCTTCAGCTCGGACGAGACCTTCTGGTAGCCGCTCTCCAGATACGACGTGAGCCGGGCCATGTGCTGCTCGAACTCGGGGTAGTAGTAGACCTCGAAGTGCGGGCTGCGGTACACGCGCCAGGCGAAGTTGTCGTACTTGACCTTGTTCTTGCCGAAGTACGGCACGAACTGGGCCGTGGCGGGCGCCGCCCAGGCGACCGCAGCCAGCCAGGCCAGCGCGCAAAGGAGAGGTCCGGCGGCCCTCTTGGTCGCGGTGGGCGTCGGCATCGAGCTCATGTTGGTGGCCTTCCCTATTGGAGGAGCACGCGGGTTCCGCGGATCCTTTGCGGGGTGAGCACCCCGAGGAAGTTCGGCATCAGGCGGTCCATCAACTCGAAG
>WBZQ01000943.1_pt1 | contig 21128 bp, 24 predicted proteins | sample 5204251 | NCBI WGS metagenome assembly WBZQ01 (sample SAMN12412402, study PRJNA552823) | activated sludge metagenome | isolation source: activated sludge from nitrification reactor of wastewater treatment plant... | place: USA: Virginia | collected 2017-09
AACTACGAACAGCACCTGCGAATGGTCCAGAAAATAACGGATGCCTGCGGAGGCGTGAAAGGGAAGACGCTCGGCGTGCTGGGCCTCTCCTTCAAACCCAACACGAACGACATGCGGGAAGCGCCATCATTGACGATTCTGAGCGAGTTGATGAAGGAAGGGGCGACGATCCGCGCGTACGACCCGGCGTCGATGGAAGAATCGATGAAATTGTTACCGGGGATGGTTCCCTGCCAGGACACGTATGAAGTCGCGGAAGGGGCCGACGGCCTCATCATCATGACGGAGTGGAACCAGTTTCGAAATCTCGATTTCGAGCGGCTCAAGAAAGCGATGCGGGAACCGCTGTTGCTGGACCTGCGCAACACCTACGAGTCGGACCGCGTCGTCCCCTTCGGCTTCCGCCACGTGTCGGTCGGTCGTCCTACCAAGAATCCGGCCGCCTAACCGGCGGCCGGACGGGTCTCGCTAGCTGAGCAACTTCGCCGGTTCAGCCTGGGCCCCTTCTTTCGACTTCGGCTTGTAGCCCATCCGGTCCAGCACCTTCATGATCTTGGTCTTCAACCGGTCGTCAGCCTCCGCCAACGCCGTGGCGAGAGGCTCGACGGCCGGCTTGCCGATCTTCCGGATAATTTCGGTCGCCGATTGGCGTACATCGTCTTCTTCAGCCGCCAGCAACGGTACCAGCGAGGGAACGGCCGACCCGCCGATCTTGATCAACGAATCATACGCCCGTTGCCGCACATCGCCCACCTCATCCGTGAGGGCCTCAACCAGAGGCACCACCGCGCGCGGATCCTTCAAGTCACCCAGGACTTCTGCCGCATATTTACGATTGAGCCAATGCGAGTCTTTCAAATCGATCAACATTGCGTCGGCTTTGGCGGCATTCGGATCTTTCGCGCGAATCCGGAAGCTCTTCGCCACTCGCTTGCCGCCTTCTTCCACCACACGAATCGTGGCGCCGTCGCCCGGCTTGATCTTGAGGAACTCTTCGAGGGCTTCCTCGCCGACATCGAGCACGACGGTCTTGCCGTCGTAAGCCAAGAGCTCCACCTCCAACTGCCTGGCTTCGGGATTGACGGCGACGACCCGCTCCGTCACGAGGTTGAATCCGTCTTTTTTGGGGCCGCCCTTCGGGCCGATCTGAATGAGTTTTACCGGTGCTTCTTCTGCCATAGTAGAGTTCCTTTATCGGGTTATGACGAGGTCGCCTGTTTCCATCCCAAACTCGCGAGGACACCTTCGACGGTCTCCTGCACCATCGTATTTTCATCCTCCAGGAGGGGAAGCAACGGCTCAATGGCCTGCTTCACTCCGAGTCGCGCCAAGGATTCAGCCGCGTTCCGGCGCACGAGCCAGTCTTCATCCTGCAACGACTGGATCAAGGCCTCGGCGCTGCGTGGATCGCCGATTTTTCCGAGTGCTTCCGCCGCATGGCGTCGAACCATCCAATTGGGCCCCAAGAGGCCACCGATCAACGCGTCAACCGCCCTGGTATCGCCGATCTTCTTCAACACCCGCGCCACATCTTCGCGCACGGTGCCGTCGCCCAGCGCTTCAATCAAGCCGGGCGTGGCCCGCGAGTCACCGATACGCTCCAGAGCCCACACCGCCGCAGTTCGGACGGCTCCATCCTTGTCCTTGAGCGCTGCCATAAGCGGATCGACGGCGCGAGGATCGCGGAACCGCCCGAGTGCGTTGGCCGCCTGCTCGCGGATCGCCCATTCATCGTCGCGCAAGGCCTCCAGCAACTGATCGAAGGCCACGGGACCGATGCGTACCACAGCCGTGGCAGCGGCCTCGCGTATCACGACATCCTCGTCCGCCATCAAGCCAATCAACTGGGGAACGGCCTCAATCCCCATCTGTCCGAGACTCGCCATCGCATGGTCTCGCAACGCCTCATTATCGTCGCGCAGCGCCGCTATCAATTGTGCAATTCGCTCGGCATCACTCATGATCGTCCGATTCCTCCTGCCCGACCGGCTGTTCGCCTTCGAGTGCCGCAAGTTTATCCGCAATAAGGCCGGCGCTGTACGATACGATACCATCCCGATCGCTTCGCAACCGGTTGAACAGCTCGTTATACGGACGCAAGACCTCGACATCTTTGATTTTTGCCAGCGCCTCGATGGCCATCACTCGCAAGGGCCGGATCGGGATCGCTTCGATATACAATTGAGCCGGCCGCGGGTCGCCAATCAGCCCCAACGACTTCACCGCGTACTCCTTCACGCCGGTATCCTTATCCTTCTGGAGCCGCTTCATCAACGGTTCGACCGCCCGCACATCGCCGATTTTGCCAAGCAAATCCGCGGCAGCTTCACGGATGAGCCAATCGTCGTCCTCAAGATATTCGATCAGAATCTCGACAGCCGGCCGCCCGATGCCGAGGAGATCCATCACCGTGGCCATGCGAGCTTCCTCGCGTTCGCTGGCGCCTTCAACATCGCGCAACGCATTAAATGTCGCATCGATCCGTTCCCGCACGGCGCTCAGTTTCTTCAGCGTCCGCACGGCGATTTCGCGGACGGCCGGCGAGCCCATGGCGTCGATCAATCCGTCGGCTGACCGGGGATCGAGCAGGTGTTCGAGAATCGTCGCCGCCGTCGTCTGCGCGTCCGCCTCGGGATGCTTCAACATGTCACACAGCGGCGTAATGGCATTGGGGATCACGCCCAACAGTTGCCGAACACGGTGACGCACTTCTTCATCGGGTGATTCGTGGAGGTTCCGCACCAATCCCGCCGCCGTGTCATCGTCCAGATTGCCGGCCATCTGTTCAAGCGCGGCAAACGCAGCCTGCCTTACGGTTGCTTCAGGATCCCGAATCAACGTGACCAGCGCAACACCCGCGGCCGGATCCTTGATGCGGGACAACATCGCGGCCGCTTCAACACGAAGAGGGACATCGCCGGTCTGCAACGCCTGCGTCAAGGCCTGGACGGCCCGAGGGCCACCGGCCAGGCAAGCCGCGGTGGCTCGCATACGCCGCCACTCCTCCTCATGCGTCAACTCGGAAACTAAGGTATCGATGGACTCTTTGGACATCGTGGAAGAATTGCGCCGATCAGTGATTGTGCTGGCTTACCATGAACTGTGTTTTCAAAACTGCACCTTATTGGATCAAACCCCTGATCATGTTCTAGACTCGTCCGGCGCGCCACCCCACCGCCGTGAGTGTTTCCCGAACGTGATACCGGACATTCTCATCGTGCTCTTTGGCCAGCATCGGCAGGAGAGACGGGATCACCGCCGGGCCGAATTTCGTCAGGGCCGCCGCGGCTTCCGACCGGGTGATGGTATTCCGCAAGGCCACGATGAGCGAAGGAATCGCCACGGCATCGGCGATCATCCCTAATGCGCGGGCCGCCATCCCCATCGTAGCCATCTCGTCCGTCCATCCGTCGGCACAGGGCGTGGCCGAATCCCTCGGCTCACCCAGCGGTACGCCCTCGACAACCCGCCGCAAAATCGGGACTACCCGGCGGTCTCCGATATGTCCGAGGGCTTCGACGGCCAAGAGCCGTAACCCGGGCTCCTTCATCACCGCGACCAAATAATCTACGGCGCGCCCGTCTCGAATCGCGCCCAGCGCCCGAACCACGTCTTCCCGAATCGCCGAATCCCGCTCATTAAACAAGGCCCGGAGCAACGGCTCGACGGAATCCGGCGACTTCAATTTGCCCAATGCCTCCACCGCATGGAGACGAACCAGCCAATCGTCATGCTGCAAGGCATCGATCAATCCGGCCAGCGCAGCCACACCAATGGCGGCCAGCGCGCTAGACGCTTCCTCCCTGACGGCCTTGACCTGATCCTGTAACAGCGGCATCAAGGCGGGCACGGCGTCAGGGTCACCAATCCGTCCCAAGCCCTTCGCCGTGTGCATGCGCACAATCCAATCGCGACTACCCAAGGCCTGTGTGAGCGGCGCCAGTACTCGTGCATCGGCCAGTGACGCCAGAATGGCCGACGCCGCTTCTTGCACCTGCAAGTCGGGATCGGTCAAGCAGCCCGCCAAGGCCGGAACAGAGACAGATCCGAGCGATGACAAGGCGCCGACCGCCGCTTCGCGGACCGCGCGGTCACTATCACGCAGCGCTTTGGTCAGAGGGAGTACGGCCCGCGCATCTTTCAATGCGCCGAGCAGGGTCGCGGCCTCCTCCCGAATGGCCCAATCCTCATCCGACAGGGCTGCGATCTGTTCACTGACGGTGTCGGCCATGGTACCTCGGCCTCTGGAGAGGCCATCGACCTTAACACAGCATTTTTTTTAGGGGTCAACGCGAGTCGGCCCAACGACCTGGCATTGCACCACCCCGCACGCTGGTCGAAACGGAGAGGAAGAGACGCAGGGACGCCGCAAGCTCTCAACAGGCCAGACACCCCGCGAGAGAACGCCGAGAATTACCGCACCGATCCTTTCGCAAAATCTCCGCTCGGACCGAAACGACCGATGTCTCCCAGCGGGCGATCGACTCGAAGATTGTCGGCCTGGCTGGAATCCACTGAAGTCTCTTCATCGGGAGGCGTCCATCCCAGGTGCTCCAGCGTTTCCACGACCAGCAACCGCAAGGAATCCTTGGCGGTCAACCGGACTGAGGCGTAGGACAACACACGCTCGCCTTCGGCTTCAACTTCAGAGGCCTTCGGATCGTACAGGAAGGAAATCAGCGGCTCGATGGCCGAATCCCCGATCAACACCAGCGCCGCAGCCGCCTTCTCGCGCAATACTCCATCCTTCAACAGCATGATGAGGTCGGGAATCACGCGTGGATCGCGGAAATGCCCCAGCGCTGTGGCGGCGGCTTCTTTGATAAACGCGTCTTCGCTGACGATACATCCGGGAGTCGGTGTCCCATCCTGGCGCACACCTTTGCCTTTGAGCGCAGCCAATACTGCAGGGAGGGCACGCGGATCACCGATCATGCCGAGCGACGCAATGGCATGACGCTTCACGGCGCCATCTTTCATGGCTTCCAACAGCCCGTCGATCGCGCGGGGGTCACCGATCATGCCCAAGGCAATCGTGGCGTCTTCGCGCACAGCTCGATCCGGATCTTTGAGCGCTTCGATCAACGCATCCACGACGCGCGGCTCACGCACCCAACTCCGGCCGATTTGATAGTCCGTCGTCATCCCGCCCAAGGCACGAGCCGCATGACAACGCACAACGAAATCCTTGTCCTTCATCGTCTCAAGGAGCAGATCGACCGAGGGCTGCCCGATCGCGACCAGCGCGATGCCGGCGGTCTCACGCACGATCTTCGAAGAATCCCGGAACAGCTTGATCAAGGCAGGAATGGCCTTCGCGTCGCCGATTTTCCCCAACGCTTCCGCCGCTGCGCTCTTCACGGCACCGTCGCGATCTCGACACGCAAATATCAATGCGTCGACAGCACGGGCATCGCGAAGATCGCCGCAAGCCTTGGCCGCATGTTCCCTGACACGCCACCGCTCATCCTTCATCGCCGCCAGGAGCCGATCCATCTGGCCCGCGCCCAGGGACACCACCGCCGCAACTGCCTCGTTGCGAACTTCCATGATCGGATCGTTAAACAACCCAATCAGCGCCTCAATCGCCTTCGCACCGCCGATCTTGGCCACCCCCCATCCCGCCCGTGTGCGCACGGACCAATACTCGTCGCCGCAGGCGCCGATCAGCGCATCCAGGGTGGTCGGGTTCGCCAACTGCGCGAGGGCTTTGGCGGCCTCCTCACGGGTTGCATCATCCGGATCTTCAAGGGAGTCCAGCAGATCATCGAGTGCCTGTGCCATCACCCACCTCACTATTCCCATAATAGGCATCACGTTGACCGCCATGAGGATAGGTGCGCTTGCACCGTACCACCAGGGTCTGAGTCCCGCGGCCCTCCACACATTGATCGAGTGACTTGGAGTATTCCAGTTTCCCGTCCAAACTCACCGTGAAGGGGAAGTCGAAGGTAAAACTGATGAACTTATATTGTCCCGGCTTGAGCTGTAACTCACGCGTCTCAGTGGTCCGGTACGCATCGGACGTTTCCGGATCCAACACCCAGAGCGGCGGCGTGATGCCGGGCACCTGCCACCAGGATTGAGGCACCAGCGGGGTCGGATCAATGGTGATCGTATGTTCCTTGGTATAGGCAGGCGGCGGACCGGCGGCTAGGAGTTGCTCCGCCTGTCCGGCGAGCACCGCGCATGACAACGCAAACATCCAAACAAACCTCTGCCGCCCCGTGAACGATCTGTGCGACAAGATACGCATCGGTCCTCTATTGCAGGAGTGGATTCACAGGAGCCGCCGTGAATGCGGTCTTGAAAATTTCTTCGACCGGGTGGCTTTCCCATTCGGTATAGGTCGTGAGCCCGAGCGCACGCATGACGGTCGCGCCCGTATCGATGATCGACACCGGCTGACGAATCGCGTACCCGGCCTTAATGCCGACGCCCGACGCGATCCAGGGCACCACGGGGACGGCGCCGGCTTGCTCGGCGGACATCTCGCCGGAAGAAAATTGCGTCTCTCCGAAGGCGCTCAGCGACGTGGCAAAAACTGTCGTCCGTTTCATCAGGCCGAGTTCACGGTACAAATCCAACACCGTGCCCATGGCTTTATCCACGGCCTTCAGTGCATCTTTGTAGGGAGCCGATTTCCAGCCCTGTGCTTCCCCCACACGACCGGGAGCCGGCAGGTGCACGACCAGAAAATGCGGCAAGGAGGGAATGGCATGGCCATATCCCGATCCGCTCGTCGCCTTCTTGAAGTAGTCGCGCACATACCCGACCAACCGGTCGGGGTTGCACTCCACCCGAAGTGGTCCGCACATTTGATAGTCCGTATAGGGCTCCGGTTTGGCCAGCTGATACAGAGACTCGTCCATGTAGAAAATGGCGCTGTCGCGACCGCCGCTCAAATCGAGATAATCGAACACCGTGGGGGCGCGCGGGTACCCGCGGCTGAATTCAAAGACGTTCCAGGTGATGCCGTGTTTGGCGACAGGCATCCCCGTCACCAAGGATGCCATGGTCGGTAACCGGCGGGCAGGCGAGACCGCCGTGGCCGACCAGGTGACCGCGCCATCCTTCACCAGGGAGGACAGGACCGGCATCGCGCCACTCTTCAAGGATTCCTGGCCAACCCCTTCCAGGACAAACAGAATCACATGTTCCGTCATCCCTGCCGGCGTTGCGGGCGAAGTGCCTCCCGCATCCCGTGCAGCCAATGCCACCGACGGAGAAGAGGAGGCCGCCACAGTGATGCTCAAGACCACCGCCAGGCAATACGCCACCAAGGCGACTGATTTATTGCGGATTACACTCATGAGATGCCTCACCACACGATCGATTTATGACGCGAAGAAAAAGTACCTTAGCACGCTGTTTTCCGGGAAGGCAAGGCACGAAACCCGGCTCTCATAGCGCCTGATCTGGTTCGATGGTATCCTGAGCGAGCCGGCGTTCGACCAGTGCGATCCCGATCGCCGAAGCCCTTTTTGCCACGGTGCACAGCCATGCTCGACAACCATGCTTTCAGCGATGCCATCCTTGGGTTCGCCGCGTGTTCACGAAAGCCGCGCCTCGTTCTGCGACTTGCTCTCACAACGATAAGCCTCTTCCTCTGTCTTGCCTGGCCGAGGCCAAGTCTCGCCGAGGTTCGCACGGTGACGGCCACAGGAGAGCATCGCATGACCGAGCGAGAAACCAGAGTTGACGCGGTCCGACTCGCCACGCAACAGGCGAAAAAACAGGCATTGGAACAGGTCGCGTCCTATCTGGAAAGCGTGACCGTCGTACGGGATCTCGACATCACGCAGGATGACATTCGCAGCTACACGGCCGGGATGGTACTCGTGCTCGATCAACATGTGGAAACCGCGCTGGATGGAGATATCGTCGTCATCCGAGTCACCCTCAAGGCGCAAGTAGACAGCGAAGAGGCGGCGCAGGCCATCATCGCGCTGAAGCAGAATGAGGATGTGCGGCAGGAACTCATCGCCCTGAAGGACGATGTCGATCACCTTCACCAGCAACTCGACGACGCCAATAAGGCCCTCGCCCGCGCGAGGACACCCGAGCAAACCCGTCAGCTGAATCACCAGCGCACCGACCTGCTCAATCAAGCCGAAGCGGACGCCATGGTCGCGCAAGCCTGGACCGACTGGGTGTTGATCGCGCCCTTCGCACAACCGTACCCTTCGGCGGGTGTGGCCCAAGTCCAAGCCTTGTTAGGCATCGCCGGCCGATTGAACCCAAATAATCCCCATCTCGCCATCGCCCGACAGACGGTCGGAGCCAACTCACCACCGGCGCCACCTCAACCTCGACAGCCGCCTGTCCCGCATACCGTGCCTTTTTTACCGGGATACTATGTCGTGCCGAAGGAACCGGCTCCTCCGGGCACGACTCCACCCACTGATTCCAAGCAGCTCTCAAGCGTCTACCAACTCAATCCCTTGTTGCCCGATCCATCAGGACAACCGCCGCAATCCGGCAACAGTACGACAATTATCCAGGTCCATCCCCGGCCAGGAACCTCCCCGTCCCTCCCCGGACGCAGCACGATGCCGACCTATCGACAGGTTCCCGCGTCCAATAGTCTGTCCAATCATCCGACGTTGCACACCTATCGTGCAGGAGGCAGCACCTTCTCGGCTCCGACACCAGCATCGCCTGACGGGGCCACTCGGGGAGGACGCCCCCCGGCCATACACCAAGCGCCACCGGTTTCGCCTTCCGAATCCACTCCACAGCGAGGGTCCGCCAACAATCAGGGAGAGAAATAGCCATGCCGGCGACACCCAGCCACATTCACATGGCAGTAGGGATGGCCAGTGTGTTGCTCGTGGCCACATCTAGCATGGCGGGAGAATCCACCCTTGAAGACGTTCGTGCCCATGCGGAACAACACATTCAGCAGCTTCGCGCGCTGGAACAGCGCATCGCCCCAGCAACCAGAGACCGGCGGCAGGGCGAGACCTCCCCTTCTTATAATTCCGAGCAGTTTCTGATCGGACAGGGCCAGGGCGATCTGAGTAAAGGGAAACTGGTGTGTCAGCGAGTATCTGAGCTGGCCGCCCGGGCCGACATTGCCAAACAAATCCGCGTGCAGATCAAAGAGCATGCGATCGACCGCCTACGGGAACGCACAGGCCGCGAACCAGAACAGGATCTCGAAGTGGTGCGCGAAGAAATCGTGCAGGAATATCTGCAGGGTGTCACGATCATCGATCGTCGCATCGATGACGAGGCGAAGACCTGCTCAGCCGTGGCCGTTATGCCGAAAGCCACACTCCATGCAGCACCAGCTGGGGAATCACCAGCCGCCGACTCTTCCGCCCGTCATTGAGCGCGTCCGGCTTCTTCTGCATGCCCTCCATTGAACTTCGGACTGCGTTTCGGGTAAGACAATCTTCCCATGCCAATCGAGAACAATTTCCAATATGACGAACTCTCCCGGAAGAACCCGGGCGAGCGCCTGACCCATGCGGACTGGACGCCCCCGCCTGACATGGATTCGCCCGCCTGGCAGGCAGCCATGGGCCAGGCCGGTCAGAAGCTGTCGCAAGCCGGAGTCCGGCTGATCGTCTTTCTACATGGGGCTATTCCAGGCACCGACATCTTCGGATTAGGACGGCTCGACGAAGTGGGCGGCCTCAAGCGCGGGTATTCACGCGGCATCTCCGGGTTGGACTCACTCCTCTCATTCATGCGGGAAGGCACCAACGGCATCACGCCTCTTCCGGGCGGCCTGAAGCCGCCGCTGGCGAATGACGAGGCGACCAAAACACTGCTCGACAGCCAGATCGGCGATGCCGGGAACTTCACCGCGTCGATCGTGGAACGATGCCGTAAAACCCTCAACCAGCAAGTCGCTAAACCCATCGCCTGCGTGCGCGAACTCTGGTCCAGCGAGCACCATCATCTCGGCCGCGCCTTGGCTGCCTGCCGGCTCTTGGATCGTCTGCGCGCCTTAGTGACAGAGCACCATTTGGGAACCGGTGATCGAATTCTGATTCACGCCCATGGGCAATCCGGGCTCGTGCTCGCGCTGGCGACGAATCTGCTGTGCCCTTCACCCATCACCGGTCGGAAAGCGTTGTTCGATCTGCTCCTTGCGGCAAACCCGCAGGGTCCGGATGCGCAGGCCATTCAACGCATCGATCCGTTGCTGGCCAGTGGCTCCCTGCTCAACGGCGCAGCACTCGATATCGTCACCCTCGGTACGCCGGTGCGTTATGGCTGGGACCCTTCCGGCATCGGCAAACTCCTCCACATCGTGAACCATCGCAATCTGCGCACAGACGGGAAGACCTGGCTCTCCAAAATGGAGCTGCCGCAGATCTCTGTGGAAATGCCGATTGCGTGGGGTGGCGACTACGTGCAGGAACTGGCGGTGGCCGGAAGCGATGCCCTGCCCTCTGAGAGCGAGAAGGCCGCCAATAAAGCCGTGTGGGAATTGCTGGAACCGTACGATGGGTTCGAACGGTGGGTGGAATGCGCCCGCCGCGCCACTCGTTTTCCGAGTGAAGGGCAGTGCCTGCTGGTCGACTACAAAGACTGCACGAGCTCGACTAATGTCCGCGATCACTACTACGGCCATGCCGCCTATACCCGCACCAACGCGATGCTGTTCAACTTTAATCAGATCGTGGACCGGCTGTATTCGTAAGCCTGACCGCTGACCCCGTCCAGGTTTGTTGATCTCCCATCGATGTCCGATGCACGCCTTCTACGAGAGGGAGCCCACCGACGGAACGCGCCTTCCTGCTTGCTCCCAATCGAGTCGTCAAGTAGACTCACCTTCAGAGTCCATCCTTGCTCGGAGCCCTGGATATGTCACCATCGTCCCAATCCCCAGACAACATGCGTATTGCCGAAAATTTGCGCCGCACGGCCGAACTGACGGAGTTGGGGCTGGCCTTGCGCCAGGCCGTGATTGAGCAACGGAATGGACCGGGCGCGGGTGAGGGAATCGTGCAAGTCATGCACGAAATTCGACTGGCCAAAGAGCAGGCATGGCAGGAGAGCCAATCCTAGTCCGCGCGTTCTCCGACCTCATTACCGACTTCAACCGACGCGGCATGACCTATGCGCTGACCGGGGGCTGGGCCTACAGCGCCCTCGTTGAGCCTCGCGCCACAACGGACATCGACATCCTCATTCTTCTGGAGCCCCCCTCACGCGAACAGGTGGAAGCGCTCGTCTCCTCCCTCTTCGACTCCACCATCATCCGTCCGAGCCCAATGGTCTTTCAGGGGATCTCGATTTGGCGAATTGTGGGAATCCGATCCGGGCAGGAAGTCGTCATCGATTTTCTCCTGGCAGACTCGGCCTATCTTCGAACCGCATTGGAGAGAAGACAGACGGTCTCATTTGACACTCTACAAGTCCCGATGCTGTCAATTGAGGATCTCGTCATCCTCAAGATGGTGGCAGGACGACTTCAGGATCGTGCCGACTTGGAGAAAATCCATGCGCGCCAGGACGACTTGCACGTCAATTGGACGTACGTTGACCGCTGGAAAACGACGCTCGGCCTTGCTGACTGTTAGGTGGGGCAGGATTTCAAAAAGTATGGTGGGATTATTCGATCTCGGCCGCTTCCCAACGAGGGCCAGTGTTTGCTGGTAGATTGCAAAGACTACACGAGTTCAACCAACGTCCACGACCACTACTACGGCCACGCCGCCTACACCCGCAACAACGCAATGCTGTTCAACTTCAACGAGATCGCCACGCGCTTCTATTCATAACGCAGATTCTGACCGCGCTTCTGAGTCCATGAGCGCGCTCAAAGTCCCCCAATACTAGCCGTTGAGGAAAAGCCAGGGCATCTGGCAGAACCCACGAAGGGGAGGCCTACCTTCTCCCCCAACGCTTCAAATTCGTTCTGGAGATCTCGGACACCGTCTACTTGAATGCTTTCCAGGTCGCCGGCAAAGGCGAGCGCACACAGACCGTTTGGACTCAGAGCGTTAGGCAGAGGGGAACTCTTCCTTCGGAAACGATGCTGGACCTGCAGAAGATGCGGGAGACCGGCGAAGAAATCTACAACCTACCGGTGTCAGATCGAGAGATGAAGGGCGTCGTCAATTCAGTCTATGAGGACTTGCCGGAGGTGGAGTAGGCGAGGTTAGGGTTTCGGATTCTCCAATTCATCAAACTCGATGACGCGCTCAAACCTGCCGTCACCATCCTCGTCGATTTCCTCGCGCACCTTCACATCTAACTTATAATACATGCGCTTCTTGACTCTGCCTGTATTTCGGTCAAGAAATTCCGCTGAATCGAGCCTCCCCAGAGAAAGGTATTCAATCATGTCCGGCCTTCCTTCCCGAAAGTGGTCGATTTCCGTACGGATGACTTCACCTGCTTGGTTATAGAAGAATGAAGTCTCAAAATACCCGTCGAAATTATTATCAAACTTCGCGGCCCACGGAACTTGCCCCTTATATTCATAGATCACATCATTCTTACCGTCAGCGTTCCGATCATAGGCAGTTCCTGTCATAGAAAAATAATTCCATAGCCAGGAGGTGACCATCGTAGCAGCGATCCCAAGACACACTCCGGCTGCGACACCGGACCTGGAAGAAACACCTGACGGCGGCGCCTCCAGCTGAATCACAGATCCTCGAATTCCGTCCGAGCCTTTCGCTTCTCCGCATTTCCAGCACGAGGCAAATTCGCCCGCGTGGCTTTCACCGCATCCCGCACAAATCCAGACCGGCCCCGGCGACGCAGTTTTAGCCTGCCCAACAAGAAACTCTTTTGCTCGCTCATAGTCTTGACTATTGATCACCCAAAGCTCTGGAAACACCTCCACAAAGGGGACAGCACCGGCGAGTGACGAGCCTTGTTGATTCTTCACGGTACAGGCGATGCCCGCCCCCTGAAGCAGCTCCTGCAGCGACTCGATTTCGACAAGCGATTGGGAGACCAGGAGTTTCTTCATCGGTTACCCTAAGAAAATGAACGATCGCATGACGGCTCTTATTTATTGCCTATTCTCAATACGGCATCTCGTCGTCGTCAAACCCAAAATGGTGCCCGATCTCGTGCACCACCGTATCGCGCACTTCCTGCACGACTTCCTTTTTGATGCGCCCCACCTATCGTCCCGCCCAAGGCTTGGGCCTCATTCGGTAAAGACTGCGCGCGCCATGGATCACCCCGAGGATTTGAACGGTGCCCTTTCTGAGCCGATAGACCATTCGATAGCCTTCCACGAGCAACTCCCGCACCTTCGGATCGGTGGCTTCCGGTACCAGCCGCCCGCTTTCGGGAAATGCAACGAGTCGGTCCACCGACAGAATGAGCCGCTCAGTTAATGCAGCAGCCTATTCGGGAGAGTCTCGAGCAACGTAGTCTTGGATATTTTCCAGATCTGCGACGGCGGGATTGGTCCATTCCAAGCGGGTCATCTCTTGATGAAGCGTTTCTTGACGTCCTCATGGCTGACGACCCTGCCCTCGTCGGTAGCTTTCACACCGGCCTCAATCTTTTTTCGCACATAGATCTCGTACATGATGTCGTCCCAGGTTACTCTCGCTGGAAGGTTCTTGATCATGTGAAGGGCTTGTTGCTTCGTCGTAGCCATGGTCGTGTCTCCTGACTGGAAGCTTGAGTCGAGTCTAGGCGCAGCTCAATCTACCGTCAAGAAATGTGAAGTTGAGCCCGCAACGATTTCAGCCGTTCAGGATGGTCAAAAAGACTGTCCAGCAAGGCCGCAGGAAGCACGGCGACTGAGGCGTACACGTGGGTACGTCGCAGAGAGACGTGCGACCGAGAACGAAGCTGGCAGCCTTTTTCACCATCCTGCTCAATACGGCATCTCGTCGTCGTCGAACCCCAAATGGTGCCCGATCTCGTGCACGACCGTATCGCGTACCTCCTGTACCACTTCCTTTCTGGTGCGACAAAGTCTGAGGATCGGTCCGCGGTAGATGGAGATTTTGGCCGGTAGTTGCCCGCCCGCTTGGAAGAAGGATTCTTTGTCGAGCGACAAGCCTTGGTAGAGGCCGAGGAGATCTTCGTCTTCCTCCACCTCCAGGTCGGCAAGCACTTCAGGGGAGGGTTCTTCTTCTACCACCACGGCGACGTTGGTGATGAGTTTCGCATATTCGTCGGGAAGGCCGTCGAGCGCTTCCTGCACTAAGGCCTGAAACTCCGACTCGGGCATGGTCAATGTGCGCTTTCGCGGCGGCATAGGCTGAACCGTATCGACTGACGCGCTGCACAACATCCGCTTTAGTTCAGGATGTTCAAACAGGCTGTCCGGCAAGGCCGCAGGAAGGCGTGCGGCTGAGAACGCCTCTGGCAGCCTGTTTGAACATCCGGCTAGGGATGGGCGGCGCGCCAGTTACAGCCCACTCCCAGATCGACTTTCAGCGGGACCGATAACCCCAACGCCGCGCCGGTGGCTTCCATTTCCGCTTTCACGAGTTGTTTCGCCTGTTCCAATTCCCGGTCCGGCACTTCAAAAATCAACTCGTCATGCACTTGGAGGATCATCTTGCAGCGGGGCAGTTCGTCCTGCAGGCGACGATGAACCTTGATCATGGCCACCTTGATCAGATCGGCAGCCGATCCTTGAATCGGACTATTGACCGCCATGCGCTCACCGACACCGCGCTGGGATGGATCCCCGCTCTGCAATTCCGGAATCGGACGGCGACGGCCGAGGATGGTCGTCGTATAGCCTTTGGTCTTGCCGTCGTCGATATTGCGGTCCATCAGCGCCCGCACGGCCGCAAACTTCTCGAAGAACGTCTCGATATATTTCTTGGCATCCGCCTGCGGCACACCGATGTTGGATGCGAGGCCGAACGGGCTGATGCCATACACGATGCCGAACACCACGCTTTTCGCCGCGCGCCGCATCTCGCGCGTGACCTCACCGGCGGGCAGATTGAAAATCTCCATGGCCGTGGCCATATGAATATCCTCACCCTTCTCGAAGACCTGCAGCAGGCGAGGGTCTCGCGAGAGGTGCGCCAGAATACGCGGCTCAACCTGACTGTAATCGGCACAGAGTAGCTGGTGACCTGGCGGCGCAATGAAGGCCTCGCGAATACGCAGGCCGTAGTCACCCTTGACCGGAATGTTCTGTAGATTTGGATCGGTCGAAGAGAGTCGTCCCGTGGCGGCGACCGTCTGATTGAGCGAGGTATGGAGCCGTTTGGTCTCAGGATTCACCAACTGCGGCAAGGCATCCACATAGGTCGATTTGAGCTTAGTTAGCGTTCGATAGCTGAGAATTTGCGCGGGAAGCTCGTGCTGATTTGCCAGTTGCGTGAGCGTGTCTTCATCGGTAGAAAACCCGGTCTTCGTTTTTCGGAGCGGCTTGAGGCCCAACGTCTCGAACAGCACTGTGGCTAACTGCTTCGGCGAACCGATATTGAACTCGCCGCCGCCCAACCGGTAAATCGTCCCGACCATCTGCTCGAGTTCCTGCTCCAGCTCTTTGCTCAGCGCGCGCAGCCCCTCGACGTCGAGCAAAAATCCGTTGCGTTCGATGTCGGCTAACACCGGCACCAGCGGCATTTCCACTTGCTCAAATAACGACAGACTGCCCTGCTCTTTCAGCCGCTCGCGCAACAACGGCGCAACTTTGGCCGTCACTGCCGCTGCTTCGCCCATTCGACGCACGACCTGTTCATCGACATCAAAGAGGGACTGCGCCCCCTTGCCCGTTTCTTCGCTTGCGCCGGTGCCGAGCTGATAACTCAGCAGGTCCATCGCGATCGCTTCCAACGTATGTGCCCGGCGATTGGGATTGAGTAAATAATCGGCGACCATGGTATCGAAGTACGGGCCCGGCATATCGATCCCCTGCCGATGGAACGCCAATAAGGTCGGCTTGAGATCCTGTACCGCCTTCGGCCGGCTCCCATCCCGCACATACGCGGCGAGGGGCTGCGGCCAGTCTTGTGCCTCACCCTGCACGAACGCGGCAGCCCCGTCCGCCCAGCCAAACGCGCAACCTCGGATGTTCGCTCGCACGCCGGCCTCACCACTCAACACACAAGCCAGACCCAGCATGGCCTCCGGTTGCCGCCGCTTCAGAAAATCTTCCGCTCCAGCCGGATCATGAATCTGCTCGACCGCAGCGCCTAACCGATTCTGCTCAGGCGTGTCACCCTGAAAGGCCTTGGCCAACGTCATAAATTCCAGCTCACGCAGTAAGCTGACAAGCGCATCCGTCTGCGGCGCCTTCGCTTGAAAATGAGCCGGGGCAAATTCGATCGGACAATCCAACTGGATGGTCGCCAGCTGCCTGCTCATGCGGGCGTTGTCGCCCTGCTCCAGCAGAAGGTTCTTGATTTTGGCCGGCGTCACTTCTTCGACGCGGCGCAATAACTCCTCGATCGTGCCGAACTGCGTGATCAGTTTCACCGCTGTTTTCTCGCCGATCCCCTTAACGCCGGGGATATTGTCACTGGTATCACCCATGAGGCCCATGATCTCGACGACACGGGCCGGCTCCACGCCGAACCGGACCAGCGAATCCGCCTCGCTGAACCACTTATCTTTCACCGGATCGTAAATCCGTGTTTTGGGCGTCAGGAGTTGGAACATATCTTTGTCGCTGGTCACGATCACGACATCGAGGCCTTCGCCTTCCCCTTTGCGCGCCAAGGTGCCGATCAGATCGTCAGCCTCGTACCCAGCCTGGCGAATCACCGGCAGTGACAACGCTTCCACCACGCGATGGATATAGGGGACCTGCGCGCTCATGCCTTGCGGCATGGGTGGCCGTTGCGCCTTGTATTCCTTAAAAGCCTCATGCCGGTGGGTCGGACCCTTTTCATCGAACACCACGGCGACATAATCCGGCCGATGCTCCCGCAGAACTTTCATCAACATGGTGGTGAAGCCATAGACCGCATTGGTCTGCAGGCCCTTGGAATTGTTCAAGGGAGGTAGGGCAAAGAATGCCCGATAGATGTAGGCGCTGCCGTCAATCAGATAGAGCGCAGGCATGATGGCGGATTAGGCACACAGATCATGGATAACTGGCGTAGCCAAGGTCCACGCCGACGGCGTCAGTCGGGAGCGATGATCAGCGGCGGTTTGTCGAACTTGGCTCGCATCGCGTTGATCGTACTCAGGACGGTGGACTGTCCGACGATTTTGGCTTCAATGCGCCGCTTGCCGGGAAACTCAATCAACGACAAGCCGATCAACATCGTGAGAACACCCTGTCCCGGCAGGAAGAGCATGAGAAATCCCGCGAACAGAAAAATCGCGCCCACGACGTTCTTGACCACATGGCCGATCAGACGAAGGATCGGGTGGTGATTCTCCATCCAGGGGCGCGGAATGCGGATATCGAAATAGTCCGCCGGTAACCGCATCAAGATGATGGGAATTGCGATCAGGGTTCCCACGAACATGAACACGGACGAGACAGCGAACCAAATCAGCACGCTCGCCGGCACGTAGGACTCAATCTGCGCCAATATGTCGCTTATCACCGGCGCATCCTAGCATGGGACTTTGCGCGGCGGAAAGGGTTCCGCAGCCAAGCGGGTTTACGTTCCCTGCTCTGCCAGCTATAATTCCGCACCATGCTGCCGCCGCGATCCAGCGCCGTCCTGTTGACCATACTCCGCTCCCCGGCTTGCCGACTGGCTATCCTTGGTCTGATCCTGGTACTGAACCCCGGCGGTGTGATCGACCAACAGGCGCAGGCATCCGATGTCGCCGCAGACCCTGACCTACGTATCGACATCACCAAAATCGGGCTCGGCAAAGAAGTCGTCATGACGCAGGGCAACAAAGAGTGGTTCATGCGGGTGGAGGTCACGCCGGAAAATTCCGTCATCGTGCGGCAGGAAAAGCAGGGTGCGCGTTACCTGATCGATGAGAGCGAAATGCACGATCGTGCCATGACGCCCGCCGAGGTGGATGCGGCCATCAGCGACTTTATCAACAGCGTCAAAACCAGACAGAAGGTCAAATAGTTGCAATGGCCGATCAACCCAAATTCGTCATCTTTGCCCACAACGCGACGTATGACAAGTTGCACCAGGTCGCGACGCTTGGTCTCACCGCCGCGGCCATGGGGAAGGATGTCATCGTGGTGTTATTGTTCTGGACCATCAAGAAACTGGCTGAAGGCAAGATCGACCATATCGACTTTCCTCCTGAATATGCCGCCTCGGCCGAGGAAGTCACCCGCCTCCTCAAAGAAAAGAAGGTCCCCACAATTTCTGAGATGTTTCATGAAGCCCGTCTGGTCGGGAAATTTCGCCTCATCGCCTGCAGCGCGGGGCTCGAATATATGGGAGTTCAAGCGGGTGCCGTCGAACGCAATGTGGATGAAGTGCTCGGCCTTCCCTCCATTCTCTCGCTGACCGCGCAGGCAGAAACCAAACTGTTCATCTAACCCACGGATGACGCGCGAACTCTGGCAGCCTGATGTCCGCGGAGGGATCGTCCTGCTAACGGCTCTTCGTTACGCCGACTCGATCGCAATACTCTGCAATCTTGCATCGGCTACAGAAGGGAGAGACCGGCTGGCAAAGGTTCTGCCCGAAGGGCACGAGCAGATCGTTGAAGGTGATCCAATACTTGGGTGGCAATTTGGCACGTAAGGCCTTTTCCGTCTCGTCCGGAGTGTTGGTTTTCACATAGCCCCACCGGTTGCTGATCCGATGGACATGAATATCGACACAAATCCCCGGTTTCTCATACCCGACCGTCACCACCAGATTGGCCGTCTTCCGACCCACGCCCGGCAACGTCAGTAACTCGTCGATCTGGTCCGGTACTCGGCCGTGGTAACGATCAAGCAATTGCGTGCAAATCTGCAGAATCTGCTTCGCCTTAGTGCGGTAGAACCCAACTGGATAGATCGCTGACTCGATGGCCGATTGGGACAGGCGCTGCATGGTAGCAGGCGTCGAAGCTAACGCGAACAACCGCGCACTGGCTTCAGCGGTGGTCTTATCTTTGGTTCGAAGACTGAGTAAACAGGAGATCAGCACGAGGAAGGGATCGCGACCGGATTCTTTCGCCACGACGCCGACAACCGGATCAGGCCAGCGGGCAATCTCCCGCTTGACCGTTCGGATGACGGCATGAATCTCGTGCGCCTGCATGGAGGTGCCGGAAAGAAGAGTTGAACTGGAATGGTCTAGCTGGTCGGCGGAGGGGAAAACGCCTGACGTCTATTCGGGACGTCTCTTGGCAAGCCACTTCTGGCGGCGGCGTTGGGCCTCTCGCTCTTTCGCCTTCTTGCGGACACTCGGCTTCTCGTAATACCGGCGGCGCTTCAGTTCGCGGAACAATCCTTCGCCCGCCAATTTCTTCTTGGCGACCTTCAGGGCTTTTTCAACATTGTTATTGAAGACCTTAATTTCCATCGTCAGCTACCTTCGACTCTCTTTCAGCGAAGTTTCAGGATATTCAACATGTTTTGGGACCACGAATCGAAGGGCGGAGTGTAGCATAGCGATTTCGCATCCACAAGCATTTGTTCCGCCACGGCAAACCGTTCCCGGATGGACGCAATAAGCTGCTGATTTGGTTGAGCTTTCATGTTTTCTTCGACCATGCTCACGCAGCCGTCGATGACCGCATCAGCCAGCTGAATGCCCATCTTCAGGTCGGGCTGAAGCTCCGGCTTCGCCTGCGCCAAGAGGCCGCGCAGAAGCGGGATCACCTCACAACACAGCTTCACAATTTCCATCGGCGTCTCGATTGCACCCAATAAGCCGGAGGATAGGCGCAGCGCGCGATCAGGATCGTTTGGTGGAAGTTTCCTCGCTTGAAGCACCCGGGCATAGGCATCCCGATCTGCCTGCACGAGCTCGCGAAGGCGCACACCAATCTCGGACAGACGTGTTTCAGCCGCCCGGGCGCGATTCAGTTTCGCCACCATGGTGCCCAACGTCGCCGCGAAAGACGCCGCGAGGGCGCCCACACTGCCCCCCGTCAATCCTTGCTCAGCGGTCACAGCGGCAGCAGATGCAGCGGGCTTCGCGGGCAGCGACGGGAGGTCCTTGGCCGACGACCCGGCCAGCCGCCCGATCGCCGCTCGCGATTCGGCACTGTCCAAGCGCATTTCGAGCACCTGCTTGCCTTCAAATCGATCGAGACGGAGCGCCTGCTGCGCCGTATCAATGAGGCATTGCTCTGGCACCAATCCGACGATTTCCGTCCCCGCCACTTCCACGCCATGGGCTGCGGCTTCTCGCTCCACAGCGGTGAACACCACATGGAGGGACGTTTCTTCATAGTTCGTCAGATTCATCGAAACCTGGACAAGCCCCTGGCTCTTCAATTCCACGCCGATCGCTTTCACCCACGGAAGCCCTCCGCTCGACTGCCGAACGGCCTTCGCAATCGCTTTGGCAACCGACAAGTCCGCCCGTTTCAGATTTACGTTAAAAGCAATGAGGGGCCAGCGTGCGCCCACCACTGTGGCTCCGGCAGTATGATGGAGTTGCTTCGGGCCGAAGTCGGGCACCCAGCCCGCATCGGCGGCCATCCGGTCCGCCAATCCCTTCAGTCCGCCTTTTCGAATCCATTCCAATTGAACGCGCTCAGGCCTCGCCGCCGCCTGTTCGTACAGAAAGACCGGGATCTTCAATTCATTCCCGATACGCTGGCCGACCATGCGAGCCAGCTGCACACAATCCTGCATACTGACGCCACGAATCGGCACAAACGGCATCACATCCGTCGCGCCCACACGCGGATGTTCCCCCTGATGGCTTCGGAGATCGATCAGCTGAGCAGCCAGCCGCGCCATCTGAAAGGCCACCTCGGCGACAGCATAGGGCCGTCCGGCGAAGGTGACCACCGAGCGATGGTGATCCGCGTCGTGTGACTCATCCAGCAAGGCCACGCCGGGAACGGATCGAACCAGAGCGACTAACGCCTGGATGACATCGGGGTTCCGGCCCTCACTGAAATTCGGCACGCATTCAACAATCTGACTCACGGCATTCTTTCTTCCGCGCGTGTACGCGCACCCGCTACCCGGACGAGTCTCAGGCAAGAAAAAAGCCGGGGGCAGGCGACTCTACCCTCCGGCTTCGCAGAAACATGACGGCTTCGCATCCGCGTGCCTGTCGCTACATACTACTTGGCCTTTTTGACGAAGGCCTTGTAAATTCGCTTGG
>WBZQ01000944.1_pt1 | contig 21106 bp, 22 predicted proteins | sample 5204251 | NCBI WGS metagenome assembly WBZQ01 (sample SAMN12412402, study PRJNA552823) | activated sludge metagenome | isolation source: activated sludge from nitrification reactor of wastewater treatment plant... | place: USA: Virginia | collected 2017-09
AAAATCGAAGCGGTAATCCCGGACTGCCGTGGCGTAATTGCGGGCAAAAAAGTCGTCGGGCGTGGTGTTGATGATGATCCGGAACGGGAGGTCGGAGAGTTGTTCCAGCAGGGGGTGTAGTTTGGCCTCGCGTTCGGCTTTGGTGTAGAAGTCCTGCACGTCGGAGATCAGCATGGTATCCGAGCGCTGGGACCGGATACGCAGGGCGCTGGCCACGTGGTAGAGGGAGTTTTTTTCTTCGGGACCGAGGTCGAGGTCGGCGGCCAGCCGGTTGGCGCATACCTCGGTCAGCGGGCGGTAACTGCCGTCGGCCTGTTGCGCGGTGATGGCAGCCGGACCCAGGAACAACACGCAGGAGCCCTCGCTGATGTTGCGGGCAATGTTCTGGTACAGGGTATCGGTCAGTCCGGACGCACCGCCGGACGCGGCGACAGAGTCAGTCGGCATAATTTGAATGCGGTTCCGGGATAAGTGGCGAAGATAGAAATGTGTTCCGGTCGAACAAATGCGGGGTGGGCAAAAAGTGTACCTGTAAATGAATGTGTTGCGTTTTTCAGGCCCGGTCTGTATTTTTACGTTCCGCTCAACTGTCAAAGAGAATGAAAATAACATCCATCGCCTTTCTATTTCTCTTATGCGCTCCGGCAAGCGCCCAATCCGTAAAGGCTCGACCGAAAATTGAAAAAATCGCCGCTAAAATCAGCAAGTTCGACCGGTTGGACGATGGTGCCGTAGGATTTGCGGGCGAAGAAACCGATAACTACCGGACCTTTTTAAAACTTCGGGACCAGGCGACTCCCGAGGAACTGCTGGCCTTTACCTTCGATACTTCCGCGGTGCTGAAAGGCTATGCCTCCTGGGCTCTGGTCGAAAAAGGGTATCCCGGCATTGGCGGGGTGTTCAGCCGTTTTTTACAAAGCGGGGAAACGGTATTCACGCTTTTTGGGTGTGTCGGGGGAGAGGAGAGCCTGGCCCTCATCCTGTATACCCGGGTTTTTTACGTCGATAGTGTTTTGGCCCGCCGGCAGTTTGCCCTGCTGGACAGCATTATTTTTGCCGAAAAAAACGCCGAATGGATCCTGACCGGCTACACCCTGGACCATAACGCGGAATTGAAAAAGGAACTTCGGGATCTGGCCCACAGCCGCGGATTGTCGCTAAAGAAATGAATAGGGTGAATAGAGGCCTGTAATACGAGGTGGTTGTATCAAAAGGGTGATTAAGTTGATAAGGGTTGATTAAAGTTGATAAGGGTTGATAATCGATCCGAAGAAAGGTAGTTTTTATCCTTTGTTCGGGTCAAAATATCAACCCCTATCAACTTTAATCAACCCTTATAAGACAGCCTCATTTATATCAGGTCTGCAGGCGGTCACACGCCCGGTTTGTTCGAAATCTTCAGGTATGTCTCCAGGGCTACTGCGATGGAAGGCGCTTCGGGCGTGCCGGCCTGGATGTTGACGGTCATGCCGCGTTCGTTCACCGTCTTGAGGGCAGCCTGGCCGAACACGCAGATCCGGCGGTCTTCCTGTTTGAAGTCGGGGAACTGCTCGAACATGGACTTGATCTCCAGCGCCGAGAAGAAGGCGATGATGTCGTACTTGATGTCTTTCAGGTCGCTCAGGTCGTTGTTTACCGTGCGGTACATGATGGCTTCCTGGATGGGCACTTTCAGTTCACGGAAATAGCGTGTTACTTCCGGATTGCCCTGGTCGCTGCAGGGGAGGAAAAATTTCTCCTCCTTGTTGCGCAGGATGTACGACTTGAGTTCGGTGATGGATTTTTCCCCGTTGAACACCTTGCGTTTGCGGAACATGATGAACTTTTGCAGGTAGTTGGCGATGGTTTCCGTCGCGCAGAAGTACTTGGTGTCCTCCGACATTTTGATGCGGAGTTCGCCGCAAAGGCGGAAAAAATGGTCCACGGCGTTTTTACTGGTAAAAACGATGGCCGTGTAGTCGTTCGGGTAGACGCGATTTTTCCGGTATTCTTTTTCGGTAAGGCCCTCCACAGTCACAAACGGCACGAAATCGATGCGCACGCCGAACTTTTTTTCCAGTTCGTCATAAGCGGAGCGTTGAGCAGGTTTCGGCTGGGAGATGAGAATGTTGTGGACTTTTTTGTAGGTCTCTCCTTGAACAGGTGCAGCGGTTGCAGACATTCGGGAGTATGTTTTTGTGAAATTTGTCAGGTGAACACGGATTGGAACGGTCGGATTTTTCGGGTAAACCCGAGGCACTAACTTGCCTGGATCATCGCCAGCTTCACCAAAAGCAAGACCGGCGCGACTTCAGCGGCACAAAGATACAACAAAAAGTGGAATTGGTTGTCGGTCAAAAATTTAGTACCGGACCGTCCTGAGCGCAGCGCGCGGTAGAAGTAGAAAATAGCGATCAGACCGAGCGTCCAGAAAACCCAGAATTCGTTGTATTTTTCGGAAAAGGCCAACAAAAAGTTGAACGGCAGCAGGAACAGCCCCAGCACGCAGTTGAAAATAATGATCAGAAAATTATACCGCCTGGCCTCTTTTTCCACGGTGAACAGCCAGCCGGTGAGGCTGAGTATGACGTGTTTGGAGAGAAAAATAACCGACGCGGCCAGAAAACAGACCATCATGAAGGCCCAGTTGTTGAACGCTTCCTTTCTGAACACGCGGGCGACAAGAAAAATGAACATGCCGGCGTTGAGCAGGAAACTCCCGTAGAGCAGGAAGTAGGGAGTAACGCCGATAAAGCCGGCGGCTTCGCGCTGGGCTACGGCCAGTCCGTTGTCGTTCAGGAAGGCCCGCCAGGCCCGGCCGACTACCTTGCGGTTGGCGGCGACGCAAAACGTCAGCAGGGCGAACATGCCCAGCAGCATCCAGAACAAGGCCTGGGCGGGCAGGTTGTTGGACCGCTCGGGCAAAAGCCGGGAGGGGCGGAAAGGTTTGGTGGTGTTTTCGGCCAGGGCCCGGGACGCGCCGGGGATGCGGTGGGCTTTGACGTCGAACGGGTTGACGCTTACCGTTTCGCCGGCCACGGCCAGCGCTTCCTGCGGCAGGCGGTGCCGGAGTTCAAAAGGGTTCGAGGCGTTTTGCCCGGTCAGAGGCGCCCGGAACAACAACAAAAGCGCCCACAAAAGTGCAAGCCGAAACATGCCACAAAAATAGGCAATCCGCCGGACTTCCGCATTCCGAATACCTGCTGAAAGTTTAGGGGCGCCGATGCGCGGTTGCCCGGTTTCTTTTTACTTTTGCTCCGGTTTTCAACTCCGGTACCGTGCTGCGGAACCGGATTTATTTTTTTATCCAATGCAACAGATAGACGTTATTCTCGGCCTGCAGTGGGGCGACGAGGGCAAAGGCAAGATCGTGGACTACCTGGCCAGCGATTACGACATCGTGGCCCGCTTTCAGGGCGGCCCCAATGCGGGTCATACCCTTAAGTTCGGCGGCAACAAATACGTACTCCACACCGTACCCTCCGGCATCTTCCGCGAAAACCTCATCAACCTCATCGGCAACGGGGTGGTACTCGACCCGGTAGTGTTCCAGCGCGAACTCCGCTCGCTGGAACAGAGCAACGTGGAATTCAAAAGCCGCCTGCTCATTTCGCGCAAAGCCCATCTCATCCTGCCTACCCACCGCTGGCTCGACGCGGCCAGCGAAGCCCACAAAGGCAAGTCCAAGATCGGCTCCACCCTCAAAGGGATCGGCCCCACCTATATGGATAAAACGGGACGCAACGGCCTGCGCGTCGGCGACGTGGAACTGCCTTCGTTCCGGGAACTATACGAAGCCCTGAAGGCCAAACACCTCGAATTGCTGCGCATCTACCCGGAAGTGCCTTTCGACCTGGCCGCCGAGGAAAAAAACTGGTTCGAAAGCCTCGACACCCTGCGCACCCTGCCCTTCGTCGACGGCGAATACTACGTGAACGACGCCCTGCAGGCCGGCAAAAAGATCCTCGCCGAAGGCGCCCAGGGCTCCATGCTCGACATCGATTTCGGCACCTACCCCTTCGTTACTTCGTCCAATACCATCACTGCCGGCGTCTGCACCGGCCTGGGGGTGGCGCCGCAACGGGTCGGGCGGGTCATCGGCATCACCAAAGCCTACTGCACCCGCGTGGGCGGCGGCCCTTTCCCCACCGAACAGGACAATGAAACCGGCGAAAAACTCCGGCAGGAAGGTCAGGAATTCGGCTCCACCACCGGACGGCCGCGCCGCTGCGGCTGGATCGACCTGCCGCAACTGCGCTACACCATCCTGCTCAACGGCGTCACCGAACTGTGCATGACCAAGATCGACGTGCTGAACATCTTTGCCGAAATACAGGCCGCCACGCACTACCGCTACGACGGCCGGGAACAGCAAAACCTGCCCTTCGACCTGTGCCACACCGAGGTGGAGCCGGTCCTTAAAACTTATCCCGGCTGGAACGTTTCCCTGGAATCGGCCAAAACCTTCGAAACTCTCCCGGCCGAAGCGCAGCAATACCTGCACGACCTGGAGCGGTACCTCGGCGTGCCGTTCCGTATGATCTCCACCGGACCGGAGCGGGAAAAACTGATCGTGCGGGGCCGGTAATTACTTCTTCCGATGGAAGTTCATGGTGGATGCCATGCGCAGCGGCTCATGGTTTGCGTTGCGGGAAAAATTCCGGCAAAACGGCATCCGGGAGCAAGGCACTCCGCTGCCCGGATCCGAACCGCTTCCTGCCGGGCCGCCTATACCGCCACCAGCCGGCGAAGATAATTGAGCTGCCCCAGGTGATAGTTCAGGTGGGCCAGCAGGTGGAGCAGGGCGTGCGCCGTGGTGCGGCCTTCCCCAAAATGGCTGGCCGGGAATACTTCCGCCAGGCGCTCGTCGCTCAGGTTGCCCAGCGTTTCTTCCACCACCTGGCGGGTCGTCTTCAGGCCGTCGGTCAACTCTTTTCCGGAAATTCCGCGCGCGGAAAATTCGCGTTCCCGGTCCCGTACGTAACCCGTCTGGCCCAATATGGCCCCGATAAAATGCTGGAGGTTGCCGGCCAGGTGCAGGGCCAGCGTGCCCGCCGGGTTTTTGACGTCGCCGGCGATGTGCCACAGACTTGCTTCGTCGGGGAAGGCTTCCACTTCGGCGATGCACTTATCCAGGTCGCGGAGGAAAAAATGAGAAAAGGCTTGGATCTGCATGGTCTGGTCAGTTTGAATTTTTCAGGCGTTCCTGTATCCAGGCATCGAAAGCCGAGCCGGGTAAAAACGAGATGACGTTGCCGAAGCGCCCCGGTGCCTTGAGCCGGAAATTGACCACCCGGCGTCCCAGGCGCTTTTTTTCCTCGACGGCATCCAGATCCTGCCAGGGGTAGCGCACCGAAGTCCAGTAATTGGTCACGTAGAGGTGGGTGTCGTCGGCATCCACCCGTTTGAGTTGCCAGAGGGTGCGGTAAATGAAACCGGCCCAGAGCAGCAGTATTACGGACAGGATCAGGCGCGGCCAGAGGAGGGACATCCCGCCCTCATAGTCGTCCACATCGAGCAGCAGGAAAGCGACCAGCAGGCCGGAAAGGAAGACCGTACCGAAAATGGGAACGAAGACCCGCCAGAACAGGGTAAAATTGGACGAGAGCAGGATGGTTTTGGGGTGGCCGTTCCGGGGAAGGTTGTTCGTATCGGGAGGCAGTGATTCGTGATTTTCCATAAAGAAATTTGCCGCGCACCCATTGACGGGCGGCGCGGCAAATTTAAGCAGATATGCGTCAAAGGATGCGCGTTAAGTGCGGGCCGTATTTGTTGCGGATACCCCGGGGGGTAGGCGCTGACAATCCCGTTGGCCGGCCTAATCCGCCTCGGCACTGGAGCCGTTTTTCTTGTCGTCGTTTTTCTTCTTGTCGGTTATGGTGATGCGGCCGCCGCTTTTCAGTTTGCGGGCAATGGCGGAGTAGGGGCCGGTCACCACCGTCTCGCCTTCCTGCAGGCCGCTGAGCACCTCGATGAAGTCGTTGTCCTGGATACCGGTCTTGACTTCCCGCACGGCCACCGTATCGCCGACCACGACGAAGACGATCTCTTTGATCGCGTCCTGGTCTTTATTCCGGCTGACTTCCCGGGCTTCGGCCGTTGTTTTTTTGTCTTTTTCTTCCTCCCGGGCGGTGACGGCGATCAGGGGCACGCTCAGCGTGCTGTCGGCGGTTTTGGTATAGACGTCGACGGCGGCGGACATGCCGGGGCGGAACGGGTAGCGTTTGCCGGCGCCCATCAGGTCGGCGTAGGAGTTGGGGTCGACGCGGATCTTGACCACGAAATTGGTGACCTGGTCGGTGTTGAGGCTCACGCCTCCGGTGACACTGCTCACGTTGTTGGCGCTGTTGGCGATCTCGGTCACTTTGCCTTTGAACTTGCGGCCCAGGTAGGCGTCCACTTCGATGTCGGCCTGGTCGTTGAGGCTTACCTTCAGGATGTCGTTCTCGCTCACCTCCACCTGTACTTCCATGGAGCTGAGGTTGGCGATGCGCATCATTTCGGTACCGGCCATCTGGAGGGTTCCCACCACGCGTTCGCCTTTTTCCACGTTGAGTTTGCTGACGATGCCGCTTACCGGGGCGGTGATGATGGTTTTTTGCAGGCTGGTGCGGAGTTCTTTCAGGCGGGCGTTGGCGCTGGTGATGCCGAATTCGGAGACGCGCACGTTCTCGCGGGCGCTGGCGAGGTTGCTTTCGGCCGATTTGAGGGTAGCTTCCGCGGCGGCCAGTCCGCTTTCGGCGGCGCGCAGGTTGGCCTGTGAGGTTTCGTACTCGGCGGTGGAGATTACGCCCTGCTTGTAGAGTTGTTCGTTGCGCTGGTGGGTATTGCGTGTTACTTCCAGTTGCGAGCGGGTACGCTGCACGTCGGCTTTGAACTGTTCGATCTGGGCCGAAGAGCCCTGCACATTGGAGGAAGATATCTGGCGCTGGGCGCGGGCGGTATTCACCGAAGCCTGGCCCTGTTCGAGGGCGCTCTGGTATTCGTCGGGCCGGATCTTGGCCAGTACCTGGCCCACCGTCACCGAGTCGCCTTCCTTGACGTAGAGTTCGGTGATCTCGCCGGAGACGTCCGAGCTGATCTTCACTTCCGTTTCCGGGAATATTTTGCCGCTGGCGCTCACGGTCTCGTGGATGGTGCGGCGCTGTACTTTTTCGACGTTTACTTCGTCACCCTTGGGTTTGGAGCGGGCCTTGATCACGGCTGCCACCACGAGCAGCACGAATACTCCGATCAATACGTAGAGAAGAGTTCTTTTTCGTTTAGGCGTTGCAGTTGCCATGGTTATGATGCGTTTTGCTTAGTTTGATGCTCTGTATCAATAAACGGTTGCAAGGATAATCAGGAGGCGTCCGGCGCAGAAAATAGTTGGATAAAAGGCCGGAATCGGCAGATGAATCTCAGCGCTGCCCGTATTTTCAGTTTGTGGCACTGCCCGGGGAAATGCGCCGGAACTATAGTTTTATTTCCACAGCCGAAGGCCCGGATGGGGTGAAACCACCACAAAGAAAACGCATCCGGGCATTGGCAAGGCTTTTTTTCGGTTGTGGGTATCAGTCACTAACGCACACAAACACATATGCAAGGAAACAGACTCATATTCATGGCTGCTGCCGGGGCAGTTGCCGGAGGCATCGTGGCGCTCCTGGCGACTCCCCGGCGCGGTTCTGAATTGCGCCGCCGTATCATGGATATGGCCATGGCGCAGTTGGATCGATCGCTGAAAAACCGTGCAAATCAACCTGAAAATACCCGGCCCGAAGCATTGCAGGCGGAAAATAGCGGCACTGCTTACGGCTGATATTGAAATAACCAAACACGCAAATCATTCAAGTCATGAAAGCAAAACTGTTTTTAATGATTGCCCTGCTGGGCAGCATCGCTTTAATCCCCGCAACCAATGCCCAGGTCGCCATTAAAGCCGGCGTCAACATCGCCAGTATTTCGCAGTCGGCCACCATCGAAGATTTCGACGACATCGACGACCAGTCCGTCGTGGGTTTTCAGGGTGGTCTGGCCTTCGACCTGAACCTGGGTAACGTACTTAGCCTTCAGCCCGAATTGCTGTACATTCAAAAAGGCGGCAAAACGGTGTACAAGGCCGACGAAGACAATAAAGTCGAATCCCGGCTTTACTATAATTATGTGGAAGTGCCGGTGCTCTTAAAGCTGAAATTCTTCCCGAATGACACTGAGGGCGCCGGTTTTTATCTTCTCGGCGGACCGTTTGCCGGTCTGGCTTTAGGGGGCAAAATAAAAACAAGCACTACGATCGCGGGGGAAACGACCACTGCGGAGGAAGACTTCGAATTTGACAACGACGATGCGGACGAGCGGCAGCGCCGTCTCGACTGGGGTGTCGCCTTTGGCGGTGGCGTTCAGTTTGGCCGCGTTTTCATCGATGCCCGGTACAACCTGGGTATCAACAACCTGCTGGACAACGACGCCGACAACAACAACGACGATGCCCCCTACCGCCGGACGCGCGGTATCGGCCTGACGCTGGGGTATCAGTTCTAAATGGATGGAGCGGAGTGAAAAGGTATTGCGGAGACAAACACCTGTTTATCGTAATATAAAATTCATTGTTTTTTATTGGTACCTGCCGGTTTTTTGCCGGCAGGTATTTTTTTAGGCGATGCCGCCGAGATCCTGGAGGTCCACCGGCTTGCCAATGAAATCGTCGGCCCCGGCGGCCAGGGATTCAATACGCAGGTCCATGGCGCTGATGACCACGATGCGCGGCGGCTTGAATACGTTCTTGAACTTTCCGATGTGTTCCAGTCCGTAGCCGTCGGGCAGGTTGTTGTCCAGCAGAATTACGTCGGGGTGCAGTTTGGCGGCCATGGCCTTTCCATCGGTGAGCGAGTGGACACACTCCACTTTTTCAAAACGGCGGCGCAAAGCCCGGCGCAACAGCATACATACATCTTTCTCGTCGTCGATGATGAGCAGTGTACGGCTTCTTTCCATGTCTATCATGGTATGTTAGTATTTGCCGGCCAGCCAAAATACCAGTCGGATAAGTAAAGGGGCTGGCCGGAGGAGTAATTTCCAAGGATTCAAAAATAATTGTACCAACACCTTTTTAAGACTGGGCGGGATGTTTTTTCCACACATTTCCCCACTTGCCCGCAGCGCCGCAAATCCGCTTCCGGCCAGGCATGTGGCATAAGTTTTTGAGGTGTATTGCGCATTACATGAAAATTTTAACCGAAAAAAATTACTACACTATGTCTAATTCGAAATTGCTTGCCGCCCTGTTGGGAGGCGCTGTGGCCGGCGCCGTCGTCGGTTTGCTCATGGCTCCCCAATCGGGTCCCGAAACCCGTAAAAAACTCCTTCAGCTGAAAGACCGTACCGCCACCAACATCGACGACCTGGTGGAAGAGGGCAAAAGAACCTGGTATGAAACCAAAGGCAAGGCCAAAATGGGCGCCGGCATCGCTGCCGAAGAGCTGGACGAGTTCATGCGTCATATTCTGAAGAGCGGTCAGCGGATGTGGAAAAAAGCCCGTAACCAGGCTGAAGATGTGGCCGACGACCTGCGCAACGAAGGCAACGAGGCCATGAATGCCGGTCGCCGTGCTGCCGGACGGGCTGCCAACGAAGGCCGCGACGTGGCCAATACCCTGAAAGAACGCCTCTCCTGATATACCGGGCAAAACGACCTAACCAAACATCAACCAACACCCTGGCCGGGCGTAGCGACTTCCTACGCCCGGCATTTTACCAAAATAATTCGCCCATGACGACTGACAGCCTGGACCAAAAGTCCCGCCTCGACGAACTTGCCCGGCACTTTATGGAGTATCTGGATACCCGCTGGGATCTGATCGTGCTGGCCATTACCGAACGGGGTATGGCGGCGGCTTCCAGCGTCATCACCGGTCTGTTGCTGGCCTTCTTCGGAGGCATCGCCCTCGTTTTTGCCAGCATCGGTGCGGCGATCTGGATCGGCCGCAACCTGGACAATCCCGCGGCCGGTTATTTCGTTATGGCCGGCGTTTTCCTGGTCATCCTGGTACTGGCCCTGGTTTTTGCGCGCAATTACCTGCGCACCGTAGTCACCGACTCCGTATTGGAAGCTATAAAAGACGACGATGATGAAACGACATCCTAAACTTCAGGCGGAACGGCAGCGCCTGCTGGTGCACCTCGACGAACAGAAAAACCTGGTGCGCGACGACATTCAGGAACTAAAAAATGCGGCCCGGCCCTTTGCCATGGCCCGAAAAGTGATCGGAGAAGCCCGGGCCAGTTTTCTCGACAACTCCCTGGCGACGCAGGGTACCCGGCTGGCGCTCACGCTGCTGCCGGGTGCGCCCGGCCGTTTTCTCCGGCGCCCGCTGATCGCCATAGCAGCCCAGATCGCCATACCGCTGCTCATGCGGCGCTTCCCCGAAGCGGTGGAGTTCGTGCAGGAAAAAGCGCCGGTCCGGAAACTCAAGGCCGGCGCCTTCCGGGCGATGCGCAATGTGGTGGGAAATCTGCGGAAACGTATTGCCAGAAAACGCAACCCCTTGCCCCTCATGTAAAACCCAAATCAAAAATCTCAGGCAAATAGTGGCTGTTTCATAAGTCTGGCTGATCGTTTAATTGCGGATTTGGTTATAGGTAGCGCCCTTGTTTTCAGCGCTGTTTACCGATAAACAAATCAACAGATAAACAATTCGCCGACTTGTGAGACGGCCTCTTTTCTTTTTTAGCGGGAGCCATCCGGGCCCGGGCCGGGAGCGCTGCCGGGCCGCTGCAGCCAATACCGGCCAATGTGCCGGACCACCTCCACCAGCTGGTCGAAGGAAGAAGGTTTGGTGATAAACGAACTGGCCCCCAGCTGGTACATCTGGCGGACGTCTTCCGGGGAGCGCGAGGTAGTAAAAATGATCACAGGAATGTGCCGGAACGCGGGAGCGCCTTTGATCTCGTGCAGCACCTGTTTGCCGTCTTTTTTGGGCATATTCAGGTCGAGCAGGATCAGGTTGGGGAGACAACCGGACCGGTCCCGGTATTTGCCGCTGCCGTTCAGGAAATCGAACACCTCACTTCCATCCTCCACAAAAAACAATTGGCAATCCAGATTGGTCTGTTCAAAGGCGGTTCGGGTCAGGTAACGGTCGTCGGCATCGTCATCGGCCATCAGTATGGTAAAAGGGGGCGTATCAGCCTGGCTCATAAGCGGTCTTGTCTTGCTGGCGGCGGTTAGAAGAAAGGTGGATCCGGCCGGGAACCGGAATGAGGCAGATCACTTTCGGGCCGGATTTTTCGGCGCTTGCTGGGCTTGGGGGAAGGGAATCCTGGAGGGGATACCATTGCGCCCGCTTTCCCGCAGCGTGCTGACAAAGATACGTACCGCGATCCTGGAATACGGTGATCGCGGCGTCGAATTTTCGTTCCGGCGGTAAAAACAACACAGTTCTGCGCCGGGTGGCCGCTCACCCCTCCGACACCTCCGTTTCGGCTGCTCCGCCATTCGGAGCAGTTTTGTTAATGGTACTCAATGTGGGTAATTTTTTCCACACTTTTAGGGTCGAATTGCCGGTGGTATTGTTTTTTGAGCGACAGTTTCACCTTCTACGGGAAAATTCGCCACGATGCTACGACATAATCAACAACTCGGACAGAAACAACTGCTGAAGCTGTCGCGTCAGCAAATTCAGTTGTTGAATTTTATCCAGCTGAACACGCTGGAACTGGAGCAAAAGATCAAAGACGAAATTGAGGAAAATCCGGCGCTTGAAGTCGAACATCCCGTTGCCGATCCGGCCGAACCTGCCGAGCGGGAGGCTGAAAATTCCTCCGAAGATTTCGAACGTTTCGAACTGCTCGACCAATACCACCAGGACGACGAGACACCGGAGTACCGTACTGCCGCTACCGACCTGCGCCACAGCGACCAGCCCACCTACACCGCACCGCTGGTGCAAAGCAAAGATTTCCGCGAGACATTGAAGGACCAACTCGACACCCTGCCCCTGAACGGGCGGGAGCGCCTGCTGGCCGCCTACATCGTCGACAGCCTCGACGACGACGGCTATCTGCGCATGGACCTCGACGACATGGCCGATACGCTTTCCTTTGCCCACAACCTGTTCGTGGAAGAATCCGAACTCGAAGCCGCCCTGGATACCGTGCAGGAACTGGATCCGGCCGGCATCGGCGCGCGCGACCTGCGCGAATGCCTGTTGCTCCAGCTCGAATCGCATCCGCGCGGCGAAGCCTGCATCGCGATCGCCTGCCAGATCGTGGACAAACACCTGAACGATCTGGCCAACCACAATTATGAGAAACTGATGCACACACTCGGCATCAGCGAAGAAGAATTAACCATCGCGGCGGCGCTGATCGAAAAACTCAACCCCCGGCCCGTCGGGGGCAATACCGCCGAACTGGTCAAAAACCAGAACATTATTCCCGAATTTATCATTGAAAAGACCGACAACGGCTCCTTCCGGGCCTCGCTGGCCAACAACAGCACCGTGGAACTCCGGCTGAGCAGCGACATGCTCGAAACGCTGGAAGCCCTGCGCCGCGACAAATCGAACAAACAGAACAAGGCCGCCGTGCAATACCTGCGGTCTAAAGTAGATTCCGCCCTGTGGTTCATCGAAATGGTGCGCCAGCGCGAACAGTCGATGCTGAAAACCATGCACGCCCTGGTGCAGCTGCAGGCCGATTATTTCCGCAGCGGAGATCCCAAACACCTGCGCCCGATGATCCTCAAGGATGTGGCCGAGCAGGTGGGCCTTGATATTTCTACCATTTCCCGGGTCACCAGTACCAAATACGCCCTGGCCGCCTTCGGCATCGTGCATCTGAAGGATTTGTTCAACCAAAGCATGGCCAAAAGCAACGGCGAACTGGTGACCAACAAGGAGATCAGCGACCGCATAGCCCGGCTCATCGCCGAAGAGGACAAGGAAAATCCGATCATCGACCAGGACATCGCTGCCAAACTGGCCGAAAGCGGTTATATTGTGGCGCGGCGCACCGTTGCCAAATACCGCGACGCAATGAACATCCCGGTAGCAAAACTGCGAAAAACATGGAAAAAATCCTCATCATAGACGATGACCTCGACATTTGCGCGCTGCTCAAACGCTTTTTGACGCGCAAAGGCTTCGAGGTCGTGACCGCTTACAGCGGCGCAGCAGGCATCAGCGCGGCCGATTCCGAAAGCCCCGACCTGATTCTGACCGATTTCCGGCTTGGAGACATGGAAGGCAGCGACATCCTCCAGCAACTCCGGGAACGCCAGTCTAAAATACCCGTGCTGGTCATGACCGGGTATTCCGACATCCGTATGGCCGTCAATGTGATGAAACAGGGCGCCTACGACTACATCACCAAACCCATCGTACCCGACGAGATCCTGCTGAGCATTCAGCGGGCACTCTCGTCCCCGGCCCATACGCCCCGCTTCGAGCCGGTGGTGCCGGCCGAGCCGGACCGGCCGGCCAGAAATGGCGGCGGCGGGGGCACCCAGATCATGCTGGAGCACGGCTACGTCGTGGGTCATAGCCCGCAGGCGCAGGCCTTGTACAAACAGATCGACCTGGTGGCGCCGACCAACTACAGCGTGATCATGTACGGCGAAAGCGGCGCCGGCAAAGAGTCCATCGCGCGCATCATCCACGAGCGCAGCCCGCGGCGCAACCAGCCGTTCGTGGCCATGGACTGCGGCGCCATTTCCAAAGACCTCGCCAACAGCGAACTGTTCGGCCACGAAAAAGGCGCGTTTACCGGCGCGCTTACCGCCAAGACCGGGCATTTCGAACTGGCCAACGGCGGCACCCTGTTTCTCGACGAGGTGACCAACCTGCCCTACGACGTGCAGGTGGCCCTGCTGCGCGTGGTGCAGGAACGCAAAGTGAAGCGCATCGGCGGCACCAGGGAGATCCCTCTCGACGTACGCATCCTGGTGGCCAGCAACGAACAACTTCTGGCGGCCTGCCGGAAAGGAAAATTCCGGGAAGACCTCTACCACCGTTTCAACGAATTCAGCCTCGAACTACCCCCCCTGCGGGAACGGCGGGAAGATATCATGTTGTTTGCCAACGAGTTCCTGCGGCAAACCAGCCTCGAACTGGGCAAACAGGTCCGCAGTTTTGCCGACGATGTGGTCCGGATTTTTATGGACTACCCCTGGTACGGCAATGTACGCGAACTCAAAAACGTCATCAAGCGGGCGACTCTGCTTACCGATGGCGATACGGTGGAAGCCAAATCATTGCCCTTCGAAATAGCCCATTACGCCAAACTGGGTCTCGATGAAATACCCGACCCGGAAACGGATACCGTGCCCGCTCCTTCGGTTGTTCCGACCCGCACTTACGTGCACGTATCCACGCCGCCGGTGCAGGCGCCTCCACCTGTTGCCATGCCGTCTTCGATGTCCAATACCGTTCCGGATAAAACCGATCTGAAAGCTGTCGCCAGCAATGCCGAATACGAAATGATCATGCGCGTCCTGCGTGAAGCGCGTTTCAATAAAAGTAAAGCCGCGCAGTTGCTGGGGATCGACCGAAAAACCCTGTACAACAAGTTGAAGAATTATAACATCGAATAGCACGCTCCCCCGGCCTCATCTTTTATGAGGTGTGCGATTTGGCTGGTACCCATTTTACCGGGTTACTTCCCCGGCAAATCCGGTATTCCAGGGGGTGACATGAATACTATGAAGCACGATCCTCTACATGTGTTCGATTGGGCACCCGTCGGGTTGTTGCACTTCGAAGCTGACGCGGATGATCTGGAAAAGCCCGAAACCTGGGTATGCCGGGTTGCGAACAGTGAGGCATGCAATCTGCTGGGGCGGCTGCCGCTCGACGGGCTCTCGCTGGGCGATCTGTTTCCCCCAAACGTCGCCAACAGCTTGTCCGATGCCGTAATAACGAACCCGGTCACGAACAAGGTGGATTTTTTTATCAGTGAACCCGGTACCTGGCTGCTTGCCTCGGGCAACCGGGTGGCCCGCAGCCTGACGGTGGCGCTAACCGACATTACCCGGGAAAAACAGGCGGCGTTCGCCGATCACCGGCTGATGAACCTGTACAAATCGCTGTCCAGCAGCCTGGCCGACAACGAGATCATTTTGTTCGACAAGGACTTCAATATCATCCTTACGGAGGGCACTCCCCGTTTTATCCGCATGAACGGCAACGGGCAGGCCGATTATATCGGTAAAAGCGTGAATTCGCTGTTCGACCAGACGGACTTTTCCTTTCTCGGCCAGATCGTGGCCCGCGCTTTCGGACAGGACGGCCGCCAGGAGATCGAACAGGAGGTCAACGGCGCTTTTTACAAAGCTTCCGTATCCTGCAACGTGCAGTCCGAAGAGCCCGGCCATCCCAACCTGGTCGGTATCCTCCTCATCAAGGACGTGACCGAACTGAACAAAAAACAGCAGGAACTCGAACAACGCCTGCAACAGCTCGACCGCTCCAACAAAGAACTGGAGCAGTTCGCCTACGTTGCCTCGCACGACCTGCAGGAACCCCTGCGCAAGATCATTTCTTTCGGCAAATTGCTGAACCAGAAATACGGCGCCAGCCTCGCCGGTACCGGGCAAATGTACCTGGAACGCATGAGCGAGGCCGCCAAACGCATGGAACGCCTGATCGACGACCTGCTTTCCTTTTCCCGCACGACCCGCAAAGACCGGCCCTTCGAACCGACCGACCTGCGGCAAATGCTGGACGAAGTGCTCAACGACCTGAATACAGCGGAAGACGGCGATATCTTTATCCAGATCCCCGACAACCTGCCGGTCATTCAGGCCATCCCCAGTCAAATGCGGCAGTTGTTCCAGAATATTCTGAACAACGCGGTCAAATTTACCCTGCCCGGTATTCCGCCGGTCGTCCAGATTCGTTGCCGCTCCGTAAGCGCGGCGGAATTGCCGCAGTGGAAACTTTTGCCGGACAAACGGTACTGCCTGCTCGAATTCGAAGACAACGGCATCGGTTTCGAGCAGGAAAACGCCGAGCGCATCTTTACCATATTCCAGCGCCTGCACGGGCGTTCCGAATACAGTGGCTCGGGAGTCGGGCTGGCCATTTGCAAAAAAATAGTCGATAATCACAACGGAGTCATTTATGCCACCGGTGAAAGCGGAATAGGAGCCGTTTTTTCGGTCGTTTTGCCTTTGGAACAATAAACCGCCGGATAAAATCCATGTTTGTGATGAATATGTATACTGCCCTCTCCGTGCTTCTGGTGGACGATGACGAAGACGACTATATCCTCACCGCCGAACACCTGAAAAGCATCGAAGGACGACGGTTCGAGGTGACCTGGGCTTCGACCTACGACGAAGCCCTCGTCCTGCTCAGCGAGCAGCGCTTCGACATTTGCTTTTTCGATTACCTGCTCGGCGCCCGTACCGGCCTCGACCTCCTGCGCATTGCCCACGATCTGCGCGTACAAACGCCGATTATCCTGCTTACCGGAAAAGGCAATGCCAAAGTGGACGCGCAGGCCATGCAGCTCGGCGTGACTGACTACCTGGAAAAGGGGGAACTCGATCCCGAGAAACTGGAGCGCACCATCCGCTACGCCATCGAGCGCACCGCCACCCTGAAGGCGCTGCGGGAAAGTGAAGAGAAATACCGCGGCATTTTTGAAGACTCCCTCGATGCCATTTACCTGCTGGATGCCGACAGTCAGTTCCTCGACGTCAACGATGCGGCCACCCGCCTTCTGGGCTACAGCAAAACGGAGTTCCTGCAAAAAAAGATCACCGACCTGTTTGTCAACGAAAATTTTAAAAACCTCTTTGTCAACATTCTGGCCCAGGAAGACAGCATCCGCGATTTCGAAACGGAACTGCTGGCCGCCGACGGCGACATTCGGGTGTGCGTCATTGCGTGCACCTGCCACCGGGAACCGGGAGGCAGCGGGAACATATTTTTTCAGGGTATCCTGCACGACATTACCCGCCGCAAAAAAGCCGAACAACAGCTGCTGATTGCCGAAAAACTGGCCTCTACCGGACGGTTTATACAGATGCTCGGCCACGAAATACGCAACCCCCTGACCAACATCGACCTGGCTACCGGCCAGCTGGCCCTCGAAAATACCAACGAAGAACTCAACGATTTCATCGAGATCATCCAGCGCAACAGCAAGCGCATCAACCAGATCCTCACCGACCTGCTCCAGTCCAGCAACCCCGGCCAGCTGCAGTTCGAACCCTCCAATCCCAACCAGATCCTCGACGAAGTGCTCGAGCAGGCCGCCGACCGCATCGCCCTGAAAAACATCACCGTTCAGAAGGACTACGGCGCCTGCGAACTCCCCATCCGGTCGGACCGCAGCAAGTTGAAGATCGCCCTGCTGAACATCACCCTGAACGCGGTGGAGATCATGGAAGCCGACCGGGGCCGGCTGGAAATGAGCAGCCGCTACGATAAGGACGGATGCCGCATCAGCATTCGCGACAACGGGCCGGGGATCGAAAGGGAGAACCTGAGCCGCATCTTCGAGCCCTATTTTTCCCGCAAGACCAACGGCATGGGCCTGGGCCTCGCCGGCACGCTCAGTATCGTACAGTCGCACGGCGGCAGCATCGATGTCCGCTCGGAACTGGGGCAGGGAACCACCTTCTCCATCTTTTTACCGGCCTGATGCCGGAGCCCGCCCCGGCCGCGGCAGGCCGCCGGTGGCATGCCTTTTTTGCGCCATAGGGTATTCTCTCACCGATTAAAAATTCCCTCCTATGGATCTTCAAACGATGATCGGCAAACGCCGTGGCTACGCCGGTGGCAGATCGTACGATTTTGCCAACCGCAAAAAAGGCCAGCCCGGCAGCATGTTGCAAAAATTCTTTATTGACCAACTGAAGGACATTTATTGGGCGGAGCAGCACCTTATCAAAGCCCTGACCAAGCTGGCCAAGGCCGCTACTACCGAGGAAGTGCGCATGGCTTTCGAAACCCACCGCCAGGAAACGGAAGAACACGTGGAACGGCTCAAGCGGGTTTTCGAAATGTTGGGAAGAAATGCCCAGGGAAAAACCTGCGAAGCGATGGAAGGTCTGCTTAAAGAAGGCGAGACCATCATGGAAGAAACGGAGGAGGACAGCGTAACGCGCGACGTGGCCCTGATCATAGCCGCCCAGAAAGTGGAGCACTACGAGATCGCCACTTACGGAGGTCTGGTGGAATTGGCTCTGACGATGGGTCTGAACCAGGTGGCCGAGGTTCTGGAAACCACTTTGCAGGAAGAACACGAAGCCGACGCGAAACTCACGGCCATCGCCGAAAGCCATATCAACTGGGAAGCAGAACAGGAAGCCGGTAAAAATTAACGCTCCGGCCGACTGCGGGTCTGTTCCCGCCCAACCAAAAACAAACCATGGACAATCATGCTCTGCTGTCAGCCGGCTGCCGCCCCGCACCGGCATTACCACGAGACAGTGCAGACCAATCTGGTTGACCAAATGATTAACCACTTGCTCTTTCCCACCGTGCCCGGGGTGTTTCCCGGGCACTTTTTTATGCCCTTTCAGCGCCTGCCGGACGCCGGGCAATTCTTTCCTCATTGTGAGCAAGTTTTTCGCTGGGCGAAAAGAAGACCCTTTCCCAGCACTTGCCGCCCGGCAGCCGCCCCCTGAATGGCATGGATATTTAACCCTTACAGCGAGTTGTTTGAATTTTTTTCAACTTTAAAAACGAAGCTATGCAACAGAACGAGCAATTAGTCGGCACCCTCAACGAACTTATACGATACAACCATGACCGTATCCGGGGGTATGAAAGAGCCATTGAAGAACTGGAATCGCAGAACATGGACCTGCAGGCTATTTTTCAGGACCGGATGTCGCAAAGCCGCGAATACGTGGCAGAACTGGAAAGCCTGATCGGGCGTTACGGCGGCTCGCCGGCCGAAGACTCCACCATTTCCGGCAAACTCTACCGGGTCTGGATGGATTTCAAAGCTACGCTGACCGGCCACGACCGCAAGTCGGTTCTCGATTCCTGCGTATTCGGCGAAAAAGCCGCACTGGAAGCCTACGACGATGCGCTGGGTACCGATTCGCACCTGCCCGACGAGGTGCGCAGAGTGATCGTCCGCCAGAAAAACGACATCGAATCGTCACTGGAAACCATCAAAACCTACGCGCAAATGCACGAAAGAATATCGTAGTTGGAGGCTGTGTCGCCAGTTGGGGAATTGGGGATTGGGGATTTGGGGATTTGGTGAATTGGGGGATTGGTAAATAATGCTGAAGACAAGGAGGGTTGTGTTACCTGTAACCAAATCCACAACTAAACGGATAATCAGATTGGTGATACAGCCGGATCGAATCCAAACCACAAGTGTTATGCGAATCAGGGGGCAGCCTCTGGTTCGCATAAACTATCCTAAAACACAGAATAGAACATGGTCCCGCATACAACCACGGCCGGCCGGCCCATCGAGAACAGATCGCTGCTGTTGCTGCGGATCAGCAATATCCTCTTTCTGCTGCTCACCCTGGCGGTCAACTATCTGGCCAATGCCCTGCCGCTGGGGGGCAATACCACCGGCCAGCTTTCAGCCCGATACCCCAACCTGTTTACGCCGGCACCCCTGACCTTTTCGATCTGGATCGTGATCTACCTGGCCCTTATCGCCTTCGCGGTGTGGCAGGTAACACCCTTGTCCGGCGTGGTACGCTCGCAAAACCGCGATGAGGCGGTGCTGGCGCTGGGCTGGAAATTTGCCGGACTCTGCCTGCTGAACGTGGGCTGGCTGTTCTGCTGGCACTACGAACTCGTGCTGGCCAGTGTGCTGGTCATGCTCGTGATGTTATGGCTGCTCATCGGGATCAACCGGCTGGTCTTTACCCGGCTTGCCCATACCCCCGACAACCGTAATTTCCTGCAAATCCCCTTCGGACTGAATCTGGGCTGGATCTCGGTAGCCACGGTAGCCAACATCACCGTGTTGCTGGTAGCTGTGCGCTGGGACGGTCTGGGCCTGTCCGACCAGTTCTGGACCCTGGTCATGATGGCCATCGCCACGCTGATCGCCCTATGGGCCGCGCGGGCCTGGAACAACGTACCCTATGCTCTGGCGGTGGCCTGGGCACTGGCCGGTATTGCCATCAAGCACCAGCAATTGTTCGGCGACCCCATTTCCCCGGTTATCCTGGCCGCTTATACCGGCATACTGGTCCTGCTGCTGGCTGCCGGTAGTCGCCTGGGCCGCTGGTGGAACGGCGCCGTACACGGCCCTGAACCGACCGTATACCGGGTTTCCCCGTAATTGAAAGGAGGAATTATGGAAAAAGCGTCCATATTAATGTCCGGATTTTCGCTGGCCATGATCTGGCCCAGTACCAAAAACTTCTTCCGGCTGGTCTGGCGGTCGTTGAAAGAATTCTCCGCGGATAACGCGATGAAACTCAGCGCTTCCCTGTCGTACTATACCCTGTTTTCCCTGGCTCCTATGCTGCTGATCGTCATCGCCGTATCCAGCATCTGGCTGGGGCAGGAAGCTGCACAGGGGTACCTGTACACCCAGTTCGAGGGTTTGATCGGGCCGGTGGCCGCCTTACAGATCCAGGAAATGATCGGTAATGTGCACGTTTCGGGGGATACACCCTGGGTGACTGCGATCGGTATCGTCACGCTCTTCCTGGGGGCGACGGGCGTATTTGTAGAAATTCAGGATTCGATCAACGCCATCTGGTCCATCAAGGCCAAACCCCGCCGCGGCTGGGTGCAGTTTATCCGCAACCGCCTGCTGTCTTTTTCCATTGTGGTGGGCATCGGGTTTTTGCTGCTGGTTTCCCTGGCGGTCAGCGCTATGCTGAACGTGGTATTCGACCAGTTGCGCAGCTGGTTCGGCGAGTCCTTCTGGCTGACTTTCATCGTCACCAACCTGCTCAGCAGCGGCGTGGTTTTCCTGCTTTTCGTCCTGGTGTTCAAAGTGCTGCCCGACGCCAAACTCCGCTTTCGCGACGTCATGATCGGTGCGCTGTTCACCGCCGTGTTGTTCCTGCTGGGCAAATACCTCATCAACCTGTACCTGAGCCGTTCGGCTACGGTCACCGCCTACGCAGATTGTGAAAAAATTCCCCTTTCCTCAAGCCTACCGGAGTCGCCCGCTCCTATAATCCACCGTAGCGTGCCACACC